>Ga0208125_100081_pt1 | contig 100890 bp, 83 predicted proteins | sample LakWasM128_HOW14_2_FD_183938 | JGI IMG/M metagenome (GOLD analysis project Ga0208125, IMG submission 183938) | Freshwater sediment methanotrophic microbial communities from Lake Washington under simulated oxygen tension - Sediment Metagenome... | ecosystem: Environmental > Aquatic > Freshwater >...
ATCTGAAGCCGGCCGCCGAGTGCCAACCCATTGACTATCCCAAGCCCGATGGCAAGCTCACATTCGACCGCCTCTCCAGCGTGTTCATCAGCAATGTGGCCCATGAAGAGCAGCAGCCGGCCCATTTGACGCTGAAGGATGCATCCGTCCCCGTGAGCATCAACCTGGCCAAATATGCGGGTCCCGAGGCGCGTTACTGCCCGGCGGGTGTCTATGAGTTTGTGAAGAACGACGACAACACGGACCGCCTGCAGATCAATGCGCAGAACTGCGTGCACTGCAAGACCTGCGACATCAAGGACCCGACGCAGAATATTGTGTGGGTCACGCCAGAAGGCGGTGGCGGGCCGAATTACGCGGGGATGTGAGCTGGATGGGGTTCAGGTCACCGCAGGGTGCTGGTTGAACCGGGCCTGTTTCCATTCGCCAGACTCCAGCACGGCGCGCAGGTGGTCGACCGCATTCCAGACGTCTTCAAAGCCCAGGTACAGCGGTGTCAGGCCAAAGCGCAGGATGTCGGGCATGGGCGCGTGGCCCGTGGTGGTTGACGGGTCACCGGCACGGTAGTCGCCAATGACTCCGCGTGCAATCAAGGCCTGCACGATGGCAAATGCACCAGACCCGTCTGCGCCGGATTCGCGTGTCAGGCACACCTGCGAGCCGCGCTGGGCATGGTCCCGGGGTGTGGCCAGTCCCAGGCCAAGACCGGCGCAGCATTGCTCCACCAGGGCAATGAACAGGTCCGTGAGCGCCAACGATTTGGTGCGCAGTGCCGCCATGCCGCCCAGGCTTTGGGCGGCCGCAAAAACATCCAGCCCACACTCCAGCAAAGACAGGCTCACGATGGGTTGCGTGCCACACAGGTAGCGGCGGATGCCGGGTGCTGGCTGGTAGTCGGGTGTGAAGGCAAACGGCGCGGCGTGACCCCACCAGCCCGACAGGGGTTGCCGGACGCGACTGGCGTGGCGCGGATGGACCCAGACAAAGGCCGGTGCGCCCGGACCACCGTTGAGGTATTTGTAGCCGCAGCCAATGGAGAAGTCGGCGTGTGCGCCGTGGAGATCGACCGGGACAGCGCCCGCGCTGTGTGCCAGGTCCCACACCGTCAGTGCGCCGGCTGCGTGCGCGGCCGCCGTGACGGCCGCCATGTCGTGCATGGCACCGGTGCGGTAGTTCACATGGGTGAGCATCAGGACCGCCACGCTGGGTGTCAGTGCCGTGGCGATGTCTTCGGGTTCCACCAGTTGCAGGGTGTAGCCACGCTCCTTGCACAGGCCTTCAGCGATGTACAGGTCGGTCGGGAAGTTGCTGCGCTCGCTCACCACCACGCGGCGCTGGGGCGCGTCTTCGCGGGCGATGGACAGCGCTGCGGACAGCACCTTGAACAGGTTGATGGAGGTGCTGTCGGTGACCACGACTTCGTTCTCGGAGGCGCCGATCAGCGGAGCAATCTTGTTGCCCAGGCGCTGCGGCAGGCTGAACCAGCCAGCCGTGTTCCAGGAGCGGATCAGGCCCTGGCCCCACTCCTGCGTCACCACATCGGCAGCGCGCTGGGCGGCTGCCCTTGGCATGACGCCCAGGGAATTTCCATCCAGATAGATGACGCCAGGGGGAATGGAAAAATGCTCGCGCAAGCCCCGCAACGGGTCGGCCGCGTCACGCTGGCGGCAGTCCTGCACAGTGATCATGCCGGTCTCCTGTCTGTCAGCGCTTCATGCGCAGGGGCGAGTCGTGCGAGATGCCCCACTGGTCCTGGGCTGGCGGCTTGGGGCCTCCGGTGTCCATATCCTTGGCATACCACAGGGCCAGTCCGACGCCACCGACGATCACGATCAGCCCAATGACCAATTTCAAGACGGTTACCCAGACTTTGGGCTCGTCGTCTTCTTGTTTCTTCATGTTCTTTCCCTCAATGCCGTGTCAATCCTGGCGGCCCAAAAGCAGGTATTCCATCAGCGCCTTTTGCACATGCATGCGGTTCTCTGCCTCGTCCCACACCACCGATTGTGGACCGTCGATGACGTCGGCCTGAACCTCTTCGCCGCGGTGGGCGGGCAGGCAGTGCATGAACAGTGCGTCGGGTTTGGCCGCCGCCATCATTTCGGAGTCTACGCACCACGCGGCAAAGGCCTTGCGGCGGGCCTCGTTCTCGGCTTCATAGCCCATGCTGGTCCACACGTCGGTGGTGACCAGGTCGGCGCCGGCGCAGGCTTCCAGTGGATTGCTATAGGTTTTGTAGCTGCCTGCGCCCATTCCACGGGGGGTAACGGCTACTTTCTCATCGACCTCATAGCCGCTGGGGGTGCTCACGCGCAGATGAAAGCCCAGAATGGCAGCGGCTTGCAGCCAGGTGTTGGCCATGTTGTTGCCGTCGCCCACCCAGACCACCGTCTTGCCGGCGATGGGACCGCGGTGCTCGATGTAGGTGAAGATGTCCGCCAGGATCTGGCAGGGGTGGAACTCGTTGGTCAGTCCGTTGATGACGGGCACCCGCGAGTGGGCAGCAAAGCTTTCCAGCTTGGTTTGCTCGAAGGTGCGGATCATCACAATGTCGGTCATGCGGCTGATCACCTTGGCACTGTCTTCAATCGGCTCGGCGCGGCCCAGCTGGCTGTCGCCGGTGGTGAGGTGTACCACGCTGCCGCCCAGTTGGTACATGCCCGCCTCAAAGCTCACACGGGTGCGGGTGGATACCTTCTCAAAAATCATGGCCAACGTGCGGTCGGCCAGCGGGTGGTGGCGCACGAAGGTCTTGAACTTGTTCTTGATGAACGCAGCGCGTTGCAGCAGGTAGTGGTATTCCTCGGTGCTGAAGTCTGCAAATTGCAGGTAGTGCCGCACGGGCGGCGCGCCTTGGGGCAGGGTGCTGGGGATGCCGGTGTGCGGGGAGGTCATGCCGTTTCTTTCAACAAGGTAGCGATCAGGGGGCACAGAAGGGCAACGATCTGGTCGGCTTCGGCCACGGTCAGTATCAGCGATGGAACCAGGCGCACCACGGAGTCGGCTGTGACGCTGATGAGCAGGCCCGCATCGGCCGCACGTTGTACCAGTGCGCCGCAGGGCTTGGACAGGTCAATGCCCAGCATCAGGCCCTGGCCCCGGACTTCCCTGACCGCACCGCTGGCCAGCTCGGCTGCCAGGGCGGCTTCCAGCGCGCGCTTCAGGTGGGCACCCACGGTGGCGGCATTGGCCAGCAGTCCCTGGGCTTCCATGATGCGGATGGTTTCCACCCCGGCGCGCATGGCCAGCGGGTTGCCGCCAAAGGTGCTGCCGTGGTTGCCGGGGGCAAAGATGTTGGCGGCCTTGGGGCCGGCCACCACCGCACCCACCGGTACGCCCGAGCCCAGGCCCTTGGCCAGTGGCATGACGTCGGGCTTGATGCCCGCCCACTGGTGGGCAAACCATTTGCCGGTGCGGCCCATGCCGCATTGCACTTCGTCAATCATCAGCAGCCAGTCGCGCTCGTCGCACAGGGCGCGCACGTCGCGCAGGTAGTCCATGTGCATGGGGTTGACGCCGCCTTCACCCTGAATGGCTTCCATGAACACCGCCACCACATTCGGGTTGTTGACTGTTGCGGCCTTCAGTGCGTCTATGTTGTTGACCGGTACGCGGATGAATCCCTCCACCAGCGGGCCAAAGCCGGCTTGGACCTTGGGGTTACCGGTGGCGCTCAGCGTGGCAATGGAACGGCCATGAAAGGCTTTTTCGTAGACCACGATTTCGGGGCGTTCAATGCCCTTGTCATGGCCGAACTTGCGCGCCAGCTTCAGGGCGGCTTCATTGGCTTCCAGCCCGGTGGAGCAGAAGAACACGTTGGTCATGCCGGAGCGCTCCACCAGCAACCTGGCCAACTCTTCCTGCAGGGGGATGTGGTAGTAGTTGGAGGTATGGATCAGCTTGGTGACCTGGTCCTGCAGGGCCGCCACCAGCTGGGGGTGGTTGTGGCCCAGGGTGTTGACGGCAATGCCGCCCAGCGCATCCAGGTACTCGCGGCCATTGACATCCCAGACGCGGCAGCCCTGGCCATGCGAGAGGGCAATGGGCAGGCGGCCATAGGTGTTCATCACGTGGGGTGAAGAGGGCGTGGCGGGTGCAGCGGCGACAGTCATGTAATAGCTCCAGGGTCGTCTTGAAACAAGGCGGCCCATTCCTTCATCCGTTGTCTTGTGACAAATCGGGTCGGTACGGGCCGTTGAATACTGATTTTAGGCGCTGCACACCGGGCGGTATTTGACAATTTGGCATCACTGTGATGCTGCACGGGCGTGTCAGCAAAGTGGTGGCCTGCCTCGGATAAAATGGGTGTGCGCCGCAACTGCACTCTGGGTGCCGAAAATCCGTCGCGCTCTACACCATGCCTCTCACGTCTTCTAAAGAAATCTACATCCTGGGATTGACCCGAAGCGGTAAAACGTTTCGTCCCAGTGACTGGGCTGAGCGCCTGGCGGGCGTGATGAGCCAGTTTCGCCCGGGAGGTCCGCAACCGGGAAGCCACTTGGGCTATTCCCCGTGGTGCATTCCGACGTCCATTGGGCAGGTGAAATGCGTCATTGTCCACAGCGACCTGCGCGACTACGAGGTCATGGCCTGGGATTTTTGTCTGAACTTTGCCAAAGACAACGAGTTGCAGGTCAGTGAGGTTCGGCCGGTGCCAGCGCCTGGCCCGGCCAAATCCTGATTCCAGGCAAACGCCGATCCTGCGCATACAACATGCACAGGCAACAAAAAAGCCGTTCAAAGAACGGCTTTTTTGCTTTGCTGGCAGCGCACCCGGTACAAACGCAGATCCCGGGGGACCTGTGCGATGTGCCTAAATATTAGGCTGCAGCTTATTAAGCTGCGAGAGCCAAGGCTTTCACCTTGGTAGACAGGCGGCTCTTGTCGCGTGCGGCCTTGTTCTTGTGGAAGATGCCCTTGTCAGCCACGGTGTCAACCACGGCTTGCATCTTCGCAAACAGTTCGGTGGCCTTGGTCTTGTCGCCGGCCAGAACTGCTTTCTCAACGTTCTTGACCGCGGTTCGGTATTTGGAACGCAAAGAGGTGTTTGCTGCATTGATTTTGACGTCCTGACGGACGCGCTTGCGGCCCGACGCCAGGCGCGGGTTCTTTTTCTTGGGTTTTCCAGATGCCATAGTAATAATTCCTTGTGTCTGAGGATGATGCCAGCAAAGCCCGCCATTATACCCATAGCTGGCATTCGATGCCACAGGGCGTCAATCTGACCCGATGTGGGCGGCGGGTTTGCGACGTTTGCACGCGGTTGTAACGGTAGCGCGCGGATACGGGGCCCGGGCTACACTTGGTTCGTGAGTCTCATCAAATCTGCTTCCATTGTTTCGCTCTTGACCCTGGCGTCGCGTATCACCGGGCTGGTGCGTGACCTGCTCATGGCCTCCACGTTTGGTGTGAGCGCCATGACCGACGCCTTTTGGGTGGCCTTTCGCATTCCGAATATGCTGCGCAGAATGTTTGCTGAAGGAGCTTTCAGCCAGGCCTTTGTGCCGGTGCTGGCAGGCAGCAAGGCGCAAGACGGTGATGCGGCAACCCATGCGCTGATCAACGCGGTGGCCACTTTGCTGACCATGTTGCTGATTGTGACCTGTGTGGTGGGCGTCGCCGGTGCGCCCATCCTGGTCTATTTGCTGGCCAGCGGATTGAAGCCAGAGGGCTTTGAAGCGGCGGTGGTGATGACGCGCTGGATGTTTCCCTATATTGCCTGCATGTCGCTGGTGGCGCTGGGTGCGGGTGTGCTCAACACCTGGAAGAACTTTGCCATTCCGGCGGCGACACCGGTCTTGCTGAATGTATCCATGATTTCTGCGGCCTGGTTGGGGGCACCCTGGTTTGGGCGCATGGGCATTGAGCCGATCTATGCCATGGCCGCTGGCGTGATGGTGGGCGGTGTGCTGCAACTGGGGGCCATCTTGCTGGCGCTCCAGCGCATGGGCCTGGCGCCAAAAATCAGGGTCAGTGTGGCTGCAGCCCGCGTAGCATGGGCGCAACCAGCTACTAAAAGAATAGCGCATTTGATGGGTCCTGCGCTGCTGGGCGTCAGCGTGGCGCAGATTTCGCTGATGATCAATACGCAGATCGCCTCCCATCTGGCAACCGGTTCGGTGACCTGGCTGAACAGCGCCAGTTTGCTGATGGAGTTCCCCACCGCCATGCTGGGCGTGGCGCTGGGCGTGGTGCTGATGCCGCAACTGGCCGCGGCCAAGGCCGCCAATGACATGGCCAGGTTCTCCCAGATGATTGACTGGGGTTTGCGGCTGGTGGTCTTGCTGGCGGTGCCGAGTGCGGTTGCGCTGGTGACCTTTGCCCAGCCTCTGGTGGCCGTGCTGTTCCACAATGGGCGTTACACCGATGTGGATGTCGCGCAGACCACCGTTGCGCTCATGGGCTATGGCGCCGGCCTGGTCGGCCTGGTGGCCATCAAGGTGCTGACCCCGGGTTACTTTGCCAGCCAGAACATCCGCACCCCCGCCCTGATTGGCATCGCGGTGCTGGTCATCACGCAGGGCTTGAATCTGCTGTTCGTGCCCTTGCTGGCCCATGCCGGGCTGGCCCTGGCGATCGGCGTGGGGGCTCTCGTCAATGCGCTGTGGCTGCTGTGGGGCCTGGTGCGCGGCGGCACCTATGTGCCACTGCCGGGTTGGGCGCGTTTCGCCTTGCAGGTGCTGGCGGCCAGCGCCTTGCTGGCGGTGTTTCTGATGTGGGCCAATGCGTCGGTGCCGTGGCTGGCCCTGAAGGCCGACAAGCTCAAGCGCATTGGCTTTCTGGCACTCTTCATATCGGGCTCGGTGGCAATCTATTTCACAGCGATCTGGGCGGCGGGGTTGAACCTGCGGCAGTTCTTGCGGCGCTGATGTCAGAAAGCCTGGCACCATGAACCTGTCTTTTGACCCGCCTTCCGCCCTGGATTATTTTGGCGCCCTGGTGGAAAGCGACGGTGAGTTTGCGCTGTTTGAAGCCGCGGTCAGCCTGGCCCAGGACGAATACCCGGACATGGACGTGCAGACGGTGCTGGGTGAGGTCGACCAGTTGCAGGCGCGCTTGCGCAGACGCATTGCCGCTGACACCGGGCCGGTGCAGAAGCTGCGTGTGCTGAACCAGTTCTTTTTTCAGGACCTGGGCTTTGCCGGCAACGCCAATGACTATTACGACCCCGACAACAGCTTCATCCACAGGCTGTTGCAGACGCGCCGCGGCATTCCCATTACCCTGGCCGTGCTGTGGATGGAACTGGCCCAGGGTCTGGGTCTTGCGGTGCGCGGGGTGGGTTTTCCGGGGCATTTTCTGGTCAAGGTGAACCTGCCCATGGGGCAGGTGGTGATTGACCCTTTGAACGGCAAATCGCTGAGTCGCGAGGAGTTGTCCGAGCGGCTGGAGCCCTACCGCAAGCGCAGCGGCCTGGTCGATGAGCTGGAGACGCCGCTGGGGCTGTACCTGCAGACGGCACCGTCCCGGGACATCATTGCGCGCATGTTGCACAACCTGAAGGAAGTCCACCAATCACAAAGCGACTGGGCTCGCCTGCTGGCGGTGCAGGAGCGTCTGATTGTGTTGCTGCCCGAGTCCTGGCCCGAGTACCGGGACCGGGGTTTGGCCCATGCGGAGTTGGGACACATCGAGCAGGCGCTGGCTGATCTGGAGTGCTATCTGGTGCATGCCGATGACCGGGTGAATCTGGATGCCATTGCCGATTGGGTGGATGCCCTGCGGCGTTCCTGATCCCGGTCAGCCTGCCTATAATCCCGCAGCCCGCGCGCCCAAAAGGTTGGCGCGGGTTTGCCGGCTCGGACCGGTCAGTCCCTTCTCAACTCGATTTCAGGATTGCCATGAAGCTTCATACCACGGTGCTTGCGGCCATTGCCGTATGTGTTTTACCCCACGCAATGGCCGCCCCACGCGGCGTGATTGCGCAACCCTCAGCCTCCGACATTCCCACGCTGTGCGAGCAGAGCATTGCGCAGGCGCGAGCACGGGTTGAAAAGCTCAAGTCCCTGCCGCTGCAACGCGTCAACGTCAAAACCGTGTTGCATGCGTGGAACGCGCTGGACATGGGATTGCAGGACATGGGTGGACCGATTGGCCTGCTGTCCGAAACCAGCCCCGACCCCGAGGTGCGCAAGGCGGCCGAGGCCTGCGATCTGCGCCTGTCCGCGCTGCCCAACGAATACCTGCAGAGTGAGGCGCTGTTTCAACGGGTCAAGACGCTGCGCACGACCGACCCTATCGACACGATGGCGCGTCAAAGCATTCTGGATGACTTTGATGAACGCGGTGTGAGCCTGGCTGCGCCCAAGCGCGAGCGGGCCAAGACGATCTTTGAGCGGCTGGACAAGCTGTCGCAGGATTTCGCCCGCAATGTGCGTGACGTCAATACCAAACTGGCATTTTCCGAGGCCGAGCTGCAAGGGGTTCTGCCCAACGCGCTGACCCATCGCGCCAAGGATGCCCAGGGCAACTATCGGTTTGGTCTGGACTACCCGGAATACGATGCCATCATGAACAATGTGCAGGTCGAAAGCACCCGCAAGGCGTTCTGGACCGCGTTTCATCAGCGCGGGGGGCAGGACAATCTGGCCCTGCTGGACGAGGCGGTGCAACTGCGTCTGGAGTTGGCGCAGTTGATGGGGGACACCAATTTTGCCGACTGGGCGATCAAACACAAGATGGCGGGCAGCGCCCAGGCCGTGAACCGTTTCCTGGACGACGTGCAAGGCCGCGTGGAAACCCTGGAGCGCAAGGAGCTGGACGAACTGCGCGCCGAAAAGGTGGCCCTGACGGGTGACAAGGATGCGGTGCTCAAGCGCTGGGATCTGCCGTTTTACCAGCAACGCCTGAAGCAGTCGCGCTACAGCGTGGACCCGCAGGAGGTGCGAGCCCAGTTTCCGACCGACCCCACGATTGCCTGGATGATGAAGGTAACCAGCACCCTGTACGGTGTGCAGTTCAAGCCGAACAAGAGTCTGCCGGTCTGGCAGGCCGATGTGCGCGGTTATGACGTGTTTGACAGTGCGAGCGGCCAATACCTGTCCAGCTTCTACCTCGATCTGTTTCCGCGCGAAGGCAAATACAAGCACGCGGCGGCCTTTCCGGTGCGCGGCGTGTCCCTGGCCGCCGGGCGTACGCCGGTGTCGGTCTTGGTGACCAACTTCAGCCGCGAGGGCTTTGACCAGCGCGAACTCGAAACCCTGTTCCATGAGTTTGGCCACATCATGCACGGCGTGCTGTCACGCACCCGCTATGTGCTCAATGCCGGCACCGGAGTCAAACGCGACTTTGTGGAAGCACCGTCACAGATGTACGAGGAATGGTCGCGCCGGCCCGAAGCGCTGGCCCTGTTCGCCCAGGTGTGCCCAAGCTGCAAACCCATAGACCCCAAGCTGATCGAGCGCATGAACGCGTCGCGCGCCTTTGGCAAGGGCATTCAGTATGCACGCCAGCGCCTGTATGCGGCATGGGACATGGCCTTGCACACTCCGACGACCGCTGACCCGATGCAGACCTGGATTGCATTGGAGGGCAAGACACCCCTGGGTTACGAGTCGGGCACGCTGGTGCCTGCCGGTTTTGGCCATGTGATGGGCGGCTACCAGGCCGGCTATTACGGCTACATGTGGTCTGAAGTTCTGGCGCTGGACATGCGCTCGGCCTTTGGCGCCAACGTCATGGATGCCCGCGTGGGCGCGCGCTACCGCCATTTGATTCTGGAGAATGGCGGGCAACGCGCCCCGTCCGAACTGGTGGAGGCCTTCTTGCAGCGCAAGCCCTCAGCCGAAGCCTTCTTCAAGGAAATCTCCGGACAGTAAACGCGCCCGGTGCAGGAGACACCCTCCTGCGCCAGGCCATGGAAAGGACTTGCACTGTGATTCACGCCACCCACCGCGTTCCAGGTCTGGTCCTGCGCGACCACACGTTTGAGCTGCCCCTGGACTACGCCCGCCCGGGGCAAACGCTCAGCGTCTATGCGCGCGAGGTGATTGCACCGGGCAAGGAAGACGATCGGCAACCCTATCTGGTGTACTTTCAGGGCGGGCCGGGCTCGGGCTCGCCCCGGCCCATGGGCAATACCGGATGGATCAAGCGTGCCCTGCAAGACTACCGGGTGTTGCTGCTGGACCAGCGCGGAACGGGACGTTCGTCGCCCATCACGGCACAGACGCTGGCCGGCCTGGCGGACGCGCAGGCTCAAGCCGACTACCTGATGCACTTTCGCGCCGACAACATCGTGCGCGATGCCGAGGCGATTCGCCAGCAGCTGGCGGGCGGCAGTCGATGGAGCATCCTGGGTCAGAGCTATGGCGGGTTTTGCGCGATGCGCTACCTGAGCGCGGCGCCCGAGGCGCTGAAGGAAGTGTTGATCACCGGCGGCATTCCGTCGCTCACCCGCCCGGTGGACGATGTGTACCGCGCCACCTTCGTTCGCGTGATCGAGAAGAACCGGCGCTATTACCAGCGCTACCCGGGCGATGCGGCGCAGGTGCGGCGCATCGTCGACCATTTGTTGCGGCACGACACCCGCCTGCCGTGCGGCGGCCAGCTGACGGCGCAACGCTTTTTGCAACTGGGCTTGCAGTTTGGCATGAGCGATGGCTTTGAGGCGGTGCACTATTTGCTGGAAGACGCGTTTGTTCAGGGCGCGCAAGGCCAGGCGGTGATCAACTGGAACTTCCTGTTCCATCTGGAGCACATGCAGTCGTTCGACACGAATCCCATGTATTCGCTGTTGCACGAAGCCTGCTATACCCAGGCGGCGGCCAGCCGCTGGTCGGCCCAGCGTTTGATGAACGAGTTCCCGGAGTTTGCGCTGGACGGCACCGGCCCCGTGCTGTTCACCGGGGAGATGATCTTCCCGTGGATGTTTGACTGCTACGCGCAGTTGCAACCACTCAAGGCCGCCGCGGACCTGCTGGCCGCGACCGAGGCCTGGCCGGCGTTGTATGACGTCGAGCGGCTCGGGAACAACACGGTGCCGGTGGCGGCGGCGGTTTACCACGACGACATGTATGTCCACCGGGAGTTTTCCGAGGAGACCGCGCGCGCAGTGCCCAACATGCGCCTGTGGGTCACCAACGAGTACGAACACAACGGGCTGCGTGCCGACGGCGAGGCCGTGCTTGGCCGTCTGCTGTCCATGGTGCGCGGCGAGGTCTGATGGGCGTCAACGCCACGGAACCACTACCCTTGCATGTCGGAGGGCGATCCTGGCAGTGCGAACTGGTGCCATGCCCGGCGCAGTTGCGTGTCTGAGCCGAAGCCGGCAATTTCGGCCGCTTGGGTCACGTTGCGGCCGGAATGCAGGGCGGCCTGGGCGACCGCCAGTCGAATACGCCGCAGGTATTGCAACGGTGCAATGCCGGCGTGCTCCAGGAAAAGACGCGTGAGGTGGCGTGGCGAGGTATGGGCGACCTGGGCCATGCCCGGCACCGTCCAGCCCGTTTCGGGTGCCTGACTGACGGCGTCCTGCACGCGGTGCAGGGCCGGGTGCAGGTGGGCTCGGTAGGCCAGAAAGGGCGACAGCTCCGGGTCATGCGGGCCGCGGCGCAGCGCCACCACCATGGTTTGCGCCACCTGGGCGGCCAGCGCTGGCCCGCACACCGCGCTGATGCGGTGCAGGATCAGGTCAATGCCGGTGGTGACGCCGGCGCTGCTGTAGACCGGAGCATCTTCCACAAACACCCGGTTGGCGACTACATCGCAACGCGGCTCCACCTGGCGCAGTTCTTCCAGATGGTGGTGGTGCGTGGTGGCGCGGCGTCCCGCCAGCAGGCCCGCATGGGCGGCCAGCACCGAACCGGCACAAATGGTGACCAGTTCCATCTGCCCAGTGGCCAGCGGCAGGCCGTGCAGCCAGTGCAGCACGGCGTGTGAGGCATCCGAATCCACGGGCAGGGCGCGCCCGGGCTGCCCCACCAGCACCACCCAGCTGGTTGCGGCTGACGTGTCCGCGGTGCCTAGATCAGGCAAGGCGCTCAGCCCGGACACCGCCACGCCGACCGAGGTCAGCGTGCTGGGCTGCGGGCTGACAAAGTGCAGCGCAAACCGTTCGCTGTGGCCTTGCGCAGCGAGCGTCTGATTGGCTATGCGCAAGGCCTCGGCCGGGCCGGCCCAGTCCAGAATCAGGCTGTCGGGCAGCAGGACGAAGTAGACGTTGATCATGGTGCCGCGCCGCCCACAATCTGGTTCAGGCGGCCTTGGCGCGTTGCAGCGCCTGCGCTACCGTGCACAGGGTGGCAAAGCGGTCTTTCAACACCGTGGCGGTGCGGTTCTTGATGTCGGCAGCGCTCAGGGGGCTGCCATCGGGCTGCGTCATGTCAAAGGTGTGCGTGGCGTCGGTGCAAAAGTCCACGGTCCAGCCCAGATCCGACGCATGGCGGGTGGTGGTTTCGCAGCACTGTTCGGTTCGTATGCCGCTGACGATGATCCGGTTGATGCCATTCGCCGTGAGCCACACGTCCAGTCCGGTGCCGACCAATGCGCTGTGGCGGTGCTTGTGAAAGGTGGCGGCGTGCGTGAAGTCGATCAATCCCGTGAGCGGCACCACGTGGCCAGATTCCAGTGCAAACGGGTTGCTGGGGGTGGTGGGGCCATCTACATGCAAGACCCGCACGACCGGCACTCCCTGCGCCACGCAGCCGGCAATCAGGGCATTTTGCGCGGCCAGGTAGGCTGGCATATCGCGTTCCGTGGAATACGGGCGGTGGCGGAAAGACTCTTGCACGTCGATCACAATCAGACAGCTTTTCATCATAAAGACTCCATGGTAGTTGCTTTGGAGTCTTTATTTTTACTGGGCCGCACCCGCTTGTCCGGACATGGCGGGACAGCTTTCGATCAGATTAGGACATTGTGACCGGCAACGCTGCGTACGGCTGCCCGAGGCCCGGGCCGGGGCGCTTCAGGCGACGACGACCGCGGCGCCGCTGCCCTGGGGGGCGATGACGCCAATGGCGTACACCGTCTCGCCGCTGGCGCGCAGGGTGGCGGCCGTGGCTTCGGCATTCGCCGAGTCCACGACGACCACCATGCCGATGCCGTTGTTAAACGTGCGGTTCATCTCGATGTCGTCAATGCCGGCGGTCTTTTGCAGCCAGGCAAACAGTTCGGTCTGCGGCCAGCTGCCCTTTGTCAGGTGGGCGGCCATGCCTTCGGGCAGTACGCGGGGAATGTTTTCCAGCAGGCCACCGCCGGTGATGTGGGCCAGGGCCTTGATGCCGCCGGGGGAGGCCGCATCTGCCGAATGCGGGTGTGCCGCCAATGCAGCCAGCACGTTTTTCACGTACAAGCGGGTGGGTTCCATGATGGCCTGTTTGAAGGGCTTGCCGTCCAGCGTGGCAGGCAGGCTGCCAGCACCTTCAGCGCGCTCAATGCACTTGCGCACCAGGCTGAAGCCGTTGGAGTGCACGCCGTGGCTGGCCAGGCCGAGTACCACGTCGCCCGGTTTGACATCGGCACCGGTCAGGATTTTGGATTTCTCGACGGCACCGACGGCAAAACCCGCCAGATCGTATTCACCCGCCGGGTACATGCCGGGCATTTCTGCCGTTTCGCCGCCAATCAGGGCGCAACCCGAGAGCTCGCAGCCCCTGGCAATGCCGCCGACCACGGCAGCGGCCGTGTCCACATCGAGCTTGCCGCAGGCAAAGTAATCCAGGAAGAACAGGGGTTCAGCGCCCTGTACCAGCACGTCGTTGACGCTCATGGCCACCAGATCGATGCCCACGGTGTCGTGCATATTCCATTCAAACGCCAGTTTGAGCTTGGTGCCCACACCGTCGGTGCCACTCACCAGCACCGGCTCTTTGTAGCGCTTGGGCACTTCAAACAGTGCGCCAAAGCCGCCAATGCCGGCCAAGACGCCTTCGCGCATGGTCTTTTTAGCCAGCGGTTTGATGCGCTCTACCAAGGCGTCGCCCGCGTCAATATCGACACCGGCATCTTTGTAGGACAGGGGAGAGGGGGAGCTTGAATGGGTCATGTGGATTGGCGTGCAAAGGCTGCTTGGACTGAGCCCGATAGAATTTGCCTAGATTTTACGGGTTCACCCCCACCTTTCCTGTATGCAATTGACGCCTTCCCAAAAAAGTTTTGCCGCCTGGAGCCTGATCGCGGCCTTGTTGGGGTGCGCCTTGTGGCTTCTTGGCCCGGTATTGACGCCGTTTGTGGTGGCCTGCGTGCTGGCCTACGCGCTGACCCCGACCGTGAATTGGCTGGATGATGTCGGGCGTGGGCGCATTCCACGCTTGTTGGCGGTGGTCGTGGTCGAGTTACTGTTCATTTTTGCGGTGATTGGCATCTTTTTGCTGATGGTTCCCATTCTGGCCAAGGAACTGCCGCTGATGCGTGAGCAACTGCCAACACTCATGGACAGCGTGAACGCCGCCGCCAAGCCGTGGCTGGCGCAGTGGGGCATTCATTTGACGCTGGATGGCGCCAGCATCAAGGCTTTTGTGATGAAGTACCTCAATGCCAATGTTGATGACGCCCTGAGCTCAGTCCTGGCGTCGCTCAAACTGGGTGGCAGTGTCGCGTTTACCTTGATCGGCAACGCCATCTTGATTCCGGTGGCGCTGTTTTACCTGTTGATGGACTGGAGCCATTTCATGGGCCAGTTGCGCGGGCTGATCCCGCCGCGCTTTCAGGTGGGCAGCGACAGTTTTTTTGCCGAGGCCGACGCCGTTCTGGGTCAGTACCTGCGTGGCCAGTTGCTGGTGATGCTGATACTGGCCGTGTTCTACAGCGTGGGACTGTCCTTTTTTGGGCTGGATCTGGCACTGCCGATTGGTATTTTTACCGGGCTTGCCATGTTTGTGCCCTATGTGGGCTTTGGTGTGGGCCTGGTGCTGGCAACCCTGGCCGGGTTGTTGCAGTTTTCGGCTACGGTGGGCATGGGGCACACCGTGATCATGGTGACGGTCGTTTATGGTGGAGGCCAGTTATTGGAGAGCTTTTTCCTGACGCCGCGTCTGGTGGGCGAGCGCATCGGGCTGCACCCCCTGGCCGTGATTTTTGCCCTGCTGGCTTTCGGACAATTGCTCGGCTTTGTTGGCGTACTGGTGGCCTTGCCGGTGAGTGCGGTGCTGCTGGTGGCGATCCGCCGCGCCCAATCGGGCTACCTCTCCAGCCGCTTGTACCAGGGGTGATGGCACAACCATGAAACAGATTGCGCTGGATATTGGCCTCTCCGCCGGCCCCACGATGGCCAATTTTTGTGCCGGCCCCAACGAGGCAGCCTTGCGCCACATGGAATTGTGGGTGGGCGCCAAGTCCAACACCAGCGGCCATGCGCCGACCCGCTCGCCCGTGCCAACGTATTTTTGGGGGCCTGCTGGCAGTGGCAAAAGCCACTTGCTCAAAGCCGCCCGCGAAGCCCTGCGCGAACAGGGTGCCCGCGTGGGCTGGCTGGATGCCTCCGTGCACGAGGCGCCGGAATTCAACGAGTCATGGGCGGCCGTGATGCTCGATGACGTGCACCTGTACACCGCCCAGCAGCAACACACCGCCTTCAACTGGTTTGTCAATGCCCAGACCCACCAGCGCCCGGTGCTGGCGGCAGGTGAACTGGCACCGGTGGACCTGAAGCTGCGTGACGATTTGCGTACCCGCCTGGGCTGGGGCCATATTTTCAATCTGCACCCCCTGAGTGAGCCCGAACGGCGCGCCGTGCTGCGCCAGGCGGCGGACGCACGCGGGGTGTTTCTGGGGGATGAGGTAATGGACTTCATGTTGACCCGCTTTAGCCGCGACCTGGGCAGCCTGATGGAACTGCTGGAGTTGCTCGACGGCTACGCCTTGCAGACCCAGCGCGCCATCACCATACCGTTGATCAAATCCATGATGGAAAACAGTTAATGCAGACGAAGAACTTGAACGCCGACGGGGTGTCCCCAGAAAGCGTGGGGAGCAAAAAAGTCGCTCTTTTTGATCTTGACCACACGCTGTTGCCGATTGATTCGGACTATGCCTGGGGCGAATTCACCATTGCGCGGGGATGGGTGGACCCGGTTGATTTCAAGCGCGATAACGATGCCTTCTACGCGCAGTACCAGGCGGGCACCCTCGATGTGCGGTCCTATGTGCGCTTTGCAACGGCCGCCATTCGTCGCCAAGGCGCTACAAATTCGATAGCGGCTCATGCCGATTTCATGGGGGCTGTGGTGCAAAAAGCCATACAGCCCCAGGCGCTGGAACTGGTGCGCCAGCACCAGCGCAGCGGCGATGCGGTGGCCATCGTGACGGCCACCAACGAGTTTGTCACCCGTCCGATCGCCCAGGCCTTTGGCGTGGACGAATTGATTGCCGTGGAACTGGAGCGCGACACGCAACCCGGGGGCTCCGGCTGGTTTACCGGTGCCGTTCATGGCGTGCCGTCCTTTCGCGATGGCAAGGTCACGCGGGTGGAACAGTGGCTGCAGGCCCATGGCTTGGGGTGGGACACGGCGCATATTACGTTCTACTCCGATTCCATGAATGACCTGCCGCTGCTGGAAAAAGCCACGGTGCCCGTCGCGACCAATCCGGACCCGCGCTTGCGGGCGTTGGCCCAGGAGCGCGGATGGCGCATACTTGACCTGTTTTAGTTAGTTGGGGACAGGGCTGTCTGTTACGCAGTCGCGGCGTGTCCCGCAAGAGAAAAGAATGATCAAAAAATTTATCGATAAGTTGCTGGGTAAAACATCCGGCACGCTGGCGGGCAAGAAGCCCAAGTTTGGCAAACGGGTGGATATTGCGGTGCAAGTCCATGGCATCGACCCCAATCTGGTGGACGAGCGGGCCATCAACGTGGTGCGCACGCTCCACGATGCGGGATTTGAGGCCTATGTCGTGGGTGGCGCGGTGCGCGACTTGCTGGTCGGCTTGCGTCCCAAGGACTTTGACGTGGCCACCAACGCCACGCCGGAGCAGGTCAAGGGCCTGTTTCGCCGCGCCTTCATCATCGGACGGCGCTTTCGCATTGTTCACGTGGTGTATGGCCGTGGGCGCGAGCACGAGGTCATCGAAGTCTCGACCTTCCGTGCCTATCTGGACAACGCTGCGGCCGAGCAGGTAGCCGGCAACGAGCGCACCAGCAAGAGCGAACTGGCCGGCATGAAGCATGCGGTGGACTCCACGGGCCGCGTGCTGCGCGACAACGTCTGGGGGCCGCAGGAAGAAGATGCGGTGCGCCGCGATTTCACCATCAACGCCATGTACTACGACCCGCAAACGCAGGTCGTGGTGGATTACCACAACGGTTTCAAGGACGTCAAGAACCGCGTCATCCGCATGATTGGCGACCCTGCCACGCGCTACCGCGAAGACCCGGTGCGCATCATCCGTGCCGTGCGGTTTGCCGCCAAGCTCAGCGCGCTGGGTTTCGCACTGGAGCCCAAAACCGCGGCACCGCTGATCAAGTCCCAGGAGTTGCTGGCCGATGTGCCGCAGAGCCGCCTGTTTGACGAAATGCTCAAGCTGCTGCAAACCGGGCATTCCCTGGCCTCGATCGAACAGCTGAAGAAATTGGGCATGTCGCGTGGCATTTACCCGCTGCTGGATGTGGTGGTGGAGCGCGCCGAGCAGCCCTTCGTGAACGCTGCGTTGAAGGACACCGACCGGCGCGTCGGCGAAGGCAAACCGGTCGCGCCCAGCTTCCTGCTGGCCTGTGTGCTGTGGGCCGACGTGCGCGACGGCTGGGCGCGCCGCCTGGAGCAGCACCAGCATTCGCATCCAGCCCTGATGGATGCGATTGACGATGTGTTTCATGCGCGCATTGGTGATGTCTCGGGCGGCGGCAAGCTGGCCGGCGACATGCGCGAGATCTGGGTGATGCAGCCCCGTTTTGAGAAGCGCGTGGGCAGCACGCCGTTTGGCATGGTGGACCAGCCCCGGTTTCGGGCCGCATTTGATTTCATGCGTCTGCGCGCCGATATCGGCGAAGTGGAAGAGGTGCTGGCCGACTGGTGGCAGGAGTTCAGCATGGCGGATGACATCCTGCGCCAGGACCTGGTGGACCAGGTGCGTGAAGAGCAGCAAAAACGCAAGCAGGCACCGCGCGTGCACCGCGCACCGCGCGCCGATGCACCAGCGGGGGACAACAGCACCGCCGTGGCGGCACCGCATACCCCTGAGGGCGCACCAGCGCAAGGCGAAGGCGACAACGCTGCTCCGCGCAAGCGTCGCCGCCGTCGTCGCACCGGGGCTGCAAAGGGTGCTGGCAACCCGGATGGCGGAGCCGATACCGGCAGTTGATTGCCAGCATGCGCGAGCCGGTTACTGCCTATCTGGGCTTGGGCGCCAATCTGGGGGATGCACGTGCGGCCTTGAGCACCGCCATACAGCGCCTTGCCCTGGTCGACGGGATGGAGCTGACAGCCCAGTCGTCCCTGTACCGCTCTGCGCCCATTGAATCCAGCGGACCCGATTACATCAACGCGGTGGTTGAAGTGCGCACCGTCATGACGGCGCCGGAACTGCTGGCGTGCTTGCACGGCATTGAGGCACAGGCGGGGCGCGAGCGCCCTTTTCGCAATGCACCCCGCACACTGGATCTCGATATCCTGCTGTATGGCGAAGGGCATATTGCCAGCCCCGCACTGACCATTCCGCATCCGCGTATGGCGGCGCGCGCCTTTGTGCTCATCCCGCTGGCAGAAATAGCACCCCGGCGGGTGCCAGCGCAGCATTTGGAGCAGGTGGTGCAGCAAGGTATCACCCGGTTGCCGTAGATCTATACGCAGCACCATGTTGGTGCTATTCTTGCCCAGACTTAACAAAAATCATAAGCCCTCGGGCGAATCGCAGGAGTACAGACAGATGGGCCTCAATCGTTTAAAAATTGCCACCAAGTTGTGGGTGTTCATTGGTCTGGTACTGGCATTGCTGTCCAGCATCGCTGGCGTCGGACTGGTGCGCAGTGCCGGCATCCTGGCCGAAGGGCGAGCGCAGCAGGAGGTGGCCTACAAGATGGTGCAGGTCGTGACCCGTTGGGCTGGTTTGACCGAAACCAATGCGGCGCGCAACCTGGCCATCATCATCAGCACGGACCCGGCGATCGCGGCGGCCTTCAAGGACCCGGTCAATATCACGACCAAGGAAATCTCTGACATGCAGAAGCAGTTGGAGGCCTTGCCGCTGACGGATGCGGACCGGACGCAGTTGCAGAAGATCGGGGAGTTGCGCAAAAATGTTATTTCCTCGCGCGAGAAGGCCCGCGCCGCCCGTACCGAGGGCAAGGCCGATGAGGCCATGCAAATCATGAGTGCACAGTTCCTGCCGGCCATGACTGCCTATGCGGCTTCCCAGCAGGAATTGCTCAAGATGCAAGAGCAGCGTCTGGCGGACGTGCAGATACAAACCGAGAGCCGCCGCCAGGCCAATAGCATTGGCATCATGATCGGACTGGTGGTCGTCGTTGTTCTGATCTCCGTAGGAACGATCTGGCTGGTGCGCTCCATTCGCGTTCCACTGGATCAGGCCAACGACCTGGCCGCACGCATTGCGCAGGGTGACCTGAGTTCCAGCATCAGCACGGACCGCGAAGACGAGTTTGGCAGCCTGTTGCGTTCACTGTCGACCATGAACGACTCGCTGGCGCGTATGGTGGCCCAGGTCCGCATGAGTACCGACAACATTGCCACGGCCAGCGCCGAGATTGCCACCGGCAATAACGACCTGGCCCACCGCACCGAGCAGACCTCCAGCAACCTGCAGTCCACCGCGTCCAGCATGGATGCGCTGACTGCCACCGTGCAGCACAGCACCGACAACTCGCGCCAGGCCAGTGCCCTGGCTGCCAGCGCCTCGACCGTGGCGCAGCGCGGGGGCTCGGTGGTGATGCAGGTGGTCTCCACCATGCAGGAGATTGACGCCAGCAGCAAGAAGATTGCCGACATCATTGGCGTCATCGATGGCATCGCCTTTCAGACCAACATCCTGGCGCTGAACGCGGCGGTGGAAGCGGCGCGTGCCGGCGAGCAGGGCCGGGGCTTTGCGGTGGTGGCGTCCGAAGTGCGCAGCCTGGCACAGCGCAGCGCGGAGGCGGCCAAGGAGATCAAGGGTCTGATCAGCACATCGGTTGAAAAGGTCGAGTCGGGAACCCGGTTGGTGACCGATGCGGGCGCCACGATGGATGAAATTGTCCAGTCGGTGCGCCGCGTGGCCGATGTCATCAGCGAAATTACCGCCGCTGCCACCGAACAAAGCCAGGGCATTGCCGGCGTCAACGCAGCCATTGGCAATCTGGACCAGATGACCCAGCAAAACGCGGCGCTGGTGGAAGAAAGTGCCGCCGCCGCCGAGAGCCTGCGGGAGCAGGCCGATCGCATGAAAGAGGCCGTGTCGGTGTTCCGCGTGGCCGATCACCACCACGCTGCCTGAGCCACCCAGCACCGGCAACGCTGCGCTGGCAGCGGCCGTGCACCCGCCGGGTGGATGTCAGGCCAGTTCGGCAATCAGCTCGATTTCCACGCAGGCACCCAGAGGGATCTGCGCCACACCAAAGGCGCTGCGGGCATGCGCGCCCTTGTCGCCAAACACCTGGCCGAACAGTTCGCTGGCACCGTTGGTGACCAGATGCTGCTCGGTAAAGTCTGCGGTGGAGTTGACCAGCGACATCAGCTTGACGATGCGCTTGATGCGGTTGAGGTCACCCACGGCGGCATGCAGCGTGCCCATCAGGTCGATGGCGATGGCGTGCGCAGCGGCCTTGCCTTCTTCGGTGGCCATGGTCTTGCCGAGTTGGCCAACCCAGGGCTTGCCATCTTTCTTGGCAATGTGGCCACTGAGGAAAACCAGGTTGCCGGTTTGTACAAAGGGCACGTAGGCCGCGGCAGGGATGGCCACAGGCGGCAGGGTGATGCCCAGGCTGGTGAGGGTGTTGTAAATGTTCATGGTGGTTTTTGAATGTGATTCAGAGGTAAAAAGGCTACCAGCCCCCGTGGAATGTGCGTAAGTAGCTATAAAAACAATAGCAAACTAGATTTTCGACGGTGTCTGTGATTGCGATTGTGACTGATTCTGGCTCTGGCTCTGGCCGCTCCATCCCGCTGTGTCCATCGGCGCTACCGTGACGCCCACGGTCAGCGTGTGGTTGGCGCCGCCATGGATCACTCCGCGAACCGGCGACACGTCGGCGTAGTCGCGGCCTAGGGCCAGCGTGACGTAGTCTTCACCCGGGCTTCCCCAGCCGTCGCGGTTGTTGGTGGGGTCGAAGTCCACCCAGTGTGCGCCCATGGGTCCATCGTCCAGGTCTGGCAGATACACCGATACCCACGCATGCGAAGCATCACTGCCCACCAGGCGCTCCTGCCCCGGTGCCGGCTGGGTCAGCAGATAGCCGCTCACATAGCGTGCTGGCAGCCCGTAGGCCCGCAGGCAGGCAATCATGATGTGGGCAAAATCCTGGCACACGCCCTTGCGCTGCGCCAGGGCCTGTAGCGCTGGCGTGTTGACCTGGGTGCTCTGGCTCTCATACGTGAAGTCGTGGTGGATGCGTTGCATCAGGTCACGCGCCGCCAGCAGCAGCGCCTGGCCAGGGGTAAAACTCGGGCGTGCATAGGCCGCAAAGTCGGCGTGGCGCGGCACATACGGTGACGAAAATACAAACTCGGCCGCGGCATCAAAAGGGTTCTTGGCGCAATACCGGAAACGTTCACGCACCGGCTCCCACGCCACGGTGCTTTCAAAATCGGATGGCTCCCGGGTGGACACCGCGCTGCGCGCAATGATCTTCAGCCGGGTGTGTGCCGTTTGCAGCGAAAAGAAGGTGCGGGTATTGCCATACACATCCAGGGTGGCGGTTTGCTGGGCGGGCTCCGGGGTGATGTGCAGGCTGTGGCTCAGCAGCCGCTGGGTAGCGGTGTTCAAGGGCTTCAGGTAGGCCATGTGCTGGGCAATATTGACCGCAGGCGCGTAGTCGTAACAGGTCTCGTGGGTGATGTGCAACTGCATGGCGACCCGTTTCTACGCCCCGAGACTCTGCCCGGCGTCACCGGAGTGGGTGAAATAGGTGGCGCCAATCTCTTCAGACACCCGGTAGGCCGCTTCACCGCAGCTCTGCAGCACGTCGGTCAGGGCCTTGTACCCGGCATCGATGCCCGCATCACACAGCGACTCCAGCTGCCATTGACCAGGGTCAGGCACGCTGTGCGAGAGCAGGCCGAGCTGGTCCGGCTCGCTGCCCGCCAGCTTGGCCAGGCGTCCGCGCAGGGTATGCACCACCCAGGCCAGAGAGCGGGGGTTGTCACGGTCCAGCACCAGCAAATCAATCAGCGCTGCCATATCGCGGCTTTGCTGGTACTGTGCGTGGAAGGTGATGGTGCTGTCAAACAGGGCCACCATGGCCTCAAAGCCACCGTCGTGGTGGACCGAGCCGGTGTCAAAACCGGCCCGCAGGGCAGAAGACAGAAAACCCAGGCGCTCGATATGGCGGCCAATGCTGAGCAGGCGCCAGCCATCATCCCGGGTCATGCGATCGGTCTGCAAACCGGTGATGGCCGCCAGGTGGTCACTGGCCGCCTTGAGCGTGGCCAGGGCCTGCAGTGACGAGTAGTCGCCCTGGGCGACCTGGTCGCTGCAGCTCTGAAAAAACGAATCCTCGGTGCGCTGCATCAGGCTCCAGTGCTCCTGCGACAGGCGTTCCCGCACGGCAGCCCCGGCCAGTCGCACGGCCCGCAGGTTGTAGCCCACGCTGGTGGCCTGCTCGCTGCTACCCAGGCTGGCGATCAGCGAGCGCTCGAACACGCGGCGCGCCTGCGGCACCGGGGTGAGGGCGGGAACACCGGGCAGCACCAGGGTGTTGTTTTGCGCCATGCGGCCCAGCCAGGTCAGCAAGGGCTGTGAGGACTGGTCTTCACCCGCCAGGCATTCCAGCGTGAGCCGTGCCAGGCGCACCGAGTTTTCAGCGCGCTCGGTGTAACGGCCCAGCCAGAACAGGTTCTCGGCGGCCCGGCTGGTGACCAGGCGCTTGCGCTGCGCCAGGGCCGATGGCGTGAGCGCGGCTTGCAGCAAGCTGGTTTTGTCGACAGCGCCGGTGGTCATGGCCCACACATCGGCGCTGCTGCCACCGTGCTGCATGGAGGCCACGTCGGCACTGCCGCCGGCCACGCGCGCCAGACCACCGGGCAGCACGCGCCACGACTGGGGCCCTTGCGAGACCGCAAACACCCGCAGCATGACCGAGCGCGGAACCACGCCCGCCCCCGGGCCATCGGCTTGCCAGGTGGGCATCTGCGACAGCGGCATGTAGGCCTGCACGGTGTGGTCGTCGGCGTTCAGCGCAATGCGTCCGGCCCATTCATCCAATTCGCGGGGCGACAGCGTGCGCCCCAGCACCGCGTCGAAATTTCCGTGGATGGTGGAGCCGGGGTAGGTGGGCTTGATGGCGCTCTCGTGCAGGCGCGGCAACACCTCTTCCATGGCCGAGCGCTCCCCGCACCACCAGGTCGCAAGCGCCGGCAGCAGCAGTTCTTCACCCAGCAGGTGTTTGGACAGGGCGGGCAAAAACCCCAGCAGCGCGGGCGACTCCAGAAAAGCCGATCCCGGTGCATTGGCCACCAGCACGTTGCCCGCGCGAATGACCTGCAGCAGGCCGGGCACGCCCAGCGTGGAGTCGGCGCGCAACTCCAGCGGGTCCAGAAACTGGTCATCCAGGCGCTTGAGCAGGCAGTGCACCGGCACCAGGCCGCGCAGAGTCTTGAGGAACAGGCGCTGGTCGCGCACGATGAGGTCGTTGCCCTCCACCAGCGTGATGCCCAGATAGCGCGCCAGGTAGGCGTGCTCGAAATAGGTTTCGTTGTAGGGACCGGGAGTCAGCAGCGCAATGTGCGCATCCTGGCCGGCCGGGCTCATGGTCTTCATGCTGTCGATGAGCGCGCGGTAGGTGCCGGCCAGCCGCTGCACCTGCAGGCTCTCAAACGCCTGGGGGAACAGCCGTGACACCGCTAGCCGGTTTTCCAGCAGGTAGCCCAGACCCGACGGTGCCTGCGTGCGCTGCGACACCACCCACCAGTTGCCGTCGGGTCCGCGGGCCAGATCGAAGGCCGCGACGTGCAGATGCGCGCCGCCCACCGGTTTCACGCCGTGCATGGCCCGCAGGTAACCCGGGTGGCCCTGCACCAGTGCCGGTGGCAGAAGACCCTGCGCCAGCAAGTCCTGGTCTCCATAGACATCGGCCATGACGCGGTCGAGCAGGCGCATGCGCTGAGTGATGCCGGCTTCAATGTGGAGCCAGTTCTGCGGCGAAATGATGAGGGGAAACAGGCCCAACGACCAGGGGCGCTGTGGCCCGCCCTCGTCGGCGTAGACGTTGTAGGTGACACCGTTGTCACGGATCTGGCGTGCCAGATTGACCGAGCGCTGTTGCATGCTTCCCAGGCCATCGGTCTCGGAACTGGTGAAGAATTGGCTCCAGGCCCCCGTGATAGGTGCGCAGCCAGCTATTAAATCAGTAGCATCGTCGGATCGAAGGCAGCCTGTCGACATGCGGTCGCGCAACTCGTCGAAGTGACCGGGCGCAGCCGCCAGCGATGCCAGCGCCTGGTCTAGCGCAGACCGGGCCTGGGCGGCAGCACGGGCAGGGGATTCGGATGGGTTGCTCACTGCGCCCAAGTATGCCGCAATCCGTGCGCTGCCTGCAGCAGCGCACGCCTCCAAGGGCGGTGCTAGGGCTTGCGCGAGGTTGCCAGCAACAGCACACCGCCCGCGATGGCCGCTATGCCCATCCACAGCGGAATATTGACGCGCTGCTTTTCGTTGACCTGCAGGTGCAGCGGGCCGATGTCGGCGCTGCTGGTTTCCTTGGTGTAGCTGAAGCCGCCATAGGCCAGGCCCAGTGTGCCGCCGACGATCAACAAAATGGCCATTATTCGGATTGCGTTCATGGAGATTCCCTCAAATAGGGACATTCTGCAAAGCGGCGTGGCATTCGTCGGTGCGCCAGCCAACACAGGTCAAGCCTGGCCGTCGTCAGGCTTGGGCCCGGTTCAGTTCGTCGTAGGCGTGCTGCAACCACATGGAGAGGCGTTGGCGCTCCATCAGGCGCAGGCTGGAGCCGCTGACTGTGGAGCCGCTCTTGGCGGCCCAGAAGCTGCTGTTGTGCGCATCGATTTTCTGCACCACGGCATCCTGCAGGTGTTTGATGGAAATGACCTTGGCGCCCAGGGCCAGCGCGCGTTCCTGTTGACCGGAGCGCTCCAGTTGGCCGAAATCATCGCCGCGCAACTGGTTGCGCACCAGCACATAGTTCAGGCGGTCACCATAGCGGTCCAGCAGCCGGGTCAGCAGGTCCACCGAGTCGCGCCCCGAGTCCATCACGTGCCAGTAGTGCAGCGTAAAGCCGGTGTCGTCGGCCATGTGCAGCACGCCCGAATCGTCGATCCAGCGCACCAGTGGTTCATGGGTTTGCGCCGCCAGATCCACCAGCACGCGCACGCCGGGCAACTCGACGGCGGCCTCAACAATGTGGTCCAGCGCCTCGTAGCGATCAATCAGCACGGGTGAGGCGTAATCGGCATAAAAACGCAGCAAGGCCCCGTGCGAGCGGTCGGTATCGAAGCCGACAAAGGGCAGGTTCTTGTCAATGAAATACTGGGCCAGCAGGCGCGCCACCATGGACTTGCCAACGCCTCCTTTTTCGCCGCCGATCAGGTGGATTTTGGACAGCGCAGGGGTTTCGAATGAAGGCATTTTTCTGGGTTTCGTCGTTGGCTTGGATGACAACATCTAGCAAGATGGGTGCCACGAAGGGCCCCAATGGACGCATAGGCGTCTATGGATTTGTCGAATTTTCCGGCAGTTAGCCGACATTGGGTGTTACGACATGAGCAGGCACCAGTTGTCACGACGGACAGCTTGTTAAGCTGAGCTAGGCCGGCGGGCAAGCAATTCACGACGGTTTACTATGGCAAACATGCGCTGTCCTTCGGCGACGGACGCTGGGCGGTTCCGCTCGATGGGCCATAACGGATTAAATAGAATTTTCGTGAGAACAAAAAATGAATGAATCACGCCTTTCCGGTCGCGACCTTGCTTACGCCTTCGGCGTAATCGTGATCTGGGGCTTGAATTTTGTAGCCATGAAGTTCGCCCTGAACGACTTCACACCGTTCCAGCTTGGTGCGGCACGTTACGTGCTGGCCGTCCTGCCATTGGTATTTTTCGTCCGGGCGCCACAGCTGCACTGGAAATGGGTGGTCCTGTACGGCTTGTTTCAGGGTGTGGGGCAGTTCGGTTTTCTGTTTTCGGCGCTTAAGGTCGGCATGACCGCAGCATTGGCCTCAGTTCTGTTGCAGACCCAGGTGTTCTTCACTGCGCTGTTCAGTTTTTTTCTGCTGCGTGAGCGCATGAGTCGCCCACTGTTCGGCGGGTTGCTTCTGGCAGCCTGCGGCTTGCTTTGCTTCACCATGAACTTTGCAACGGGCGACACAAACGCGGGAAATGCCACGACCTTGTGGGGTTTTATCCTGAGCCTATGCTCAGCGGCCATGTGGGCGACCTCGAACATCGTGGTGCGCAAAGCTCAACAGGCCAGCCCACACTATGAGCCGCTGCAGTTTCTGGTCTGGAGCAGTCTGGTGCCGATCATCCCGTTTCTACTTCTGAGTCTTTTGTTTGACTCGACTGCAGCGGTGCCTGGAATGTCCTGGCACAGCACTGCCAAATTGGTCAGTGTGTCATGGACGTCGTGGCTGGCAGTGGCCTACTTGGGCTGGATCGCGACCGTCTGGGCCTATGCCATGTGGACTGGCCTGCTCCAGCGGCATCCCGCTAACCGAGTTGCGCCGTTCAGTTTGGGTGTGCCGGTGGTGGGTCTTACGGCCGGCATGCTGGTACTGAATGAAACCATCACGGCGTGGCAATGGGCCGGTATCGCATTCGTGGTGGCCGCTTTGGTGTGCGTGATGTTTGGGCAGCAGGTTTTAAAAAAGGTCCGGGGTCGCGCTCTTTGATCACGTGGCGCGCAAGGTTGCCACCATGCCAGCCGCACTTCGCGAGATAAGCTGGCTAGGTTAAGACATCCACTGATGTTGAGGTTTCAGCAACTCAGTGTAAAAGCATTTTGGCTTAGCTGGGCAATCCGGTGTCTTGGGGCACCAGTTGGGAACACCCCGCTGTCAAGGGATAACGATCTCGTCCTGGGGTGTATCGCGGAAGTCAGGAGCAGACGCGTTGCAGACATAGAGTTTGCCGAACTGCCTTCTCCAAACCAGCCCTTAAAGAACGCATTTGAATGTCAGCAACCTAGTGCTTATTTCGCCAAACGTGATTACGGGAATTAGCCGAAATGGGCACCGATGGACTAGCTCTGCTTTGCAGCGTTGCCTGCCGGTCGCGTGACCGTCTGCAAACTGGTTGCCCATGTCGTGACTAGCCACTTGTGACCCAATTTTCCCTGCCCAATGTGCCCATCATTTACCTTCCGTCTGTGCGGAAGAGGTCACCAGATTGGCCACAATGCGACGCGTGACCGGCGCCACAATTAGTACCAGGGGAAATGCAATGAACCATGTTATCAGCCATGAACCCGTCCAAAGCCCCAGGAATTCTGCTCCGGGATCGGATACGCGGAAGGTTGAGATCGCAGACACAACCATTGACATCAGTCCCGACAGGATGAAACCGAAAAGTACGGGGGCGTAGCGTGCGGGGACCATCACACCAACTCTAGGGTCTGTTCGGCCACACGTGCCATCACACTGGCGAAGTTCTGGCCGAAAGCTTCGGCCGTGCGCACGTCACCCGGGGCATAGGTCTGTTCACCTGCGGAGTGACCCGCCTGCGCCATCAGGCCCGTCCAAGATCCGAGACGGTTCAATGCTTGGTCGTAGGGCACGCCGCTATGCTGCTCAGGCATGAACGGATTGCCCACCCAGATCATGCCGTGCTGCATAGAGAAAGTGAACATGGACAGCATGTGTTGTCTGCTTGTCACCGGAAGGAAGCGCTGAGACAGTAAAGCCAGCGGCGAGCTTTCCCTTGAGCTGTTGAGTGCGCCAGAGTCGACCTGTGGCGTCCATGAACGACTTGAAAGGGCCGCTGACACCGCCCAGATAGGTAGGTGAACCCCAAATGAAGCCGTCGAATTCCAGCAGTCGATCGGGGTTGCTTGTGATGTCTTCGGCTTCTATCAGGCTGACTTCTGTGTCGGATACGCTTTGTGCGCCGACCACAACGTGCCGGGAAAAATGCTCCGTGTTTCCGTGGCCGCTATGGTAGATAACTGCGATATTTTTCATTGTTGCTAACTCCTATGAAAGTGATTGAGGATTGCCAGGGCTTTAGACCCAGACTGACGAGGAAGTGATGAGTGCCGCGACATACAGCCCCAGTCCGAAGACGGTGTGATTGCCCAGACTCTTTAGGCAGTTCAGGACGGGTGTCTTTGTCTGGGAGGATGCAATACCCGCCCCCATGGCGGGCTGCATGACTAACATTGGAAGCAATACCGTGCTGATGCCAAAAAGTAGCGCAGGCGCCAGGGTCGGTGCATGCAACCATTCCGGTCCGACCACCCCTGCCAATAGTGTCGCGAAGGCGATACCAACTGCGTAGTGAACGGCCCAACCCAGCGCCAATTCGCCCCGCACAGGCGGAGCCTTTGCGATTCCGTTATGCACCCATTGACCATTGGGTATGTGCCCGACCCATCGGCCGAGCAGTGCGAAGTTGGACGTCGATGACTGCCTGACCGTCCCTTACTTCGCATTTGAGTACGTAAGTTTCCCCCGCCACCACCGTCAATGGCGTGCTGGGTCGATAGCTGGAAAAGCCTCTAAAGCAATAGACATGAACTTTGTACTGTCCCGCTAGTACCTGAATCTCGCTCGGGTAGTCCGTAAAGCCAGGGAGTCCGAAATCTTTCCGTTCGCCAGGCCCGGCTGTTTCAAATTTTGTGAAGCCCGTAATGGTTGCGTGGTGTTCATCCGAAAACGGGACCCCCATGTGGCCTTTGATGACTGCAATGCCAGATACTCCCTGTACATCTCCTGCATACTGTTTGGCAGGTGTCATGAACCCGCACGCACCAAGTACGGTAGCCGCCGTTAAGGCAATAAGAATATTTTTCACACAGTTCCTCTATAAAAATTTAGATTTCGCGGTGACCAACTTTGGATAGCCATCTCCGCGACGAGCAGATTAATCAGCCAAGCCAAGCTCATCAGTAAGTCCCGTAGCAACACATTGGGTTTTCCGATGAGAAGCATCCAGGGCAAAAGCACCACGACCTGCATGCCGGCGCCCTGGCCCAGCGCATAGGCGCGAATCATCCATGCACGGTGCATGGCAATGTCGCGCTGCGTGACTGCGGCCACTGCCAAAAAAATTGAAAGTAGCATCGAAACGCTTACGAAAACGCGCACTACGTAAAGCAATCCACCCTGCAATTCAGGCGGAATGGGATACATCACCGTCATCCACAAACCCGACAGCGCAGCGAATATTCCGCTTGCAACCACTAGTCGCCCAGAGACCCTGTGCCATCGAGGGCTTCGTTGGCGTAGCCCCGAAGAAAACTGCAAAGCGCCTAATACAGAAAACAGGCTCGCGCTAAGGATGTGCAGAATCACTGGAAATGGTGCTGCAACGAATCGGGCGTTCTCGGAACTGATCTCCGGATTGCCAGCAAGACCCGCTACGCGAGCGATTCCTGCAGCAAAGGGGATTGCGCTGATGACCAGTAGTGCCAGCGGCATCTTCCAATCGATTCTGTTGGTATTTGTCATCGGAGAAGTTTATGAATTGCGCCCACTTTTGTAACCGTACCAAGGTATGGCTCCGAGTGTGTTTTTGTGCACCTAACGCTTTTGCAGGGCCAAACCTGCATCGTTTCGCACCTGGATGAGGGCCTCTCGCGCAAGTTGCCGCTGGTGTGCGCCGCTGCAGGATTCGGACAATCCACGTTAATTTGCAATGGGCACAGGAATGCCCTTACCCAAGCGCCTGCCCGCCGCACGCTCACTGCGCCTTCAAGGTCTTGCCAAAGAAATCGACGGCAGCGGCATTGAAGGATTCGTGAAACGCCACACGGTCAAAACCGGCATCGTTTTTGCAAATCGCAGGTGCCAGGCCCGCAAGCGCATTGCTACAGGGTGCCATGAAGTCATAGTGCCCGGCTTTATGCACCACGCGGTAATCGGGAGCTTGTGGCAAAGCCAGTCGCACCGCTTCGGCATAGCGAGGCGTTGGCACCATAACGTCATTCTCAGCACTCCATAGTTGCACGGGGACCTTGACGCTTTTCAACCCATCCGGTGCAAAGCTGAATCCCAGCGCCGGTGCAGCCACTAGGGCAGCCTTGATGCGCAAGTCCGCTTTAAAGCTGGACGCGGGCATCAAAACGGTGGGCCGCCCGGACTTGGCGATCAACTGGCAGGCAAAGTCCGCGGGATATTGGCTGCACATCGGGCCGATCGTGCTGAAATCGGCCACGCCGCCAATGCTCACCAACGTGGTAAATCCGCCAGCGGAGTACCCGAACATTCCGACACGTGTCGCGCTGATGCTGCCGTGACCGTCCCAGGCGGACAACATATGGTCGATCACGCGGCTGATGTGCCGGGGGCGATCCATGATGTCCACGCTGCGGGACTTGTCGGCGTAGTTGTCGCCCGTGTGGGTGACGGCTGCAACCACATAGCCCGCGTCGGCCAGGACAATGGCCGTATCGTAGTGACCCATAAAGGAGCTACCCGCGCCGTGTGACATCACCACCAGCGGCAAGGCGCTTCCATCGACCGCGCCATTCATTGCAACCGTCATCGTGGTCGGGCCAAAGTTCATGGGCTTGGGAGCTTCCTTGCTCGGGTACCAAATGCCGATCTCCAATGGCTTTCCATCGGGATCGGCCGCAATTCCATGCTGAAAGCCCGCTGCAAAGCTGTAGGTGCTGACAAGGGCCATGGTCGCCGCGGCGGCGGTGGAAAGCAGGCGTGATTTCAGAGTTTTCATAGTGGCAGGTCCAATCAAAGTGAAGTGATGGGGCCGATTCTGGAAGCGCGCCAGTACTGCGTCGCGTGCATTGCGACGAAATGCACCACGATGTCGCGAACATCGCTTTTGTAGTCGCCAATTGCCGCGCACAGGGTCACGTTGAAAGGGGGATGCCTGTTGCTGTTGCGGCGGCAAGACTGCATGCATCGGTTGCGCAGTGGGGCAGGGGGAATGCTCTACGTACACGGCGATCGATGCTTTGTACCCGTTCTCACCTTATCTAACCAGGCCAATGCCTCCAATCGCGGCAGTCTGCATGTTGATTTGCGCGGTCTTGCTTGTCTATCACTGGGCCAGCAGGACGTTTGCATCAAAGACCACCTGAACGGATCGTGCAATCGGTGGCCTGAAGTCCCACCTCATAAAAAGAATCTGAGGTATCGAAACACTTTGCACGTCCGCAATTTGACATGCCTTTTAGACAAAAAATAGCCTGATGACAGCGATGTTGAAGGGGGATATTCACCAATACCCGCTTCCGCCCCAATGCCCCAAACCCTGCCGCCCGACCACAAAAGCGTTGTGTTCACCCCCGACGCAAATCCCGCGTAAACGGAAACTCCTTGCTGGCCGCCACGTTGATGGTGGCCGGTGGAATGTGCATCACGCCCGGCGTGTGGCCCATGGACGTAAAACGCGTCAGACGCCGACTCTCTGCCTCAAACGAATTCACCGGGAAGCTCTCATAACTCAGGCCGCCGGGATGCGCCACGTGGTACTGGCAGCCGCCCAGCGAGCGCTTCATCCAGGTGTCCACAATGTCGAACGTTAGCGGCGCATGCACGCCAATGGTGGGGTGCAGGCTGCTGGGTGGGTTCCAGGCCTTGAAGCGCACACCGGCCACATATTCGCCCACGGTGCCGGTGCTCTGCATGGGCAGGGCCTGGCCGTTGCAGGTGATGACATAGCGGCTTTCGTTCAGGCCCTTCACATGCACTTCCATGCGCTCCAGCGAAGAATCCACGTAGCGCGCGGTGCCGCCCGGCGCGCCTTCCTCGCCCATCACATGCCAGGGCTCCAGCGCGCAGCGCAGCGTCAGGTCGATGCCCGCCGATTGCACGGCCCCCACCAGCGGGAAGCGGAACTCCACGTGCGGTGCAAACCAGCTGGGGTCAAACGGATAGCCGGCCAAACGCATGTCTTCCACCACACCATCAAAGTCCATCTTGATGAAGGTGGGCAACATGAAGCGGTCGTGCAGCTCCGTGCCCCAGCGGGTCACCGGTGCCTTGTACGGCGCCTTCCAGAAGCGGGCGACCAGCGCGCGCAGCAGCAGTTGCTGGACGATGCTCATGCGCGGGTGCGGTGGCATCTCAAAAGCGCGCAGTTCCAGCAGGCCCAGGCGGCCGGTGGCCGAGTCGGGCGAGTACATCTTGTCGATCGAGAACTCGCTGCGGTGGGTGTTGCCGGTGGCGTCGATCAGGATGTTGCGCAGCGTGCGATCCACAATCCACGGCGGCATGCTTTGACCATACAACTCGCGGTTTTTATAGATCTGCTCGATGGCGATTTCCAGTTCGTACAACTGGTCGTTGCGCGCCTCGTCCACGCGCGGTGCCTGGCTGGTGGGGCCGACAAACATGCCGCTGAACAGGTAGCTGAGCGATGGGTGGTTGTGCCAGTACAGCAGCAGGCTGGCCAGCAGCTCGGGCCTGCGCAGGAAGGGGCTGTCTGCCGGGGTGGCGCCGCCCATCACAAAGTGGTTGCCGCCGCCGGTGCCGGTGTGGCGGCCGTCGGTCATGAATTTTTCGGCGGACAGGCGCGACTCGAAGGCCGCGTTGTACAAGAATTCGGTGTTGGCGACCAACTCCTTCCAGTTGTTGACCGGATGGATGTTGACCTCGATGACACCGGGGTCGGGTGTGACCTGTAGCAGTTTCAGGCGTGGGTCACGCGGGGGCGGATAGCCTTCCAGCACCAGCTTTAGGGCCTGTTCTTTGGCGGTGGCCTCAATGGCGGCCAGCAGGTCCAGGTAGTCTTCCAGTTTTTCCAGTGGCGGCATGAAGATGTAGAGCACGCCGGATTTGCTGCCGACGGCCTCGGCCTTGGGACCACTGGCGCGGCGTGGGTCGCGTACCTCGACACAGAGCGCGGTGCGGGTGACCCAGTGGGCGGATTCTTGCCGCTCGGGCACGCGGACAAAGTCGGCGGGCTCGGCCTGGGCAGCACGGCGGGCGGCCATATCTGCCAGCGTAGTGCCCGGGCCGCTGTTGGACGGCACGGCGGTGGATGCGGCATCGGTTTTGCCGTTCAAGGTATTCTGGAATTTGCGCGCGGCTTCCTGCTGGCTGGTAGTGCCGCTCAGATAGGGCACGTCGGCGCGCGCCGTCTGGCCGCCGATGGGGCCGGTCACCGGTGTTGCATAGCGTGCTGCCAGAGCACCGTGTGCAGGCAAGTCGGCGCGCGGCGCGCTGGGATCGGTCTCGATCAGGTAAGGGAAGTCGGCCTTGCTGACCCAGGGCAGCGAGTCCAGCGGCAGGCGCAAGCCCATGGGGGAGTCGCCGGGCATCAGGTACATGCGTTCATCGCGCAGGAACCAGGGGCCGGTGGTCCACTTGGGTTCTGCCAAGCCGGGTTTTTCAACGGCCTTGACCGGCAACACGTAGCCCACCGCGGTATCGAGCTTTTGCGCGAAGACGCGGCGCAGCCGGGCGCGTTCCATTTCGTCGTCCAGCTTGGAGTTGAACGGGTCCACGTTGACCGGCAGGCGGCGTTCGCGCCACAGGTAGTACCACGAGTCTTCATACGCGGGCAGGATGTACTGGTCGGTCAGGCCCAGGCGTTTACTTAGTGCCTTGGTGAAGCGCTGGGCGTCTTCGCTGGTGTAGTGGGTCGGGTTGCGCTCGTCGGTGAACAGCGCGGGGTCGGCCCACACGGGCTGTTTGTCAGCACGCCAATAGATGTTGAGCGCCCAGCGCGGCAGCTGCTCGCCGGGGTACCACTTGCCCTGGCCAAAGTGCAGGAAGCCGCCCTGGCCGTATTCCTGGCGCAGCTTGTGCACCAGCGCGGTGGCAAAGCCGCGCTTGGTGGGGCCCAGGGCGTCGGTGTTCCATTCCGCGGCGTCGCGGTCGCTGACCGCCACAAAGGTGGGCTCGCCGCCCATGGTCAGGCGCACGTCGCCAGCCAGCAGCTCCTTGTCGACCGCTGCGCCCAGCGCCATCACGTCGACCCACTGCTCTTCGGTATAGGGCAGGGTCACGCGAGGCGATTCGTAAATGCGGGTGACCTGCATGTGGTGGCTGAATTCCACCTCGCTCTCATCCACACCGCCTTCGATGGGCGCCGCGCCGGAAGGCTGGGGTGTGCAGGCCAGAGGAATATGGCCTTCACCGGCCAGCAGGCCCGAGGTGGCATCCAACCCGATCCAGCCGGCGCCGGGCAAATACACCTCGCACCAGGCGTGCAGGTCGGTGAAATCGACCTCGGTGCCACTGGGACCGTCGAGCGCTTTGACGTCGGACTTCAACTGGATCAGGTAGCCCGACACAAAGCGCGCCGCCAGGCCGCAGTGGCGCAGCAACTGCACCATCAGCCACGCGGAATCGCGGCACGACCCCGATCCCAGCTCCAGCGTTTCATCCGGCGTCTGAACACCCGGCTCCATGCGGATGGTGTATTTGACGGCGTTGTGCACCATCGTGTTCAGGTCGACCAGAAAAATCACCGTGCGCCGTTTGGTGTAGTCGATCTTGGCCAGATAGCCGTTGACCAGCGGTGTGCGCTCACCCGCCATCAGGTAGGGCAGCAGCTCTTCTTGCAGTGCGGGGTCGTATTGGAAGGGAAACTCCTCGGCCTCGGGCTCCAGGAAGAAGTCGAACGGGTTGTAGACCGCCATCTCGACGACCAGATCCACGGTGACCTTGAATTCCCGCGTTTTGTTGGGGAAGACGAGCCGCGCCTGGTAGTTGGCAAACGGGTCCTGCTGCCAGTTCATGAAATGCCCTTCGGCGGGCTCGACTTTCAGTGAGTACGAAATGATCTTGCTGCGGCAGTGCGGTGCGGGGCGCAGCCGCACGACCTGGGGGCCCAGGGCGACCAAGCGGTCGTAGGTGTAGTGGGTAACGTGGTTCAGCGCGGCGTGGATGGACATGGTTTGTCTCGTGTGGACTCAAGTATCGGTTCAGGGCACAGTGCTAGGCCCTCGCTGGCATGGTAGCAAGCAATTCCCGCGCCATCGGTTTTGGCGGGTTAGCATGGGCCCGTGCGCACTGATTTTTTCTCTTCCCACGGCTTGGCCCGGATGCTGTTCCCGGGCCTCCTCGCCTTTGTGCTGGGTGCCGGCTTGCAGTTGCAGCAGGCGGCTTTGGAAATCTGGCCGGTTTATGCATCATTTGTGCTGCTAGCCCCCGTGCTGTGTGCGGGAGCAGCTTCTAAAACGATAGCAACCGGCTGGCGCATGGGCCTGTTGGTGGTGGCCCTGGGGCTGCTGGGCTTTGGTGCCACCGGCCTGCGCGCCACGGTTTATCTGGCCGATGCGCTGGACCCCGCTCTGGAAGGGCGCGACGTGCGGGTGACGGGTGTGGTCTCCACTCTGCCGCAGCGCAATGAAACGGGATTGCGCTTTCGGCTGGAGGTGGAGTCTGCCGTGCTGGGTGGGCAGGCCGCGCGGGTACCGCCGCTGATGGATGTGGGCTGGTACGGAGGTGCGTTTTCTGCCGGGCCGGCGGTTTGGGTGGACGCCGACAGCCCCAGGGCGGGGGAGCAGGCGGTGCCCGTGTCCGGATTGAATCGCATGCCCGCCGATGTGCAAGCGGGTGAGCGTTGGGACATGACACTGCGCTTGAAAGCGCCGCACGGTAGCCGCAACCCGCATGGCTTTGACTACGAGCTGTGGTTGTGGGAGCAGGGGGTTCAGGCCACCGGCTATGTGCGCGCCGCTGCCCGCGACCCGGTGCCGGTGCGGCTCACGCAGACGTGGCGCCATCCCGTGGCGCTGGCACGCCAGAGCGTGCGCGAGCGCATCTACCGGCAGGTGTCCGAGCGCCAGTACGCCGGCATGATTGCCGCGCTGGTGGTGGGCGACCAGGCCGCCATCGACTGCTGGACCCTGACATTACAGTCGTTAAATGGCTTTCAGAGGGAAACCTTCAAAATTTGACTTCCAGGGGGACATTTAAGTCGTTAAATGGCACGCACTCGATTTTTGGGCCAGCGACATTACAGTCGCTGAATGGCGTGCGCACTATGTTGGTGCATCACGTGATTCCGGGTGGAAAACGTTGAGTTGGGTGTGGGTTAGCACAGCGGCTGGTGAAACGCCCGTAGGCGCAGTCAGCGAATCGGGGAGCCTTGATTTCCGCGCAACGCCATAAGCTGTCGAAGTAGCACACAATGAATTTCGTAGCGAACGGTATGTTTGGCCGACAAGAAAGAATGGACCAGGCTACGAGGGGACGCCCGATAGATGCCGTTGCTAAGCACTCACGGGCTACTGAAAACCTATTCCTCGTAATGCTGCTCCCACGGCTCAACGTGCCCGAAGTCAATTGAAAACGAGCGCTCCACCAAGTCCACGCTACGCACGGTGCTGTGTTCCAACGCCTCAGGCCTCATCGGTTCTGTGGTTTGCAGCGTGACGACTACCTCCACCTCGACAGTGGCCGACTCATGAATCGAGGGTGCATCCCAGTGGGACCTTGCCACAGACGTCTTCCGCCCAAATGTCCGATAGAAACGAGCTTCAACATCCATGCCGACGTCAAGCCTCCAGACGAAGGAGAGCGAATTCGGGCCAATCGACAGAACGCTTATGTCGTTGACAGAGGGCCAGTGCAGTACCCGGGTAAAAGTCACATTGTCGACATCGCTGCTGCAGTCTTGAATATCCGAAGTCGAGTCAACTTCAACATCCATGTTCTCCAGCTCTTTGACCAACGAAGGTTCGATTGCTTTCCACAATGGTTGGGCCTCGGACGCCAGTTGTGCTTTCAAAGAGAAGGCATACATTGATGCGTCCTTCCGCCGAGTTTCATCCGCGGCACTGAGCGCAGCGAGTGCGTCCAGCAAAGTTGGGAAGCCAATTAGCCACTCCGATGCATCACATGCAGCCAAGCACCCTTGGTCATTGGTGACGACAAGTACCTTACGCCCTACATGTTCGGACCATTCTTCGAGCGAGGCCAGTGCGAAGGCGTCCGGGAACTCGGCTTTCTTTGTTCCATTGGCCTCAAATGGTGGCAGAGAGGAAAAATAGTTGTCGAGTACCTGTTGGCCACGTTTCCAGGTTTGAGGAAGTTTTTTTGCCTTGACGGCCTTCAAATGTTGTTCGAATAAGCGGTCCGCCACAGAGTCTCCAGATTCATGGCTCCACTGTTGATAAAAGGCGTTTGTTGTTGCGAGTTGGTCGGGCGTTCCAAACTCTGCGACACGTGATACCCGCTCAATATCGGCGAGTCGCATACCAGCCCATTCGCGAAGGTGCTTTAGCGTCTCCTTTTCCCAGATTTCTGGGACAAGGACCTGCAGCCCCCAAATTTCAACTTCGGCGAGATTTACGAGGGGAGCAGAATGAAACCGAAACCCAGCCGATTTGTAGATATTGGTGTCTACAGCGATGCCAGCCAGGTCTCCCAGTTCCGCATTCGAAACTTCCTGTCTTGCCGTTTTTCGGCTAGTTTTGTCTTGCATGAGCAAGATGATAGTCGGGCCTCATATTGCGTGGCACTCAGAATAACAGTTGAACTTAGGAAAGCGCTTTCCCGGTCCCGGCCATCAACTTATTGCTGCCTTGATTCATTCAAGACCTCCAAGATTGCTGCCAATTTTCCATTCGCATCCCATCGCTGAAACTGAGCACTTGCGTTCAGCCAATTTCCCGTTTTGTAGGCAACTCGCTTCCAAGGGCATCCGGTTCCCAATTTATCCAGAATGCCGTCCAAGAGCAGTCTAGGGGAATGCTTGGATTCACTCGTTGCCCTCCGCTTGACTGCCAATATCGGTTTAATCGCAGTCCATTCAGCTTCGGAAAGGCTGTAGCTGCCAATTTGATTATGGGGGACTATGTACCGGGCGGCGCTGGTAGGCTCCCGCCCGCCCACCTGATTTGCTCGTTTGTGAAACACCACCATTGAGGTCAAGCCCGAGATTGGAAAGTCAGGGCGGTCCGCTGGGGTCATCGTTGTGATTGCCACCTCTGTAACAAACACTGTGCGGTCAATTTCCCTTCCTTTGAATACCATGCGGGCACTTGCTTCAGGCAATTGCAGACCTAACCGGCCATCCATCGCGCCGCGATGTACGCTCCCCGCCATTTTGTAGGCTGAAGGATGGGATAGCATCCAAGCAAGACTGGGACCCCGGTCCAAAGTCCTGGAGGCAAGGTAACTTGTCCCCCATGAGGCGTCAACAATGACTGACGCGACATCACCTTCGAAGTTCAAACGGCAAGAGCGGTCTAGGGCGTGCGGCATAAACATAGCCGGCAATAAAAACTTCGTCGGCCGGAAGATGGCGCGCATCAACGCAAGGGCGGGCACCACGTATGTCCTGCCGTCTTGGATGACTTCAAAGAACTGATGATTGACATCAGAGGCCTGACAGGCATTGAAGCCAAAGGCGTCGAGATACGCCTGCCCGTCGACCTCAGTCCAGTTCGCAAAATTGGTGTCAATTCGCCGGCGAACGGGTTTTTCGCAGGTGGGGAGCCCACGTCTAAATACCTCTTTCAGCGGCAGGGCGGAAGTCTGTCCGTCCAGATTGACAGCATGCCCAGTGAGCTCATTGCCATCAAAGCCGATTCCAATTGCAAGTTCCACTTACATCTCCAGTTGTATGGAGATTGATAGCGATGGGGTTTAGTCATTTTGACGTTCTACTGTTCACTTGCTTTTCGCTGCGGGAGTACGTATGCGCGGCTCTCGGTTCCGACGTCGGTCAACTGCGGATTTGGGCGGAGTTGAGTCGTGACCACGTTTCGCTGGAAGGGCGAAATCAGGACCTTTCACTCTTCCGGAACACTCGACGGCTTCGCACATTGCAGCTCCACCTCATTGCATGAAAGAGTTTCAAAAACTGCTAATCTCCAGCCTGCTCAGGGTTCACGCGTGGTGTGCAGAGCTGGGGGAGCCACACAAATGCGCCGACCAGCATAAGCGCCGCCACGGCGCACCAAAGTAAGCCAATCACGCTTTCTTGCGAGGTTAGAGATTTGTGCGTGTCAAACAAGATTAAGAAATCAGAAAGTCCCTTGAGTGGGATTAGAGGAACCAATGGCCACCAAAGAACCGCCGTCCCAAGAAACAAGCTGCGAATTCGCGCATAGAGCATTTTCAACATTTGATACCCAATTGACAAAAGTTATTCAACGTATAGATATCTGGTTTAGCCCGAAAGCTCACGCGTTGGGGCTACGAGAGCTCTTTGAACCTGCTGTAGCAGGCTTTGTTGTAGCCCTTTTGTTTTGGTTTGTGGATTGGTTGCGCACCGGCAGCGTGGCGGGCGCCCCCCTGTTGGACAGTTTCTTGATTTCTTCAGGGCATCACGCACTGCCGTACGCATTTGTTATTGGGATTTTTGTGAGCGGCGTCGCACTAGTAATGGCGGGGACGGAGTCAAGCCAATTCTTGCGGAGGTTTGTGAGTGCACCAATTCTGAGGCTATCGCATCACGGAACTATGCTTGCGCTTGGAGTCTATTCCGTGGCGTCGGTACGCGAGTTGCTATTTGTCAGTCACTCAGCAGGGACCTGGGCTTTGGCCCTGGGTGCCACGTTTGTATTGATGCTGATTGGCAGCCTGACGCATGCCGTGCTTATGGTTACCGAGGGCGGTTGTATTCAAAAGTTGGAAGAGATTCGTGCATTTCGACTTGTGGCAACGCTATTGGGGCTGATACTTATTACTGGCTCGCCTTTTGCCTTTGGTGTCGTGCTTACCAAGTTGGATTTAAATGAACAGCAGCACGAGCGAGCCGCTCCTTCAGAGCCGACTGGGACGGTTGTGACTCCAAAACACTGAACCGCGCTCTTCAATTTCGGTCCTCGTTGTGGCTTCCATTCCTTGGAGAAGGTTGTATTGTTGCAAAGAGCTCTGCATGTGGGGAAGATTGTTGATTTAGAAAATTATTCAAACGGAAAATCGTCACGAATATCGCTTCGGAGACCTTTGTCTCCAATACTCCCTGACCCCAACCTGGCGCTCGGACTGCTCCGACGCCCGAAACTCAGCCACCAGTTTTGACGCCTCCGGCAGTTCATTGCGATGATGTCGGAAGGTGCCCCATGAGCCAGCCTCAGATATCAACTGCTCAACCGTAATGCGTCGCTGTTGCCTTGTGAGCTTCGTCCACACCGTTTGAATGCTCTGGGACAACTCCGTGTCTAGGCGCTTGAAATCCATGGATTTCTTGCCAGGCTTTCCATAAGTCACCGTCAGCGACAGCGGGGCGCCATCATCGAGCGCCATAAACGATTCAAGCAGTACATGCTTTGGGGCAGCAAAAGAAATGCCCGTGCTTGGTTGGGCCATGAGAGCTGGCCAGGGCGAGCGCTTGGGCATCGGACAGCCGGCGTCTTCGAGAAAGCTATCGCCATAAAAGTTCTGCAGACGCGTCGCAAGAACGCTGCTTGCCAGGTCTCCTGACGGCAGCCTGTAGCCGAGTTTTATAGCGCATTTGCGGTACTGCCCCAAATCCGGCCCAAGCGCCAAGTCGCTGGACAAGGCCCGTGCAGACTTTTCCGCGACCACGGTAAGTTGCACAACCGGCAGCGTAGTTGATTGCAGTTCGTAGGACGCCAGATGTGGAAGTAGGATGTCACGTGATTGCGCGCTGCCCCTCAGCGGGATACTGGTGGACTCAAGCCGGGTCCCGTGTGTAAGGCAAATCAAGCTGCCGGGCAGCAGATGCTGGCGGTGCCAGTAGGATTCACCGTAACTTGCCATTTCTTCTGCTACGCAACTTGGGCAGACCCGGCGAAAGGGGACTCCATGTGAGACCGTCTTTGTCAGCGAGCTGATGCAATCTACCCCGAGATTGGGCAGAAGCACCTTTGACTTCAGTTCAGCCCTGACCGCAGGCGGCATAAATGCGGTTGCGTATGGAAACACCGTGTGCGACAGCAACAGCGCCTCTGCATCCATCCCAGTAGCCGAAGACAGCTTGGAGAAGCCATTGCCCATGAGAAACGAGAAACAGCTCCTCGATGGGCCCAGCAATGCCTTCAAAAACACCTTCAAGGGCAGACCATATTGCCAGGCGCCCCTGGCAATAACGCTACCCAACACCTCATCCGAGTAAGGCTTCGGCAAGAGCATTTTTAGGTTACGTCAAGTAGTTGTCCCAGCGGCTTCGCAAACCCAAGCTTTTGGAGTTGCTCAAATATCCTGGTGCCCTCTTTTTCCGCGCGCGCAATCGCGCGACGATAGTCCTCAGCGGCGTAGTCGGCCTCGTCCGAAGTTTTGACTTCGGTTCCAGACCCCTTGGAGGCCTTTCGACGGCCCGTCGACTTTGGTTTCAAGAGCTTGCGGGCTTCGTCTACACCCTCGTGCAGGTTTTTGGCCTTGCCTTCCATGAAGACTTGCTCTGCGACCTCAAGGGCCCTGGTTTCATCGACGCCGCCGGCTACCAACGATGCCGCGATGCTAGGTACGAAGGTAGGGTCAGAGGGCTTGACGACATATTCATCGGATGCCTTCGACTTCACCTTTCTAGCTGCCATGTCCAGGTAATCTTTGATACCAACGGGTGCAATGTCGGGGAACCGGGCAAGGTTCTGAGGTTTTCCTTCCCGCAATGCGTCCAACATGGGATGCAGTAAGGTCAACTCTGTTTCGTAGACCCGTACGAGAAGCTCGGGCGTGAGGCGTTCCGTCTTGTTGAACATTGCATTGACCTGGGCCGAAGCAAAAAGCTTGATAGCAATGTCGATGACACCCTGGCAAAGGTGATACATCGTGGTGGAGAAATGAGCGTCCAGTTCGACCGGATTGCGGACCCATTGGAATGACCAAAGAACATCAAGAAACTCATGCCATTCACTTACTGCGCGACCTTCCTCAGTGTCCGATGTATCTACATCCTCAACTTCATCGGTCAAACGATTCCACTGCTCAATACAGTGTCCAGTGCCGCGGCGCGACGTTCTGAAATCCAGGGAAAAAACTTCCGCCGCCTTGTTGGTGCCAATAAAAAGGAGGGGGATACTCAAGTTATTGCAGGAGGAGACCAGCTCCGTCATGACAGTTTGCTTGCTCTTGCCCGAGTGTGCGTTGGTCAAGTTTTGAATTTCGTCGGCAATCAGGAAACCGACAAAATGCACATCCATCAGATGGGCGACATGGAGCATCAAGATGTCACCGTTCTCTCTGATTTTCGCAAATTCCTTGAAATAGTTTGCACCCGGAATCAGCTTGTCCAGTTTCCTCAAGATTCCAAATGCAAGCGCCTTGGTGCTGGCTCCGTCACTTGGCATTTCAACGTGCAGAAAGGGAACTTGATAGACATTCAGCTCTGGGTGATAGATTACTTCCGGGAAATGTGAGGAAAAACGCTTTACTGAGCTGGTTTTACCCATCCCCGGAATACCCATCAACAGAGTCGAGAGTTCAGGGTTGCTTTCAAGGGTTTGCATTGGCGAAGGTCGGCTCAAGCCCTTGGACTCGCATAATTTCTGCAGGCGCTTGGCGTGCTCGGGCGTACGGGGCGCACGACCTTCATAGCAAGAACGCAACATCGAATCCAGCGACGTCGCCAGCTTGACGTGACGCATGGATGGAATCAAGCATTTGCTCAAAGTTAGAACCATCTGAATCCGGTCCGCATTTGACCAAGTTCGCTGGTCAGGCACAAAGTCCGGCAGTTGAGTCATTGCTTCAAAGTATTCTTCGCTACTTTTTGCATAAGGGAGTGCCTCAATTAGTGGATTGCCTTTGAATTGAGGCAAACGCTGAGGCTTGTAGTCAGCGATTTCAATCCACGGGAAGTTGATATTGAAGTTAGCCACGGAGCATTCTTTCTTTAATTTGGTTGAGCTTTTCCTGCGGGGTCATTGGTACGTCGGAAGTGCGGTCACCGGTATCAGTCTCTTGAGCGCCGTCTGCAGGCCCTGCCGCTTTGTCAGTGCCAGGTGCGTGATTGGGGGCCGTAGCTCCGCCAGCTTCTGGAGGTTTTTGTGCGTCAGAAATTGGAATGTCTTGGGCCTTTTCGCTGGAGGATGTCGTGCCAAGCGCTGCCAATTTTTGTCGTTCTTCACTCAATTCTTCCGCACGTGCTTCTTTCGTGTCCGCTCTGCGCGCGGCCCGAGACGCTTTAAGCTTTGCGTCTTTTAGTGTCAGTCGTGCCTGTGAGTACACCGGATTGACGCCTCTGTGGAAGTCGGCTTTGACCTGCTTCTCAATCTGCGCCAGCCTTGACACCTTGCTTCGAGTGATTTTCTCAATCGCCTGAACTTCACAGAAGGACAGCCCCTTGTACCGGACACCACGAGTCGTAAGATTGCATTCATAAGAACGACCGGAATTGTCAGGGTCAAAGACGAAGAGTTTGTCTACAAGTCGTCGGTCGAAGGCGACACGAACGGTGAAGGCTTTTCGTCGAGCTGTCACAAACCAGCTCTTGGAAATTGCCTCTTGGCAAGAGTAGTAGCAGCCTTTGTAAACGATGCCTTCCTCGCTCACGGAGGCTTCGTCTCGCTCGAGAAGTGCCATTCGAACTCTCTCTTCGTCGAATCGTGGCAACAGACCTGCCCGATTGACAATATCGTGGTTCCAAAGTGAAACAGGAATTGGGTCCACTTCATTGCCTATTTCGCTTAGGGAGAGCTGGTAGCCAAGTAGGGGTTTGCGATTGTGGGCGAGGATGGCTTGAACTACGACTGTTTCGAACTGCGTAAGAGTCATGCATGCGTCCTTGTCATAGCGTTTTGCCTGGCGCTTCTTTGCGTTTTCAGGAGGGTCAAATCCGGGGGAGCCGTCCTGAATAATCATGCGGGTCTGCTTGAATCCGCATTCCACGATAGGTTTCCAGTCTGGACGCTTTGACGGCACGATGCTTACAGTAATACCTAACTCAGATGTGAGTAGTTCGCTGGCACGTGTTACCAGTTCGCTACGGTCTGCCAGTACGTGTTTTGGGAAGACCTCATGCGCCGGCCAATCCGATTCGCGATATTGAATGCCCAATCTTTCGCAAAGTGCTTGCTTGTCCTGGGAGATGCACAAGAACGCCTGCATCGCGCAAATCCAACTTGGGTTTTCCAACCCAACGTACCAACCGACTATCAGGCGTGACTTGCGGTCAACGATGAGGTAGATAGTTGGCTTGCCTATGATTTTTTTGATGTCGTCTGATGCGGCCAGATAAACGTCGGCGATAGTGGCGTCTGCCTCGTAGTAGTGTCCAACTCCTAGGCAATCTGCCAGGACGGTTCCCAAGACTGCTCGATGGTCCCTGTCGAAATCTTTGTCGCCCTTGCGTTGGCGAAGTTGATATTCAAGCGTATAGGTCTTCTTGAGGTAGTGCTGGAACTGTCTGAAAGTCGGACGTTCCCCTTCGGACAGCAAGAAGGAATCACCGTTTCCATCCAAGTGTTCATAGTAGATTTCCAGCAATCGCTGGTGCGCTTCTGTCATTGACAAAAGGTCTCCATGGCAATAGTGGTTCTTGATGATGTCGTCAAATTTTCTGAAATCATCCTCACTCAATTGATAAATCGGGCGGTCGAATTCAGGCTTAGCTCCGCGACGTGCCGTTGTCCCGTTTTCAAATCTTCCGCATCGATGGAAATTGCCAAGCAGAGCTGCAGGTGTCTGGCCACCCATCCAGTATCTGCGGAGATGTTTGTAAAGGGTCGGCACCGAGCACCCAGCTTCCTGAGCCCTTTCAAGAATTAATTGGCCACGTAGAGCTTCGTCGAACAACCCCGGAAGAACCGTGTCACTCGCCAAGTTGCCGAGCCAGGCCATCGCCATGTCTCGTGCCTTAATCATGGCCTCAGTGGTCTTTAGCGCTCCTTCCCGGGGCAATTGGGAAGTTTGAATCTCGGTTGGATTCTCAATGACGCCATCTTCATCGGTTGTTAAAGACGTTTTGGGCGCCTTTAGTGAATATGGCTTCAGCGCCGCAATGGAAGACCAGCTGTATTTTTGTGGCCATGCTCGGCCATCATCGATGTTGATAGCCCAGGCATCACCCACCTCCGGCCTGCAGTGCAGGAGGCGGTGTCGTGCTCCATTGAGCAGGAATAGGTCGTTCTTGTAAATCACTGATGTCCCCCCATGACGCGAAGATTGGCGTGGGAGCCCATGAGGCGCAATTGCGACATCGGTGTGACTTCGATATTTGGCCGGCTCAAGTCGACCACGAGCACGCGATTTGCCATTAGCATTCGCGCCGCGCGCAGACCTGTTCCGGGTTTTGCCGCGTTATTGGTGTCGAATACCTTACAGAAAGTTGTAAGTGGCGTGCTTGTCCCGACGGCCTGCGCAAGCGTGACTTCCATCCGTGCGGCCATTGAATCAAAGTAGCCCGGATGGGGCTCCTTCTCGCCATCTTTCGCTAGAGCATCGCGAATCCACGCGATGTTTCGGATATTTTGAATGGGGATATCACTGTCGAACACCAAATGATGCGGAATATCGAGTTTGGCAAAGTAGGCGCGTTGAATTTCAAGCTTCTCAAGGGAACGCTTGTCTTCTGCTTCGGAGGTTGCTTTGGCGTTGTAGGCTTCCAATTGGTCGGCGCCATTGCGAAGTCTTGTCACCAAGAAATCCACCGTCATGACTGCTTTGACGTTGGTTCCCGGGTAGCAGGGGTGTTCTATACCCAGTTCGTCGGCAACAGTTTGGCTTATGTCCCGGTCCAACGGGTATTGTTCGCGGATTGCGCTGACATCAGCTTGCCAATCCAATGCCAGAAAGAGGTGGAGCTCGATGTCCGATAGCAACTCAAGTTGTCGCCCGGTCTTTAGGCATTTGGGGTTATGGCAGCGCCCCAAGCTGCTCCCGTCTCGCACTGCAATCCATGGTTTATACGTGGCCCCGAAGCCCTGCCCATAGCCCTTGGCGACGAATTCTTCGATTTTTTGCTCTGTCCATTTGACTGGCCGACCCATAAAGATTTCCTAAAAGAAAGTGGATGCTCCGCCCCATGAAATTGCACGGGGCAGTAGTCCTGCGTCTAGGAAGAGGGTTTGTGGGTTCTCAAATTTTAGGTTCAATAGTCACCTATTTAGTTTAAGCAATTCATTAATGCGAAAAAAAGCACGTTTGCGACATCATAAGCCAAACATGTCATAAATGACATGTTTGCGGTGATAAAGTGATATTTCTACCGCAGACATGAACATGTACAACTGGGAAATTGAAGCTGAACGCCTGCTGAAGGCGGAATTGGCGCGCAAGGGCATCACCTACAGAGTCTTGGCTTTAAAGCTTGAGGCTATTGGTGTGACCGATACGGAAAGCGCTATTGCCAACAAGATAAACCGCGGTAGGTACAAGATGGTCTTCTTCATGCAGTGCATGAAAGCAATTGGGATCGATGAGGTGTCGGTCGCTCCACAAGGCGAGCGAAGCGGCCAATCCCAGCCAAGGGCCGTTTAAAAGTCGTCTAAAGGCCGTTCGAGTGTGTCTTTTGGCGGTTAACTCCTTCCCTGCCCAAAAAGTTGTCAATGCCGTTTTGGTCGATTGATTACTTCCCTATGCGGGCGAAACGTAGTACCCATGCGGGTTCGGCTCTTGAGACGTGCTGAAGATTCGAACGCGGCCTTCACTGTTGTGTCCACTGGTACCGCAAACAACTGGCAAAGGTTCGAAACCGGTATCTGACTCCAGTGTTTGGCTGACCCTTGGTCCCAAAGAGGGACTCCCTTTGGCACTCAACGGTTGCTCAGCGTCTTGCCCCGACGCCCAAATGCTAGACGCTGCGTGGTGTTGATTGACAGGTACCGAGACAAGTCGGGGCCATCTGCCGACATTTGCTTGCGACCGCTTTGCGGATGCGAATCCGCAAACACTGGCACTGCTGGATACACACCCGCAACGGGTCGCGAGCTGACTCCAAACCGATTGCTCCATTTTCGTTCGGACCCAATTGCTGACCCAATGGGGGACCGACACACGTGAAGAAACCTCCGCAACCAAATGGCTGCAGAGGCCTGAATCATCAAACAATGACAACTACGTTCCTCAACGCTGACGGGAAAATACTGAGTACCTTCTACTGACTGACTCAACTCTCCCGCACCAGCCCATAGTCCCTATGCAAATCCGTCCAGCCGTCCTGGGGCACAACGTGATACAGGAAGACCGAACCTCCCTTTCGCTGGGCCTCGTCGACTCCAAGGGCTTTTAGGCCATTGACCATCAGTATTGACGTCAAAGGCATCCACTGGTCCGGTGGAACAATGTTCTGAGTCTTTTCACCCAATTCTGCGGCGTGATGCAGGTCGATTTCTCCCTGATGCCAAAGAACTTGCACTCTTGGATTTGTGGCACTGGGTGCACTGCCTTCAAATGCAATTGCTGAGGACAAAAACCCTGATTCCAAACTAGCCTCCAAAAGCTCCCTTGTCCGAGGGTCTTGCATGTGAAAAGCCGCGACCAGCGAAACGTCGCCAAGATGCCAAGCTGCCAAAAAGACTTTAAAGCCTGGAAATGCTTCAGCCAGAGTGGCTTTAAAAACTGGCGCCAACCCTGCGCCTGCTGCTTGCAAAACTGCGGGCACCCTAAAGAACAAGCTGGGCTGTTTAGAGTGAATCCGTGTTTCGGCACCGTCGATGTATTTTGAAACGTCGCCAAGAATTGAAGCACGGGCTTTAGTCAAGTCAATCTGAATGTTCGGTGTGTAGTTGTAAAACATCTGTAGTCCTTTGTACGGGTTTCCTGTTGCCTGCGTGGCGCTAAGTTGCGCTGCGCAAGGTACCTGCTGGCATTGCCATCAATTGGTTACAAGACATATAGCGACAGGTGTTTTATCTAAAGTGCCTGCGTACTTAAGAAACCTTGCTTTCAGATCAAAGTGGGCGATTGCCTGCTAACGGCACTTTGTCCCGGGCAGAAGCGTGCTCCAGGTTCAATAAGTGGCGATTACGTAGGCCTGACGGCTTTCCAGTGATTGCATATGGCTTCAAAACAGGTCTTTTAGCCAGCGCAACTTTAGTGGCGCGCAAGTTGTGCGGCAGAAACAGGGAGAAATCGCTGTACATGGCTAAAAGGGCTGGATATACGGTGTTCAACAGACTCATCTAAGGAAATCACTATTAATACCCAATCTCGTGTCATAACGGCAAAGAATCCATCTCATGCAAATATGGCATGCATGACATTAGCTGGCGCGGTCTGCCGTCTGGCGGTCGACCTGCACGGCCTGCAGCGCAAGCAAGCTGTCATTGAGGATGAGTCGAAGGAGACCTTCTTCTATCTTCTAAATAGTCTGCAATGTTTGGTCCCACGCATGCGCCAATGTCAGCAGTTCTCGGGGGAGGAGGGCGTGCGCTTCGCAGCGTCCGTGACAAGTGAGTATTTGGGGGGAATGCCAGTAAGCACGCAAGAAATTTCCGACAAAGTCTCAGCAGTGCTCGTTTCTGCCATCAATTCCGCCATACGAGATGCGGATGCCATTTCAACGACGGGCGATGCGAACGCGTGGGCGTTCTCGGCCTCAATTGCTAGTTGGCTTGCAAAGTCTGCCGCCATAATTTATGTCGCCGACCCAGGAGCCTTATTTGGTGAGGACCGTGGGTTTGTGCGCGCCGGGATGATTTTGGAGTGCATCGTCAGCCTGTTGGCGGTGGTCGAATCCCGTTCCTCCATGTTGACCCGGGAGAGTCTGGTGGCGGGTCTGTCAGAAATATCTGTCCAAACGGGGAAATTCTCTGGAATCAACTCCGACGACGCTTACATTGTCCAGGGGGTTGTCACAACATGCTTTCAGCAAGCCCTCGCCGAGGTTGAGCATTGGGCAGCAGGCTCCGGCAACTTGATTGGGGAGCGCACGACTGCTCAATAATTCTCAGGCGTGATTGTGCATGCCCAGAATTATTGCGAACAAGTGCGTGTAGCAAAGCTGCCGCGATTTGCGACGGATGAATGCTCCCGGCCCTAATGGACCGGGAGCATTCATCTGTCGGTGAATTTCAAACAGTAGTGACGTCGTGTGGTTCAAGGCACGCATAGTCCTGAAAATAGAAGCTCCGATTTACGCACTCGAAAGTTTCTGTGATGCATATAAACAGGCGGGCTATACCTTGTTGATCACATTCAAGCGTAACAAGGAACCTATCATGCTGACCAAAAAGTTAACAGATGAACAAGTTGTCTCGGCGTTCAATGACCAGGATGAAGGCAAAGCCTACAACAAAGAGCTCAACGGTCTTACCAAGTCGCAGCAGTGTGGAGATGCACTATGCACCTATTACGGCTTCGATATACCTTGCGGATTAAATTGGGCGCAGACTTCGACCCCGGAAATTCTTGAATTGGTGACAGGCTTGCCCTGGAGGATGGCTTATATTGATGCGCTTCTCGATGAGGGGGGCGAGATGGAAGAAATTCTTCAGGGCATCGAATTCTTCAGGGTGATGAACGAGGATGCCTCCAATTGGGTGAAGAAAATCCTCAATGCCTGTGCCTCGGATTACGCCCCATTGGAAGCGAGCATAGGGAGTGATGATATTCACGAATGGCTCGATGATGTAACTTGGAAAATTCCCGAACTGGTGCACCGCCGACTTGAGTCCCCAGTACTCTTTGGGAAAATCTGTCTTGAGTTGGAACGATATTTGAATGAAATTCAATCTGGCCAAGAAGATTCGGGGCAAACTAGGTCGAATTAGTTGGCCGCTTACCAGTAGGGTTGCGAACTGCTCAAGGTTTCCTATAAAAGTCTCTAAAGCCGTTTAAACCTACTACCTATACAGAGTATGAAACTCTCTGTATGGGCCGAACAAAACGGCATTTTCTATCAAACCGCGTGGAAGTGGTTCACCGCAGGGAAGCTGCCTGTCCCTGCTATCCAGACACCCGCTGCACCCTCCGGGAAGGATGATGACTTCCAAGAGACAACCCCGCCAGCCTGAGCGGGAGGGGTTATGGCTCAAAAGCCAGACTCCGGGTTTAGCAACTCTATTTCAGAACGGCTAGGCCATTTGCAGGGACTCGTCACGAGCTCTTTCAGCCGCAGCAATGAGTGAATCTATACGTCGACTTGTCTCAATGCAGATTTCTCCCGACGTCCCCCCAATTTCAGTAGCACTGGGCTTTGGAGTCCGGGGTTAATTTAACTGATTTCTGAATGAGTGTTTTGGCATAGGCCGCCGGCGTCAGGCCACCCAATGATTTCTTCGGTCTTTCCTCGTTGTATTCCCGCCGCCATGCTTCAACGATCACGCGGGCATGCTGCAGACTGGTAAACCAGTGCTCGTTCAGGCATTCATCCCGGAATCGACCGTTAAATGATTCGATATAGGCGTTCTGGTTGGGCTTGCCCGGTTCAATCAGGAACAACTGAACACCGCGTGCATGTGCCCAGGTCAGCATGGCCCGGCTGCAGAATTCTTTGCCGTTATCTGTCCGAATCGCTTTGGGCAGCCCCCTTGTGCTGGCCAGTTGCTCCAGAATGCGCACCAGTTGGTTTCCACCCAATGCACGCTCCGGCACGATCGCCACCGCCTCATGGGTTGCATCATCCACTACCGTCAGGTTCTTGATGCTGCGACCCTCGGCTGTGCGGTCAAACACGAAGTCCATGGACCACACCTGATTGGCAGTCGTCGGTCGCTCCAGCGGATGCCGGTCGGTTATCGGGATCTTCTTGCGTCTGCGCTTCTTCACCTGTAGGCCTGCCTCTGCATAGAGGCGATCTACCCGCTTGTGGTTCACGATTTCGCCGGCTTGGCGCAGCTTCAGATAGATCATGCCTGCTCCGTAGCGCCGATGACGCTGGGCCAGGGCAATGATCTTTTCCTTGAGCGCACAGTTGCGGTCCTGGGCAGGCTCGTAGCGGTAGGCACTGGCGCTCATGCCAATGACGCGCAACGAACGACGTTCGCTCAGTCCATGGCTGATCATGTGGCGCACCAGTTCGCGTCTGGCCGGTGCGCTCACCACTTTTTTCGCAAGGCTTCTTTCGTCACCTCGTTTTCCAGCATGGCTTCGGCCAGCAGCCGCTTCAGGCGTGCGTTTTCCGTTTCGAGCTCCTTCAGGCGCTTGGCATCGGACACATTCATGCCGCCAAACTTGCTGCGCCAGAGGTAATAGCTGGCCTCCGAGAATCCATGCCGGCGGCACAGCTCGGCTACCGCCAGGCCCGCTTCCGCTTCCCGCAGGAAGCCAATGATTTGTTCTTCGGTAAATCGCTTCTTCACGTCCAATCTCCTGTCGTATGGGATTGGACTCCAGAGTCAGGCGCTACTCAAATCCGGGGGGACGTCGCTCCATACAGAATGACTTGGGTTTGCCTCAGCTCCCAGAACCATTCATTTCTTTCAGACATTTCTGAAATGTAGGCGTCAACGTAGTTGTGGTTTGTCCAGCCAGGCTCCAGCAGGTTTTGGCCACCACAGAATGATTCTGCAAATTTGTTGGCAATTAGTTCCGCGATGCATTTGAGCCCCAGAAAGTACTCAATGCCCTCGACAAGCTGCTGCTGAGTTACTCCTTTAGAAATTGCGACATTCATTTCCCTGATGAATGTCGAATCTTTTGACACAGTGTTGAAAATGTGCAAATTGTCTGTCTTTCCCCAAGAAAAGCCATATGGCCCCATCCACTCGTAATGCAGGCAGAACCGATACCCCATTCTTTTCCACTCAGGTAGTGCGTCTAAAGCGTCGTCATAGGTGACTTGACTTACTTCGCACAAGATGTCATTGGTGTCCGCGGGGTTGGTGCATGTATTGGTATTCATTTGTTGGCCTATAGATGATGAGTTGCCCGCACGACGTTGCGGGTATTTCATATAGCCAGCCGGTTTATATTCGATAGGTTCATTTCTATTTGTTTTGGGGTAAGCGAGGCCATGGATCGGTGGATACCCGAAGAAATTAGTTCATGGACTCGCACTTCCAACTTATCCAGTGAGAGGCGTCGAGGACCCGAGGTGCCCAGATGAGGTCTGGCAGTTCGCCTGGGATGTTGCAGTCAAACGTATCGAGCCATGAAAACATGGCGCTTGTAGTCAATCCGCAGCAACATCGCAGCCAGAATCAGTTACACGTCCATATGCTTCGCTTGGCTGTAGATGCTCGCAAGCGCCTGGAAGCAGAGGAACCGGCCTATGTGACGGATCTACAGACGGTGTGGCGAGTTGCTGCGAACAGTGCTGCAAACAAAGGCCTCAATGACTATGGAGTAATTGTTGTTAAGCGTGACACCGCAGACTATATGGTTGTCGTGACGGCTGGAAGTCCGGAAGACGAATTTACCAAATGGAGATGTGACTGAGCAGGCGATTGGTGGCCTTGTCTTGTCACGCGTTTCCGATATCTTGGTGGACGTTTTTTGTTCGCGACGAACGTTTCTTTTCACCTAATGTGGGCAGAGAAGATAGCTGCTCAAAAAGGCGCTCCGCGTACGCAAAACCTATTCGACGGACTTTGTCTTCATCAAAGTAGAAGACCCATGCTGCCAAAAAAGCCAGGGACACCGCAATAGTCATCCCAGCTGATAGCCCTGGGTTTGCTAGATTTTCAGGTAGCAGCATTGGCGGGCTGAGAATGAAAACTTGGGCGATTACCATTCCGTACGCAAGACCCAAGATGCTAGTAAACAGCCCAGCCGTTCTCATGGCCAGCATGTTGCGGTGAAAGCCGTATGCAATGTTTTCCTTCAATAGCAATTGCTTTGCGTTGCGCGTGAGTTCGCGAAGGCGCCAGGTAGCGCCTGTGTAAGCGTCATCCGCCATTGCTGGGTTGGATAGCTCTTCCTCCATCGTCGGCATACGGATATTCAACTTGTCTTGGATGTCCGAGTGATAGCGCTTCTTTGTTACGCTATCAAAGTGAGTATCTCGGTGTCGTAGTGCTAGCTTAGTGGGAAGTCCTCCCCATTTCTGCACCAGGCGCTCCTCAAGTGCCTTCCCGCGTCCGCGTGTCACGCTGGCCAGCCCGTAGACAACTCCACAGCCACCCAATAGGCCAAGAACTGCAGTTAACACGGGGTTCTGTGGACCGTACACGCACACCAATGGGACCAAGATAGGAAGTGCGACAAGTAATGCTGGAATAACCCTTGCTTTGCGCTCGTACGGGTCCTTGAATTGTTCAATGAAGTCTCGCATCTGTTTTTCCTTGGAAATTCGTTGAATTCAAATCAGGTGTGAAGTGGTGCTAAAACTGTACCTATTCTTCCTGCTCTTCTGGGTAGCCCACCTGCGGAACCGACGCCCAGCCGTCTCGGGAGACCCCAATACCGATGTGCTTCGTGCTCCCCTCGGTTGCGCAAAAGTGCGCTCCGCGGTGCATCATCGCCCGGATTACTGACTTCTTTGGATGTTCCTCGTCGGCCTTAGCGGAACTGCAGATAGCATTCCAGGTCGTGGTGCTTGGCAAACTAGGAAGTCGATTCCCGAGCCAGGTGTCTAGCACCTCGGTGTTTACGTTGTGTCGACCGCCATGGTGCGGAACTTGAAAGACCCATACGCCAGGGAGGGACAGTCCGACTGCGGGCGCAAAGTTGGCGGCCTCTGTTAGACCATCGCGCCCAACGTCACCTGTTAACAGAAAGCGTTTTCCGTTTACGTTTGCGTACTGGACAACACTCATCTCGTTTTCGCTGCTGGTTCCAGTGGAAGGGAAGTACTCGTTCCCCCATGCGGACCTTATTAGGTTCGCTGCAGCCTTGAAGGCCTTTGCCACGCCACCCATGGCGGCTGCGACAATGCCTTCATCCAGTGCCGTTGGTGTCTTGTCTGAATCGACGACCAGATCCAGGTATCGCGCTCGTGATGGGGCGAGAACTGAGAATTCGCCGATTTCCGCCCCTTGAAGTGGGGATGAGATGGGAATGCCCTTCGCGATTGCCAAGTCCTCAAGTGTCGCAGTCGCATCGTAGGTTGACCGTAGCCTTCTCCTAAGCGCATCCACAGAGTTGTACGTTTCGAACCGGTCAATTAATTCCTCAGCGTAAAGCCAGGGCCGATTAATCCACAGTCGTCCTACCGTGCATTGTTCCAAGACCTTGCGCAGGCCGTTTGCATGGTCCTGGTCCGGGTGAGTTAACACTACGTTGTCGACGTGTGTGGACCCGTAGTGCTCCTTAATATGCTCAACAACTTGGTCACCGGTGTCCAGGTAACCTCCATCGACGACGTGTATGCTCGTCTTTCCGTTCACTGAATAGCGAACAGTAATGGCGTCACCGCTCTTCGCAGTCTCCACACCCAAAAAATCGATTTCCATAAAGTCTGCCACGATATTCTCCTTTTTGCTTCTATAGGTTCTGAGTTGTCACCATGTCTGAAAACGTACTTTCTTCTTTCGTTACCGAAATAGTCAGCTATATGGGTAAAGGTACTAGGGCGGCGAAATGAGATGACACTGTTGGTTTGAGTCCACTAAGCTAACGTTCGTGCATTTAAAAAGGAGCGCCTATACGCGACACTACTATTGGAGCGCATATCAATGGAAAAAATTCTCATCGCATTACAACTAACTCTGGAGCGCATCGAAGCTCGAACTGAGCTGATGCTCGCTTGGGTCTTGTGCTTCGTCGAAGCCTTCTGGACTGGGTCAGAGTTCCTACCGACCTTCCAGAAACTTGCATTACCTGTAATCAATGTTTTGATACCAATACTTGCGGTTTCAATATGTTTTCAAATTTACAAGATGCACGAAGCAGTAAGAAACATTCACTTAGACTGACATCCTTCACTTCCAACTAGTTGGACAGAATGGCGACTGGCCGCTCCAGAATCTCTGAGAGAGTGATTACCTATTGTTGGCTGGGCGGAACCGGAACAAAAATCACGTCCGGATTTGCGGGAATGATGAGTACAGTCCCTCCTTGAAGAAGAGCAATCCAGCGATCGTTGGAAGCAACGATCAAGCCCTGAATAAACTCATCATTCTCGCTAGGCCGTTCCTTGTGCGTGAAGCGCTGAATCTTTGTGCAGCGGTTCCTTTCGCTGACAGGTTTTTGGAAATCACACGCCGAGGTTTTCAGAAACTCGCGAGTATTGGCTTGCCCTACATAGTAGCCAAGCACGGGCAGAAAGGCAATAAGTGAGGCTAATGCAATCAGGGCTCGTGGGGCCAGATAGATGACAAGTCCGAAAAGTGGGCCCGCGCTCAGGCTCAATGCCCAAGGTGTAGCCCTATGCGACTTTATCCTCTGTCGAAGCCCTACATACAGTGACGCTTTGCCTCTCAAATGCACCCACACCAGGAGTGCAGTCATTAGGGAGACGCCTGCAGCAAAAACCATTGCTTGCATGAGCAGCGGCTTGTAGTCGGTGAACAGCGACGGAATATTTTGTGCAACTAGCGAAATGAACGCCTCGTGAGACAGGGTTAAGGAGTCTTGCAGTGAAATTGGAAACAAGTTCTCAGGAATGCCATAGCCAACAAGCGTTCCCCGCTGGTAGTACATGCCAAACAGAGTTGCCATTGCGGTCAATAGCATGTATATAGCGGCGATCCATTTGATGGTCGAGCTAGTGATTGAGCCGGAAGCCGATGCTATTTCTCTCGGTGAAGCTGTCGCTGAGTTGCAATTCTTTATGTCCGCACTCATATCATCTGATTTCGCTTTGATTCTCATGGATTAGACCGAGCGCCAATCGCCGTATCATTCTCTTCTATCCAAGCTACACCCATGCTTGTATAGAGTAATTTGTTCTTTTTAACGCGATGTCTGAAACTCCTTGGTCTCAAACTATTCGGCGTTTCAGGATGCTAGTGAGCATGCTATTGCATGTGCCCATTCTGCAATGAAAAAATGGTGTAATTCTTTCTGCTGTGGAATGAATGAATTGCACTTCTTCACTGACGTAGCCGATTCCGGCGTTTGATTTCTCAGTAGCCCGTTAATGTCATCAAATCCCGCAAAAGACGATCGCGTTTTGACGGAGAGGTCGTTACGCGGCATTCAACGTTAGGGCATGTTAGTCCGGCACAGTTTGAGGGAGCTCTAAAAGCTTAGATTTGTGTCCACGGAACTAGCAGCAGACCGGCGCTCGATTGAGAAACGTCGCTCGAATGCATTTTGAATACGTCTGCTGTGTATCGGATGCGACTGCAATCCGCTATCGATCAACTCAAGTCCGCGAGCACCTGTGTTTCTACATGAAACATGTTCATTCATTAATACACAAATCATCATTTGACTCATGGAGTCAGTTTGGATATCGTTCGAACGAATTAGACGCTTCAAGGCTACGTATATGCGCTATTACCGCATTGGCAACAACTGAACAAGGGCGAGCCAGACCTACACGCATAACCGAGCCAGAGGCGTCTTGTTGACCTTGACGCACACACTTCGGAGCCAGCGCCCGTGCGAGTTTTCACAAATTATGCTGGTTCCCAGTTCATAGTCGGACAGACCGTAAAGACCCACGGAAACCGTTTCAACCCTTGGAAAGATAGCGGTCTATCGTTAAAGACAGGCTTCGCATTTTAAGCAGTACTCAGCTAAGGCGCCGTCTGGAACTCTTGGGGTTGGAAAATCGGCAGTTGGGCTTGACCTTATGAAAAAAAGGCCAGACGTGACAGGCCGCAAATACGCTATTCGCTCTCAAATTGTTTCGCTCAAGGCGGGCGTCGCCAATTGCCTTCGTAGTCGTTTACTGAAAATTAGAAAAATATGCGCATACTTATCGTTGAAGGGGACCACGTTCTGGCGAATGCTCTTAAAAGTTCTTTGTGCGCATCTTCCCATCATGTGCACAAAGCCTGCGAGGCCGAACTCTCAATTTCTCAGCTCGATATTGATTTGCTCATTATCAGCCAGGACCTACCAATGGATGGTGGGTTGCGTATGCTCTCTCAGTTGCGAAAGATGGGTCAGAGTTTCCCCATTCTGGCAATGTCATCGAATGGAAATCCAGAGAACATCGCTCGAACACTGGATGGTGGGGCAGATGATTTTCTTGTAAAGCCTTTCGCAATTGAAGAACTTGAGGCTCGGGTGCGCGCACTACGGCGACGGTGCAAGCATCCGACTAGACCCTGTATTACGAATGGAAATCTGGAATTTGACACTGTCGATCGAACTTTGTATCTGGACGATACGCGTATAAAGCTATCGCCCTACGAGCTATCAGTCATTGAAGTCCTTTTCAAAAGTCTAGGTCGCATTGTCAGCGTTGATTACATCGCTGAAGAAATGAACAAGGTTGATGAGAGAGCGAAGGCTAACGCTAGCGCAATCGCCGTGAATGTTCACCGGCTGCGTAGGAAGATCAGCCGTGAACACGCCACGATCGAGACATTTCGCGGTGTGGGCTACAGACTCAAGAAGTTGGCGTAGTGGTAGGTAGCCTGCCAGTCGGAAATAAGTATCTTGCGTGAATGCTGATGAACAAGTCTCATGCTTGGAATCTCAAATGTTCATTTGACGCATGATATTTGTTTGGATATCGTTCAGGTCAGTTTGAGACTTCAAGGCTATGTACATGCGCACCAATGTCGCATCGGTAATGACTAATCGGGGTAAGACATACACGGCTACTTCTCTGAAGTTCGAAATCCCACTAAGGGAAGAGGCATTGAAGACGATGGTCTGCGCTATGCCGATATTCGTCGGCGAGCCACGACTCTATTTTCGGTGGCCAGCTGCAGATGTCCATTCTGTCGCGACTATCTGGCTCACTGGCACTGGCACTGGCACTGGCACGCCGAGTACTGCCTAGACCCAGTTTTTTTTCTTCAGCTCAGCGGGAGGCGCTGGTTCCGGGGTATCAGGCTGGACCCAGTGACGTTATCACCCCCTCCGATATCTATTCATTTGTCTACCTATTAAACCAACACGCAAAAAATGTTAATGCAGCGCACTGAGATCGCATTCGTCGAAGGCAATGGTACCGACTACCACACACCGGTGAATTGCGTTACCCCAGGAAGTGAGTTTATGTACTAGATGGCTCAAAGGGTAGGACTCTTGCGCATGAAAGTGTTAGAGCAAGCGGCGTTCTCTAGCGAGCAACTCGTGATTTCTAATCGTAGATCCGCTTTGGGTGGAAGTGGGAGCCAACTGGATGTTCTCAAGGCAGAGGCCAGATTGCGGAGTCCTACGGAGATTTAGCCAAGGCGAGATATGGATATCTGTTGTCTAAATTTCGCCTGGCTATCCTTGCCGGGATGCCGGCGTGAGATTGCATATGCGTTGCAAATGGATCACTGAAAGCTCATGGCCCTTTGGTAATGGAAGGAATTTGGCGGTGGAATAACGAACTTTTGACCAAACTGGTACCCCATCAGCGCTTGCAAAGACGCAAGGTATAGCTAACAACGATATATCAATTAACTACTAGGGATGCCTATCCTTTCATCCAATCTTGTAATCCTATTGGCGGTTGGAGAAGCGTGCAAGCGTGGAATTTGGAATTGGCGAAAAAAATGATGAATGAAGAAAATCTTCCATTGGCCGTTTACTACGGAATGCTTTACGTGCTTATCGTTGTAATCAAGATTGTTAAGGTCTTCTTACTGATCAAAAGAAGCCCAAATGACCACAGTTGGCTCCATGTCTCGTTTGTTGCATTGGAGGTGGTTAACACATTTGCGGGTGTCGTCATCTTGGTTGTTGCATCGGTTTCAAAGAACTGGGTTGGCGCCATTCTTATGGGTTACGCCATGCTATTGTTTGTGAGCTCCGCGCTGGACACGTTAGGTCCCGAAATCCAGGAGAAGAAGCGCGCCACGTTGAACTTTATCGTGGTTTTCTTTGTGGTTTCGTGCACATTTGCGTCTTTCAAGTTCTATATTCACGGTGGATCAATAGATGAGAGCAAGTCGCTAGATGCCACCTACTCAGTGGCCATCCCCTACATTGACAACACACTCTCGAGACATCTTGGTGCCAAGCGGGCGGGTGTCGTGACAGTTCACAATGTCAGGGTTAGCGCTGCTACACGCGAAGAGGCTCTTGAACGGGCTGTAACAGAATTTGAATCCGACAAAGGACCTTCACTGTTCGATGCACAGGCTGGAAAGAGTGATTTCAATGTCAACATTCTTCGGTCAAAAATTGTGGTTGAGAGAATGTTTGTAACGTCGCCTACAGGTTCTTAGCAGACGCAGGTCACCGTCTAGACTCAGCTTGATTAGTAGTGTGCAATGTCTATTGGACGAAAACCTCTCCAATAAGGAGAGGTAGTTCAATCAATGTTGAGTCGTCACTCGGCTGCTTTGATAAGCTTAAGTTGGAAAGTTGAGAACGAATCTGTTACGTGGACCTGTGCTGTCTTGTTGAACCAGGTCGATTTAACAGTTCCTTCGCTTGAACTCTGAACGGTCATGTGAGGGCCGCCTGAGAAAAGCATAACGATGTCGCCGGGTCGAAATATGCGCATTCTTGAATCCTATAAGTTGACTATGAAGCTACCTATAGGTATCAGGTTTTATGCAGTGAGTACTACCGGTTGGATATTGGTCTGAGGTGGTCTGTCAGCTCGGCCTGCAGCGTTTTTTTAACCATGGTCTTTCTGAGCTGCTTGAGGATGTCATTCAAATCTTCATGCTTTTATAGCTACGCCAGCAGCCTGGCCGTAAATTCGGTAGGTAATGGTAATCCCCCCAATTTCCACTGACCTGAGAAGTAGAAATTGGGGGGATTACCATGGGTTCGTTTCGGTAGTCATCATTGTTCCTTGCGAGACAGCAAATTCCTACCAAAGACGGTGAAACAGAACTAAGAATTCTTGTTGATACCGGCCGACCCAGTGTTTGCAGACTTACTTGCTGCGTTGGATGACTCAGAAGCGGAAGTGACGGACGAACTTCCTCGCAGAGCCTCCATTTGATTTAGCATGTTCTGTAAGCCGGCAACCGGTAGCCCAGTAGCTAGGTTGGCTTTGATCGCATTGGCGTAAAGCTCAACATAGTTCACTGGTGTGTTGTTGGCCGCATCTATTTCCCTTTGGCTGGCCTGAACTCCAGATACTCCCCTCGCCGCCACCTTGAACTGTGCCGGTGAGAGGAGCATATGGCCCCCAGTGATTTTGCCATCACTAATCAGTTTTCCCAACTCGTTTGACGTCATGTTCGTGAAGTCAACCTTACCAGTAGACGTATGAAGCCCTGACATCGTATCAAGCAGATTGGTGAGTCTCTGGTCCATGGGGAGGTTCAATGTGTTGTTCACTGATTTGTCAAATTCCACCCTCGATCGCCATTGAGAGAGGAAGTTTGTCGCTCCGTCCGGGTTGCTTGCTGCCCAGCCGGGAGACCCTCCTGTGTTGTTGTTTGGGTTTAATGCGGGCTGAAAAGAGAGCATAAGTGCATCATTACCAGAAATCACCCCAGCCTTTTGCAAATCTTTGGTCATCGCCACCATTTCTCGTGACGACATGTTTTTCACATCGTACTTCTTGGAGATTTCATCCAAAGTCATAACTTGAGATGAGTCTTCCACCTTAGTCGCTCCCGACTGCGACGCCGTCAAAAGATCTTGGGCCGCCTGGGAGATGGTCACTACGTCGCCTGAAGCGGGCGTAGTGATGGTTGATGCTATGTTGGAGTTTCGACTTGCTGAACCGGTAGTCGAATAGGGCGTGGGCCATTCCATGCTGCTCGTCTGAATTTTCATAAATATTCGCGCTGGATACTCCATCCACGCTAGCAGGTTCGTCGAAGTGGACCTTCAAAACGAAGCCGACCAGTTTAGGTGGAGAGGAATGCGCCCTTTGTTAACGGTTGATAGAGTAGTAGGTGTTTTCTGAAAGATCGGCGCCTATTCATTCAATATTCAAATATCTAGGTTTGAATTCGACTCAATCCGCTGCTGTTCCAATCAATCATTCTCAGATAGTCAGAAGATTGACCATTCATGAAGTCAATCATGTCAGCAACCAATTGCTGCGATGTCTTTCTAGCGGATACGGCAGCTTTATAGATGTCGGAACGACCATTTGCAACTCTATTCGATTGTTCAGAAAATAGAGCAGTGCTCTCCGACGTGACTTTCGCGCCGGTCGCTACGTATACCGCAGTGTTCTCACCACCTACTTTGCTAATCTTCATCGCCGCCATATCGATGCTGACCGCAAATGTTGCTGCAAATTTCGCGGATGAATCGCTGGTCATATCGTGGGCAACGATCACCTTGTCAATGGATGTTCCCGCCGCTACATCAGCCTCACTCCCGGAGAGTTCAGCGGAAGCTAATGCAGTCAAGAGGGCAATCGGATACTTTGGGTCGGGTAACGACTGTTTGTCAGCAAGAGGAGATGGCGAATTTGTAGACTGACTAGCCGGGACTTCTGTCGCTCTATCTGCAGTGAGGGCATCAATTGCAGCCTTGGAGATAGTGACGTGATCATTCAGGTGATCTGTTAGGTTGGCGTGTGTCTGAAATGCATTTTTTCGCTCAGTAAATGCGTATGTCGAGAATGTAGAACTAGATACAGGATTGCTTCCTGAGAGACTCATGGCGACTCCTTATTGTCAGCTAAACATGCGCTTTCGCAATTGGCATATCGTATTGAAATCATCGAATTTTGATACTCAAAAAAAAGGGGGCTAAAGCTCAGAACTGACGATGCAAGGAAATTTCGATGGTTCCGCCTTGTTGAAACTCGACAATTAGTATCCAGCAAATTGTCCGTAGGAATTCATTGGCTTTACGCACATCAGTCTCTCATCGTTGGAAGGAATAGTTATTCATGATGAAAAGCTGAGAGTAGGTCTCTGAATTGTCTACGGCGCCAAACTCGACTATGACTCGGAATGTCCATGCTACGCCGTTCCTTGCACGGCTCTGACAGGGTCTCGTCAGTCGACAGATGGGGAAGATGTATTCTTCCTAATCCCCCATAAGACAGGCAAATACATTCAGCTCATGCAACACTTCCAAAGAACTCATTGGACTCATTGTGTTGATGGCGATATCGTTCGCAGCCCGTCATTATTATTTATCGCACATATTCTGAAGCCGACAGCCCCTGAGACGATGCACTAGTCGCATCTGTTGACGGACGTCGTCTATATGCCGCCAAAGCCACGATAAATTTCGATGTTGACGCAGCAATTCGGGATTGATGTCAATCGCATTTTTTCACGCGCTCCGAACGAAATCGTGGCATTTCTACCGATCCGCCAACCCAAAAAAGAAAGTGCAGGGCCATGCCAGCTACCTGTCATCCCGCTATACCTCGCAAGGCCACTATTGCTGCCAGATATCCATCTTCTATCGATAGCAAAACAGGTCGAAAAGGCCAGCATACTAGTCACAGTTGGTCAAGGAAGGCCCGAACGTTCGAAAATAGTTGTTTGCGGGCTGCTTTTCATACAAGCGAACAAGCACATTTTCTGCGTGAGGTCACAAAGTGTTAGCAAATGACTTCTTGAAGGTGCTGACTGAAATGGTGACATTTCTTCGAGTCGCTGAGAAAGGAAGCTTCTGGGCTGCTGCTGATGTACTTTGTATAACTCCCTCAGCAGCAAGCCGTCATATAACCAAATTGGAGAAGGTCCTCGGAGTGCTCCTCATCCAGAGGACAACGAGGCAGCTCCGACTCACTGAGGCAGGTGAGGAAGCACTCCAGAAATGCAAGGTAATGGTGCTCGCTGCTCAGGAAACAATGCAGGTTGCTCAAAGATTCATGGCAAGACCGCATGGGCTTGTACGTGTAAGCTCTCCGAAGGGATTCGCAAAGCATGTTCTCCACCCCTTGGTCATGGAGTTTCTTGCGCAGCATCCAGAAATAGACGTGCAGCTCATTGTCACAGACGGAAGAGTGGACCCAATTCATGAGAGTGTGGACTTGATTGCACAGGTAACCAAGTACCCTCCTGAGAACATGGCGTCCAGAAAGCTAATGGACGTGGAACACATCATCTGTGCAGCTCCAAGTTTCCTGCAGAGGACTCATCCAATTCACCATCCACAGGACCTAATTGGGCTCAGTTGCCTCTTTCTCGGTGAAACAGATAATGACAATTGGTGGCGATTCACTAAAGATGCGCAGACTGAGGAAGTGATTGTCAAAGGAAGGTACACAGCCAATCACAGTGAAATCCGGCTGGAGGCAGTTGCAGCCGGGATTGGTATTGGATGCGTCCCAGACTTCGTTGCGGCGCAATCACTCAAAGAAGGAAGAGTTAAAAGAATCCTTGCTGACTGGGAATTTGAGTCACGGCACCACGGCGTGGCACATATTTTGTATCCACCAAATCGTTTTTTAGCTCCGAAATGCCGAGTGCTAATTGACTTTCTGGCTCGACGGCTTGCAGAGAATGGCAGTCACTAGCACTTGATTGGCTACGCCTAGATCTCTCGATCTGGAAGACCCACGCGGTCTCGCATTGGCGGCTTCGTCGGTCACATCCGGCGAGCGGTCGTTAAGCCCTATGGCGCAGTCCTTGACACCAGACACCAGACATGCCCTTGGGCCCCGTCGGGGCGATCGGTTACATCCAAAATCTCCGGTCCAGGCAGTGGTTGCGAACGGTACCAATCCTGAAGGCCCTTGGGCGCAAGGTTCCTCAAACGCTCGGCACTAGGGCGAGTCGCGCTGGCCTCGATTTATCGGTGATTTCACTAATGTTTCGTATGCGTTCAAGCCATCCATCGCCTTACGCCCATCAGCGAGAGAAGCCCGTCCCGCGGCGTCAAAGGTGACGTAAACGCGCGCATGAACAACCAACTGCACGCCAACCATCTCTTCAAGGGTGCGAAGAGCGTGACACCCGACGTGGTCATCTGAATTTCGCGCGGGATACGCCTACCAAGCTGGCAAGTTCGCAAGTGCGAACTCGGAGGCAGAGCCGACCAGTTTGGTGGGAGGGGATGTCAAACAGAGTTGTTCGGCGGCACGATGGAAACGGTCGTACTTGGCAAGCGCATCCGGGGCGCCAATCATGAGAATATATGCATGAGATTCATTCATGTCGGGAAAAAACATCAATCATTTGACTCATATTTTCAACACGGCTATTGTTCCGGGTAACTTATGGCCCCGAGACAAAATAGATGCTGTCAATGACCACGTCACCGCTCCACCCGGATGTCGAGTATCTGAGAGGTTCCGCCTACGCGATAGCAGCGGTCACGATCTGGGTAGGTTGGATGGCTATTACCCGTCTTAGCGTTATCTCCAGTCTCAACGTATGGGACATCGCGGCACTTCATTTTTCCGTGGCTTGGCTTGTACTGTTTGCGGCGTGCACGCCTGTATGCATGGCATGGCAGGGATCTTGTCGCAGTCGGATCATTAGTTGGGTTCGTTCTGTTCGATTTGTTTCAATTTTTGTTTCGACTGGTGTGTACCTAGCAAACGGGGTACGTTTACCACGGAGACTTGTCTGGTGTGTCGGCCATTGAGCAGCAGTAGTTCCAGATTGCTAGATCCTCAACTTCCAACGCTCCTGGAGAAGGCTGCGATACCTTCTTAACCAGCGACTCTCTATCAACTAATTTAGCTCGCAGATCCACAAACAACGGCTATGAAACATCGTATTCAGATGGCTTATATACCCTGACCGAACAACCCCAAAAATAATTACTGCTTTCATGAAAAATTCAAATTTGACTCTGCCCGTCTACGCAAGCACTAGTGCCAAATCTTCAATGCGACTGAGTTTGATCATTACTAGTTTGGCGTTGGCAAGCTGCGCCAGTGTTGACCCCCGGCCACTGAATGGACAAGAGATCAAGGCCCAGGCGCAAACCGACCGGAGTCAATCGCAACGCGATGTGGAGCCCATCAAAGGCGCATTGAGCCTGGAAGAGGCGATCGCCCGTGGCCTAAAATACAACCTTGATCGTCGCACCCGGATGATGGAAGAAGGCATTGCTTTCAACCAACTCGATGTCAGCAAGTTTGACTTGCTGCCAAAACTGGTGGCCTTGGCAGGTTACAACAGCCGCAGCGAATACGCCATAAGCCGGGCCGAGGACTCGGTGACCGGTGGCAAGTCTCTCGCAAACCCCTTCATTTCCAGTGAGAAAAATCACGCCATAGGCGACCTCGGCCTGACTTGGAATCTGCTCGATTTTGGCCTGTCCTACTACGGTGCCAAGCAAAGCGCCGACCGAGCTCTGATCGCGGTGGAGCGTCGGCGCAAAGCCATGCACCTCCTGATTCAAGATGTGCGTACCGCCTTTTGGCGAACTGCCAGTGCCCAAAAGCTACGTGTTGACGTCAAGAATTCCATCGCTTTGGCGGTCGTTGCCTTGGGAGATGCGCGCAAGGCTGAAGATGAACGCCTGCGCTCCCCGCTGGACTCCTTGCGCTATCAGCGCCAGGTGCTGGAAAACCTGCGCTTGCTCGAAACCATTGACCAAGAGCTCTCCACCGCCAAGATTGAATTGGCCAACCTTATTAATGCCCCACTGGAGCTTGACCTTCAAGTTGTCGAGCCGTCAGAAAATCTGAACCAACGCATGTTGGAACTCCCGGTTACCGCCATGGAAGAAGTGGCCATTGCCCGCAACGCCGACCTGCGCGAACAGTTTTACAACACACGCATCGCCAGTGAAGAAACCCGCAAAGTAATGTTGCGGATGTTCCCGAGCTTGAACTTCAACTACACACTCAAGTACGACTCCGACAAGTACATGGTCAACAACAGTTGGAACGAGGCCGGAGCTCAACTCTCTTACAACCTGCTGAACGTGCTTGCGGCGCCGTCCCAAAAGCGCCTGGCCGAGGCCGGTGTAGCGCTTGCCGACCAGCGCCGGGTGGCGACCCAAATGGCTATCCTGGCCCAAGTGCATATTGCCCGTCTGCAATACAGCAATGCCCTGCAACAATTCGAACGCTCTGATGGCATCTGGTCGATTGATGATCGCATCAACAACCATGTCGCAAATCGCGAGCAGGCCCACGCGGCGAGCAAGCTCGACAAGGTGGCCAACAACACCGCCGCTATTCTCAGCCTGCTTCGCCGCTACCAAGCACTGGCCCAAGCCCATGCTGCCGCCAGCAGGCTGCAAGCCACGCTGGGCTTGGAGCCTGAGCTTGACAGCGTGCAAGAGATGAGCCTTCCCGATCTGCAGGCTGCCATTGGCAGCGCCATCAAGCGTTGGGAAAACGGCGAGCTGCCCTTGAGTGAGCCCCGGCCAATTGCCCCTGCTACGCCCGCAAAAATCGCTGCTCGGTGACTTTGAGCATGCGTTGGTATCAAAGGCGAGCAGTTCTGGTCTGTGGATTCTTTATCTTGGGTGCTTCCCGTGTTATGGCGGTCGACCCACAGCGCGGTCCGGCTGCGGTGATGGCTCAAGTTCCAATTGCCACCGCTGTGTTGGCAGCGCCTGCGGAGGGAAGGGCTGCCAAGCCCAGCTTGGAGCAACGCGAGATTCGCGCCCAGTTGGCCCCGCATCGCTTCACCACATTGGCCGCCGAGATTGGCGCCAAGATCAATCGGCTGCCAGTGCAGGAAGGTGGTGTTTTCAAATCCGGGCAGAGTCTGGTCAGCTTTGACTGCTCTCTGCAACAAGCGCAGCTCAACAAAGCACGAGCGTCTCTCAGTGGTGCCGACAAAACCTGGGTTGCCAACAAACGGCTGGCCGAACTCAACTCCGTGGGCAAAGTGGAATTGGATGTTTCAGAGTCGGAGGTGTTGAAGAATCAGGCGGAAGTGGCAGCCATGAACACCATGCTCAGCAAATGCAGCATTGCCGCCCCATTTGCTGGGCGCGTGGCTGAGCAAAAAGTGCGGGAGCAGCAGTATGTGCAGCCGGGTCAGGCTATTCTGGACATCATAGATGACAGTGTGTTGGAAATTGAGTTTTTGGTACCCAGCAAATGGCTGGCATGGGTCAAACCCGGTTACGCCTTTCAGGTCAGCATTGACGAGACCCGCAAGAGCTACCCGGCCAAGGTTCAACGCATCGGCGCCCGGGTGGACCCGGTGAGCCAGTCGGTCAAGCTGGTGGCCACTATCACGGACAAATTCCCTGAATTGATTGCTGGCATGAGCGGCAAGGTTGAACTCACCCCGCCAGCCGGAAAGTAAGCCGCATGAATCCGATGTCCAATCCACTCAGCGTTGAGCCACACAGCCTTTCGCCCGCTGAGCGCCAGCGCCGATTCGGCCACGCCGGGGCCGTCATTTGGCTCACGGGCTTGTCAGGATCGGGGAAATCGACCCTGGCGATGGGGTTGGAGCGGCGCCTGTTCGATTTGGGTCATGCCGCTTACGTGCTGGACGGCGACAACATTCGTGCAGGCCTGAACGCGGACCTCGGTTTTTCGGCTGAAGGACGCAGCCAGAATATCCGCCGCGCGGGCGAAGTGGCGGCCCTGTTTGCCGATGCAGGCTTGATTTGCATCGCCGCCTTCATCTCGCCCTTTCGCGAGGATCGGCAACGGGCAAGGGCAGCGGTGGCCGGGGGCCGATTTTTTGAGGTCTATCTTGCCGCCGACCTTGCGGCCTGCGAGGCTCGGGACAAGAAAGGTCTTTACCGCAAGGCCCGAGCTGGAGAACTGCGCCAATTTACAGGCATTCATAGCCCATATGAGGAGCCCGTCGTCCCCGACCTGGTACTCGACACCGCAAAGACATCCGTGGACAAATGCCTGGCTCGCTTGACAGCTTTTGCGCAGAGTGTCACGGCCTGATATCTGGCGGAAATAGAGAACACCTCATGAGCGAAATCGGACTGAATAACGTCACCATCCAGGAAAGGGCGGGAAAACCCACGCTGCACGCATCACCTAAACTGGGTGCCTGGCTGCGCGAGGTCGGTGGTAGTGTGGCCTTCACCACCTACCAGTCAGCGCGGCTGTTTCTGCTGTCGGCGGGCGAGGGCGACACAACCAACGCGCTCGAGCGGATCATGGGCGCTTCCATGGGCTTGGCGGTGGACGACAAGGGCCTGTGGGTCAGCAACCAGCAGCAAGCCTGGCGCTTTACCAACATGGGGCCGCAGGTGCTGGGCGAGACTGCCTTTGATGCGGTTTACATGCCACGCAAGGGCTATTTTTTGGGTCCATGCGACGTTCACGACATCTTGTCCAACGTCTCGTATCAAGGCGAGCAGCATGAACTGTTGTTCGTCAACACCCATTACAGTTGCATTGCTGCCATTGACGAGCATTACAACTTTCGACCGGTCTGGAAGCCCGATTTCATCTCCGCGCTGTCACTGGGCGACCGCTGCCACCTGAACGGTATGTGTGCGCGTGATGGCGAACTGGCGTACGCCACCCTGTGCGGTCGCAGCGACACCGCGCTTGGCTGGAAACCCATGAAAAACGGCGGTGGCTGCGTAGTGGACATTTCCACCAACAAGATCGTGTGCGAAGGCCTCTCCATGCCGCACTCGCCGCGCTGGTACCAGGGGCGGCTGTGGTTGCTCAATTCGGGCGATGGCGACTTTGGTTATGTGGACTTCGTCACCGGCAAATACGTGGTAGTGGGCCAATGCCCCGGTTTTGCCCGCGGGCTGTGTTTTGTCGGCGACTATGCCGTCATCGGCCTGTCTAAGCTGCGTGAGAACGCCTTCAGCACCGGTCTGTCGGTGGCTGAGCGTTTGAAAGCGCAACACATCCAGCAATCCTGCGGCCTGCTGGTGGTTGATACCCGCAACGCTGCCCTGACACACTGGCTGACCATCGACGGACCGGTGACGGAGTTGTATGACGTTGCTTTTTTGCCCGGCGTGCCCCGTCCGTTTACCCCCGGCTTCAGCGAACCTCAGCTCCAGCATGCGCTGGTGCTCGCCCCTAGTGGCGAGTTCGCTATTACCCCGCCGCAGCTGCGAAAAGCTACACCCCAAGAACAATCAGACACCCCCACGAAAGCCTGACCATGAACCACATATTTAGCAACGTCTGGAACAAAATGACCCGTACCTATGTTGCGGTGGCGGAAAACGTCAAGCGTCAGGGCAAGGTGTCCAGCGGCAGCTGTGCCGATGGCGTACAGGCCTCGGGGTTGAGCTTCAACATCATTCAAGTCGGGCTGCAACGTCCCCGGCCGATGCTGCTGGTTCTGGAAGCGCGGCTGATGTTTGACGGCGCGGCGGTGGACACCGCCCTGCACGCAGCCAACGACGCCCAGCCCTGGGCGGCGGACGTTGCGCCGGTGGAGCGGGTTGCGGCACAACTGGTGGCAGCCAAAGCTGCCGAGGCTCCGGTTGAGGTGCGCGATGCCAGCAAAGCCCAGTCGGCCGGCATGGCGACTCCGCTGGAACGCCAGGCGGTCGAGCCGCTCGCCGTCACTGCGACACCGCAGGTGCATTCGGTGGTAGTGGTGGATTGGACGGTGGCGGATTACCAGACCTTGATTGCAGGCATGGACCCCAGCATCCCGGTGATCGTGTTGCAACCGGGGCACAGCGGCTTAAGTGGTCTGGCCGAAGCCCTGGCGGGCTATCAAAACCTGGACTCGATCCACCTCGTGACCGAAGGCCATGGCGGCGAAATTCAACTCGGGCTGCACTGGATTGACGATGCGGCGCTCAAGGCACACCCGACTGATGTGGCGGCCATCGGTGCGGCCCTGAAACCGGGCGGCGATTTGTTGCTATACGGCTGCTCTGTCGCCACAGGAGAAGCCGGGCGTCAATTCATCAACGACCTAGCCGCCGAGCTGGGCCATGTGGACGTGGCCGCCTCTACCGATAAGACTGGGCCGACGCGTTTGGGTGGTGATTGGGACCTGGAGTATTCCACCGGGACGGTTGACACCGTGTTGCCGTTCACGCTGGCGGGGATGCAGGACATCAGTCACTGTTTGGGGTGTACCCTCTCAGGGACTAATATTCTCAATAGTTCTGGTACTGTAGTTGGACACTACTCGACTGTCCAGCAGTCCTACTACATTGACGGAGACTTAACTCCATGGACCGATCTGGTTTCTGTCAACAATGCATATCCAGGGGCCCCTTGTAATGCATCCAACACAGCCCCCACCTTCACCGGCACTTTCACCACCGCTGGGACCGTCAACGACAACGCCACCACCGCGCCCTTCGCCAGTGTCACGGTCAATGACGTCGATTCCGGCGACACCGTCAAGCTCACCATTACCTACACCGCGGCTAACGGCACGCTGACCGGTACCGGCTTGACCGGCAGTGCCGGCAATTACGTGCTGGACACCGGGCGGGTGACACCTGGCACGCTCACCACCGATTTGCACGCGCTGGTGTTTCACCCAACCGCCAACCAAGTGGTTCCGGTAAGCACGGTTCAAACCACCTTCACACTGACACCCAACGACGGAACGGCAGACGGCACGGCCAACGCCACCACCAAGGTAACAGCCACCTCCGTCAACGATGCCCCCATACTTGGCGGCGCAGTTGCATCGCAAGCGGTCAACGACACCGCCACGGTTAGTCCGTTCTCAGCCCTGACCATCGCCGATCCGGATACTGGCGCCTCAGAAACGGTGACTATCACTTTAGACTCGGCTGCCAAGGGGGTATTCACTTCCGCCTCCCTGATTGCCTCCGGTTTTTCCACCGCCAACGGTGGTTTGAGCTACACCCGGGCCGCAGGAACACCCGCCGCATTGCAAACCGCCATCCGCGCACTGGTGTTTCAGCCCACCGTCAATCGCGTTACCCCTGGTTCAACTGAAACCACCACTTTCACCGTCAGCGTCAGCGACGGCATTGCGACTGCAGTGACCAATAACACCACCACCGTGGTGTCCACCGCGCTAAACGATGCCCCTACCCTTTCCGCCACCGGTGGTACACCCACCTTTAGCCAAGGTGGCAGCACCGGCATTGACCTGTTCAGCACCGTTACCGCTACCACTAACGACACCGGCCAGACCTTCACCGGCGCAGTACTCACCGTCACCAACGTGGCTGACACCACGGAATACCTCACCGTAGGCGGAATCGATGTAGCTTTGACCAATGGAACCAGCGGCACAATCAGCGGTGTCGGCAGCTATAGCGTAGGTGTTTCAGGTGGCACTGCTACTGTCACGCTTTCCGGCATGACGCAAAGCGATGCCAACATGGGCACGCTGATCGACGGCATCAGCTACAAAGACAGCGCCAGCACCGCCACAGCGGGCAGTCGCGTCGTGACGCTCACAACCGTGACCGACAGCGGCTCCAGTAACAACAGCGCGACAGTAAACCGGGCTGCGACGGTGACTGTAAACGTACCAGCCGGCCCAACGGTCTCAGACGTCACTTCCACCACTGCCGACGGCAGCTACAAGGCTGGCGACACCATCAATGTCACGGTGAACTTCAGCGAAGCGGTGACGGTAACAGGGGTGCCCTACATTACGTTGGAAACTGGCTCGACCGACCGCAACGTGAGTTTTGTGGGCGGCTCCGGAACTGCCGCGCTAACCTTTACCTATACCGTGCAGGCGGGAGACACCTCAGCTGATCTGGATTTTCTGAGCACCGCTGCGCTGAATCTGAACGGGGGCACTATCAACGCCATCGGCGGTGCGGCGGCTAATCTGACCCTGGTCAGCCCCGGTGCGGCCCATTCGCTGGGAAACGCTAAGGCCATTGTCATAGACACTACCGCGCCGAGCATCACCAATGTTTCGATACCCAATGCGACCATGAAAGTGGGTAGCGTGGTCACGGCAACGCTGACTGTCGCGGATGATGGCGGGGTAACTTATACCCTGGGCGCCAGCGCGATCGATGGCTATACCGTTAGCAATCTGGTAAGAACTAATTCAACGACTTACACCGCACAATTTACTGTGGCGGAAAATGGTACCGATATTGCGGCTGCATCGAATATTCCGTTGAGTTTGATTTTGACCGACACCGCAGGTAACAGCAATACAGCCTACACCCTCGCAATTGTCCAAGCGGGCGACGCGATCAACGCCAATACACCCACAGGCATTACTCTGAGCAATAGCAGCGCGCTCGCCACAGCAGGCTCAGATGCGGTGGTGGGTGCGCTCGGCTCAACCGATGCCACCAGTGGCGACACCTTCACCTACACGCTGGTGTCCGGCGCCGGCAGTACCGACAATGCCAGCTTCAATATCAACGGCGGCAACCTGCACGTGACGGACCCCTCGGCCATGAGCGGCGTCTATTCGGTGCGGGTGCGCACCATTGATGCTGCTGGCAACTATTTCGAGGAAGCCCAGTCCATTACCGTCACCGCTGGCCCAACCGTCAGCGATGCCAAAATTGACATCACGTCCACGGGCACCGGCACTGGCAGCACTTACAAGATTGGCGACACGGTGACTGCCACTTGGAACAATACTGTAGGCGGTGACAACAACGCCAGCGTAACTGGTGTCACTATAGATTTCTCCTCCTTTGGCGGAGGTTCTGTAACAGCCACGGAATCCAGCGGCGTTTGGACTGCTAGCTACACCCTGACCTCGGGCAGCATAGACGGAATCAATAGGAATGTTTCAGTCAGCGCCACTACAGCATCCGGCACTACGACTACTGCCGACACCACCAACCTGACGGTGGACAACCAGGCCCCTACGGTCACCGACAACCGCATTTCGGTCTCTGGTGCCAGCGGCACGGGCGGTGCCTTCAAGATTGGTGACACAGTGATTGCCACTTGGAACAACACCGCGGGCGGTGACAATAATACTGATACGCTTAGCGCTGTCACGATGGACTTCAGCCAGTTCGGTGGAGGCACGACGGTGACTGCAACTAACTCCGGCGGAACCTGGACGGCAAGCTATACGATCGTTGCCGGGGCCATTGACACCACCAACCGCAATGTGTCGGTGACCGTCACTGACAACGCCGGAAATGCCACCACGACCGCTGACACCAGCAACGTCACCGTGGACAGCAGCGCTCCCGCATCAGCCAGCGGCACTTTAATCATTGCCGAAAACTCAGCCAACAGCAGCGCCGTAGGAACTGCTACGGCCACAGGTGCCAGTAGTTTCAGCCTGACCGATACGGCAGGTGGGCGCTTTGCCATTAACGCCTCTACTGGTGCAATAACCGTCGCCGACGGCAGTCTGCTCGATTACGAGACTGCTTCCAGTCACAATATCACGGTACGTGCAACTGACGTCTCTGGCAACACCACAGACACGGTGCTTACGGTGATGGTGACTGACGTCAATGAAGCGCCGGTCAACACCAAGCCTGCCGCACAAGTCACAAACGAGGACACCGGGCTGGTCTTTTCCATTGGAAATGGCAATGCCCTCTCAGTAACCGACGTGGATGCAGGCACCACACTGACAACGGTTGTCTCGGTTGCCAGCGGCAAAGGCACGATTGGAGTAACTACGGGCGGTGGTGCAACCATTACCGCCAACAATACCAACTCGGTGCAGATCGTTGGCACGGTGGCCCAGGTACAGTACGCCCTTGGGTCGGTGGCCTACACGCCTACCGCCAATGCCAGCGGAACAGGTTATGGCACGTTGACGATTTCGTCCACCGATAACGGCTCGCTGAACGACACCGACACGGTGAGCATCAACGTGACTTCCATTGCTGACACCCCTTCAGTAACTGGTTCCAGTACCACACCGGCTATGCAAACCGTTTCGGGCCTGGTATTGAGCCGTAACGTCGTCGATGGCACCGAGGTGACTTACTTCAAGATAACCGGTATCAGCAACGGCACGCTGTACCAGAACGATGGCACGACGGTTATTTCCAATAATGACTTCATTACCTATGCCCAGGCCCACGCTGGCCTGAAGTTCACGCCCAGCGGTACCAATGATGGAGCATTCACGGCGCAGGCTTCCACGAGCAACCTTGATACAGGTCTGGGCGGTAGTGCGGTAGTGGCCAATGTGTCGGTCGGCGTGTCCGTTGGCAGCACGACGATCAACGAGGATTCCTATACCGGTGCAATCACGATTACGGGCGGCAATAGCTTTTACAAAATCACCAATATCACCGGGGGTGCACTGTACAGCGATGCAGGCTTCACTTCCTCAATTGCCACCGGCAGTTTCATTGCAACAGCAGGTGTCAGCACCAATGTGTTTTTCCGTCCCACCACCGATTTCAACGGTGCAGCTGGATTCTCGGTGCAGGGTTCCAGTAGCAACCTTGACGCTGGGCTGGTCGGTAATTTGGCGGTGTCCAGCATCTCCGTGACTGCTGTAAATGACGCGCCACTTGCCATTGGGAGCGCCACACTGATGGCGGTGAATGAAGACATCTCAACTGCGGCACCAGGCGCGACGGTCGCTACGCTGTTCGCAGGCAACTTTTCAGATGCAAAAGATGCTGTGACTGGTGGCAGTAGCTCCGATAGCTTTTTTGGTATCGCTATTAGCGCCCATACAGCGGACACCTCCAAGGGCACTTGGCAATACCAAGTGAGCGGTGCGGGCGCTTGGATTGCGTTAAGCAATGCCAGTGTGACGACGGCCATTACGCTGGCCAGTACCGACTTGTTGCGCTTCGTGCCACTGGCCAACTACAACGGTGCAGCCAGCGCACTAACGGCCAACTTGATTGAAACTGGGGCAGCCGCCATCACCAGTGGTGGAACGGTTGATTTGAGCTCTGGCGGGGCAACGGGCAATGCAACTCATTTTTCATCGTCTACAGTCTCGCTGGGGCACATGGTGACACCGGTCAGCGATGCGCCGACTCTCAACGCCGTCACTTCGGCCAATTACACTGATACCGCTGCGAGCGACACGTTCATCGCCAATAGCGGAACCTTGGTGGGTGCTAGCGTCGACAAAGGCGCCACGTTGGTCTATGGCGTAGTTGCGGGGACTGTCAGCGGTGGCAACAGCACACTGGTTGGAACGTATGGGTCCCTGTCCGTCAACACCACTACCGGTGCTTATACCTACACGCCAAATGCCTCGGCCATTAATGCCCTGAGTACCAACGCCACCGATATCTTCACACTCAGCGTGTCGGATGGCACAACCAGCACCACCGCAACTTACACCGTCAATTTGACGGGGGCCAATGACACGCCGATTGCCAGTGGCAGCTACAGCCATACCGTGGTCGACACGGCTGCATTTGACACCTTCAGCAATTTGACGGGCCGACTGGTGGCTACTGATGCGGACCTGGGCGATAGCTTGGTCTGGAGTGGCAGTGCCATCGGCAGTTACGGTGCACTGACCGTTAACGCCAATGGGAGTTACAGCTATGTGATCAACGCCGCTGCGGTCAACGCCTTGCAATTGGGCAGTAACCGGGCGGACAACTTCACGGTAACGGTGACCGATAGCCAGGGGGCCACCGCAACCCGAACCATAGCCATTACGGTCATTGGGGCCGCCGACGCGGCCAGGCTGACCAATGCTCTAGTGAATCAGTCGACGTTACAGGACCAACCTTTCAATTTTGTGGTTCCAGGCAATGCATTTGCGAATATAGATGCGGGCGACACGCAGACGTTTTCGGCCACCCTGAGCAATGGAGCCCCCTTGCCGAACTGGCTAGTGTTCAATCCCGTGACCCGGACTTTCAGTGGCATACCGTCCGCTCAGGATTCTGGGACTTTTTCTATCAAGCTAACAGCGACTGGCACAGCAGGTACCACGGTTAGCACACAGTTTGATCTCAAAGTGATAGCGGTCGCATCGACGACGCAAGCTACAGCCACAACGCCATTTGAAACCAGAGACCTTCCGTCCAATACGGCAGCAGTGATGCTTTCGCCTGGCGATCCTGGAGCCGTTTTTACAAATCCAGATGCACCGGGAGGGTCGGAGAGTTCACTGCATCCGGCATCGGTAAGCCTACTTCCGGATGGTGTTGGTATTCATTCAACACCACTTAACCAAGCAGTCGCGCTAGATACCTCTGGATACAGTTCCGAATCGTTGCGGTCTTTAGCCTCAGACTCGACCCTGGTGCTCAATCGTCAGGTGTCAGATATCAGTATTGCACCCGGGCAGACCTGGACATTTTCCTTGCCGAAAGATACTTTTGTATCTAGCAGTGGTGGACTTATGACGTTCAAGGCCGTCATGATTGATGACCGAACGGACTTGGAAATGCCATTGCCCGGTTGGGTGCGTTTCGATCCGGTGAGCGGCACCTTCAGTGGGGAGCCACCCAAGGACGCGCAGTCGCAGATACGAATCAGAGTTATCGCCAAAGATAGCAAAGGCAACGAAGCAACGGTCACCTTTACGTTCAAAACCGGCAGAGGGGAGCACGGAACCAAAAATACACCCGCAAAGCCCCAGTCCAGGTGGTCCAGTGAGACTTCATCGTTTGCCTTTGATGCTGATGAATTTGTCGTTGCTGCTGTACCGCTCGGCCAACGAATTGAGTACACGCTGTCGCCCAAAGACAGGTCAAATCCTTTGGGTCGCGCAAGTCTGAGTGAACAAATTCGCTTAGCCAACCGGCAGAGAGCCGGCACGGACCGGTCGGCGATTGCTCGTCGGGCCGTATGAGCGAAAGATGTAAACGTGCTGGGTCGATGCCCCATCGCCAAGTGTGGGCTGACTGATGCAAGCTGATCCACCGCGACAACACGAGGTTTCGGCGCAGGCGCTGGGGACACTTTTCGACCTCACCCGGCACACCATCCAAGCCGTTGACCCGTCGGAACTCGGCTTCCTGGCCGTCAATGACAGTCACACGTTGGCACCTTATCGCCAGAGCGCCCTGTGGTTAGCCGAGGAGGGAATCAAAACCCTGTCTGGCGTGGTGCAACTCGAAGCCAATGCGCCCTATGTCCAGTGGTTGGATCGGGTCTGCCGAAGCTTGTCCATCGACAACAACCCACATCCATGTCCGATGGGTGCCGCGCAGCTGCCGAAAGATTTAGCGCTGCAGTGGGAAACCTGGCTGCCCAGCTACGGCCTATGGCTGCCCTTGGCGCAGGACGGTATGGGTCAAAAGAGCGACAAACCAATGGGTGGCTTATTGTTGGCGCGCGATACCCCGTGGCAAGAACAGGAAGTCGCATTGCTGGCGGAATGGATGGCGATTTGGACTTTTGCTTGGAACGCCCGTCACCGTTCGAACCCTCTGTCTTGGCGCCGGTGGTTGCAACTAGCCCGGGACCAATGGCAAGCCCGCCAGGGTCTGGTCTGGTGGAAGCAGCGGCGTTTGCGGTGGGTCGTAGTGGTAGTAGCACTCCTGGTCCTTCCAATCCGGCTCACCGTCCTGGCGCCCGGTGAGCTGGTGCCTGCGAACCCGGCGGTTATCCGTGCACCGCTGGAAGGCGTGGTCGGCAATTTCTTGGTCAGGCCCAATCAAGTCGTGGAGATTGGTCAGCCGCTATTTAACTTTGACGATGCCTCGCTTAGAAGTAGGCTCGAAGTTGCCCGGCAGGCGCTCTCCGGCGCGCAGGCGGAATACCGCCAGGCGGCCCAACTAGCCGTCACAGAAACCAAATACAAAGGCCAACTGGCCCTGCTCATGGGCAAGGTCGAAGAGCGCCAGGCCGAGTCCGATTATTTACAGGGGCAATTGGAGCGAGCGCACGTCCTCGCGCCGCAGGCCGGGATTGCCTTGTTTGATGACCCCAGTGAGTGGATTGGCAAACCCGTCGCAACCGGGGAACGCATCATGCGCATTGCTACACCGGACGATGTTGAGGTTGAAGCCTGGTTGGCAGTCGGTGATGCTGTGCCACTACCCGTTGGCGCACCGTTGAGTCTGTATCTCAACGCCAGTCCCCTTCTTTCAGTGACAGCACAATTGCGCTATATGGCCCATGACGCGGTCCAGCGTCCGGATGGCAGCTACGCATACCGGGTGCGTGCCAGTTTGGCTCAGCCGACCGAGCATCGGGTCGGGCTGAAGGGTACGGCCAAAATCACTGGTAGTTGGGTGCCGATGGTGTACTGGGTTTTGCGTCGCCCAGTGGCGAGCATCCGCCAGATGATTGGCTGGTAGAGGCATGCCGCTGCCAACGCTGCGAGAGGAGCTCGCTCTGTACTGTGGCCCTAACTTGGCAGATGGTCAACCCAGTTGGACCTTGCATGATCCGGTGCGCAATCAATTTTTTCGGATTGACTGGCTGACATTTGAAATTATCAGCCGTTGGTCGCTTGACGGCCTGCAAACCATTGTTGCGGCGGTTAATTTAGACACCACCTTGCGGCCTGATGCAACAGATGTGGAAGCGGTGGCCCGCTTTCTGGTCGAGAACCAACTGGTCAAGCCCGCTGGTATCCATAGTTCGCGGCAGTTTTCTGAACGACTGCGCAGAATGCGCGGTAACTGGAAGAGTTGGCTGTTGCACCACTACTTGTTTTTTCGGATTCCTTTGATTCGCCCGGATGGCTGGCTGGAGCGCGGGCTGGGCTGGGTTGCACCGTTTTACAGCCGAGGCTTTGCCATCCTGACGATGGTCGCGCTGGGCTTGGGCTTGGTCGAGGTCTATCGGGATTGGGAGAGGTTTTCGACCACCTTGATGGACACCTTTTCCTGGAGTGGTCTATTGGGTTACGGGGTGGCCCTGACCGGGATAAAAGTGCTGCACGAACTGGGGCACGCATTCACCGCGAAGCGCTTTGGCTGCCGGGTGCCGGCCATGGGCGTGGCTTTTCTGGTGATGTTCCCGGTTGCATACACCGATACCAACGAGGTGTGGAAACTGCCCCATCGTTACCAACGACTGGCGGTAGCGGCAGCGGGCGTTATGACAGAGTTAATGATTGCCGCGTGGGCGACCTTGGCCTGGGGTTTATTGCCGGAAGGGATTCCCAAATCCATCGCGTTTATGCTCGCCACGACCACTTTGGTCGCAACCCTAGCCATCAACACCAGTCCCTTCATGCGCTTTGACGGCTACTTCTTGCTGTCGGACTGGCTTGACATGCCCAATTTGCACAACCGGGCCTTTGCACTGGCGCGCTGGGACATGCGTGAGCGCTTGTTCAATGTGGGATTGCCCGCACCGGAGCATTTGCCGCGCCAACGCACGATCGGATTAATTCTCTTCGCTTATGCCACCTGGATTTACCGGCTGGTGGTGTTTCTCGGGATTGCGGCGCTGGTGTACGCCTTCTTCATCAAAGCCGTGGGCCTGCTGCTGTTTGTCGTTGAAATCGGTTGGTTTGTCCTGCTGCCGTTTTGGAATGAGGTCAAGTTGTGGCCGAACTTATTGGCAAAAGAGGGTCCGTCCTCGGGCTTCTTGGCGCTACTGCGGCAACGCTCACGGGCGCGGCGCAGTGCCTGGCTGGCCGGCGTGCTATTGCTTCTATTTGTCATTCCGTGGCCGACGCGTCAAGCGGCATCCGGTAGTTTGAAATCCGCAGAAACCTTTCCAATATATGCGCCAGCGGGCGCGCAAGTCGTGACCTTGCCGTGGGCCGACGGTAGCGCCGTTGGTGAGGGGGCCCTCTTGTTGGAGTTGACCTCGTCAGAATTGCAACTACGCTGGCGGCGCGCTCAAACGCGACTGGAGCGCTTGCGCTGGCAGGCGAGCTCGGCGGGCGTGAATGCCGAGCAGCGCCAAAACATGCAAGTGTTGGAGCAAGATGAGAGCACTGCGCGAGCCGAGCTTGCCAGTGTCCAAGCCGAAATGGGACTATATGTACTAAGAGCTCCATTTGCGGGCATTCTTCGTGACTTGGATCCGGACCTTAAGCCTGGCCTTTGGGTGGCCAACAGAGAGCGCTTGGGCGTGTTGGTTAAAACGGATCGCTGGCAGGTAGAAACATACTTGGACGAAGACGCGGTAAGCCGAATTAGAGTGGGCGACCAGGCTAGATTTTTTGCCGACGGTCTTGAAGGACCCGTTCTGACCTTGACTGTGAGCGCAATCGATAAAGACGCGACTCGAGTGTTGCCTAGCGGCCAGTTGGCCTCGCAAGTTGGCGGCTCCATCATGACGCGCGAGAAGCATGGTCAACTGGTGCCAGAGAGGGCGGTGTACCGCGTCACTTTAAGTGTCGATAGCGATGTAGGTAGCCTCGCAAGGCAAAGCTGGCGTGGTCATGTGGTGATTCACGGCCGGTGGGAGGCTCTGGGAGGGATATTCTTTCGCGCAGCCATGACGCGGATTTGGCGGGAGCTTGGGTTTTAGGGCATGCTACCGAGAGAAGACTGCGCCATCGGCTGGGATTTTCTTGTAGTCGGAGCTGGCGTATCAGTATCCATTCATTCAGCATTGATCTTCTACTTCGACAAAGGCACGGTCCGGTGCATCGGGCTTGTGTCTGCCTAGTGACTATCTGAGCTCATGCCGTCGCTATCGGTTGACCCCAAGACTCTCACTTCACGAACGAAGTAGATGAGCCATTCCAATGCGGGAAACGCAGCGGGGACCTGACCTATTGAGCTTTCCAGCTACCAAGCTTTTTTGCTAAAGGAAATAAGCAGTGTCCATCGGGAAGAGTTTCGCTGTCGGCAGGGAACGCGTCTTAATCGGTATCCAGCCCGGCTGCCTCTGGAGCTCTTCGGGTTGGAGACTCGCCAGTTCAGACGAAGCTTCTGGGCCGCGCGGCGCTTTTAGGCAAGTTCTTCGCATACCTCCTAGAAGACGGCCGAGCCGATGCACAGGCCCTCTTGAGAGGCGCCGCGGGTGTAAGGGCTGAAGTCGAGGCCACTCATAAAGCAGCGTTCGCGCTGCCAGACCTTAAAACTCAGTTCATTGGCGTAGTTCCCGACGAAGTTCACGGCACAAGCCGTTTCTCGATGCACGCAAGCGTGCTTGTCCTTGAGGCGCAGACGCAGTACACGCGTTTTCTCCTCACAGGGCGTTGCCGTCGATGTCTTGGTTCTTGGGATTCAACGTGTAGACACCAGTCATTCACTGCGACAAACCCAACCTTTTCATTAGCTGCAGCACTCGGCTTTATTCGCTGCGGCTGGCATCTGACGGCGCTAGCGCAGTCGCAATTTCAGACCAACCTCCCCGCAACCACGCTAGATAAAAAGCGTGCTTTTACTTTGGATGCATCAACATCCAAAGACCCACACACCTTCCAAGCCCTTTCTCAAGTGGATTGGCGGAAAAACCAGATTGCTACCAAAGTTGCTCCCACTCATTCCCCGGGGGAAGCGCCTTATCGAACCGTTTGTTGGCGCCGGCTCTGTCTTCCTGGCAGCAGACTTTCCGGAGTACGTAATCAATGACGCCAATCCAGATTTGGTAGCAGTGTGGGTTGCTCTGAAATCACGCGCCGAAGATTTCATGGAACGGGCTTCTCAGTACTTCACCAAGGACTATCACTCTCAGGAAGCGTACTTGAGAGTCCGGTCCGACTTCAATGCTGAACTCGACCGGTTCGAACGCGCCGTGCGGCTGCCATATCTCAATAAATTTGGATTCAATGGCATTTACCGAGTCAGTCAGCGCGGTGTCTTCAATGTTCCCTATGCACGTCCAAAGCAGTTGCCCAAGTTTCCATGGGCAGAAATGGAAGTGGCCGCAGAAAAGCTACAACGTTGCATGGTCCTTGGGGGAGGGTTCGCTGGGTCCATTGACCTTGCTGGTCCGGGTGATGTGGTTTATTGTGACCCACCGTATCTCGACTCTGATTCAGGCAAAAGCTTTACGGGGTATACCGGTGCCACTTTTGGAATTCGTGAGCACCAAGCCCTGGTCGCTTCGGCGCTGGAGGCGGTAGTCCGTGGTGCAACAGTTTTGATTTCAAACCACAACACACCGCAGACTCGCGAACTATACAGAAATTGGGACATCGACGAGTTTTTTGTCACAAGAAGCGTCGCAGGAGACGCACAAGCCCGAAGACAGGCACGAGAGCTGGTTGCGAAACTGCCAAAGTGGTTCAATGTCCCTTTGTGCACTGACCACTAGGAGACGCCCCTCAGGGCCAACCGCTCGCGACTTATCTTTCAGGTCTTGCTATATCTGAGGGTGTGCACTTGGGGAGGACAGTTTAAAAGCACCGGTTGGGTCTACGCTAAGGTGTCCGGTTTCAACTAACTTGGTGATCGATGCTCCGATTGAGCCTTTGGGCAAGCCGACATCAGCGGCAATCGATGACTGGTTGATCTTCAAAAAGTCATTCGCGTTGAGTACTTTGAAAAGCCCTGCTAGTACCTTTTTCGCATTACCGCTCAAGGCACGTTGCTGCTTTTTCCTCAAAATGGAATTCGTTTTCTTCTTCTTTAGCGCCTTCTTCACTACTGCATCAGTCGCCTTAATCTCCTTTACTACTTCAAGTTCATTGGAGACGAGATTCTGTGGGCCTTCAAGAGTGGGCATTGTCGATATGCTAGGACGTGAACTTCCAGACAAATTAACAGCGGCGCTATAAATTCTTTTAAGCTCAGACTCAATCTGTCCGATCGCCTGAGAGAGGCGAGCGACAGTCTTCCAGTCCTCAAACAACGTGTCATTGCCTATGTCAAATGGGTTCTGCAGCATGGCTTGCTTCACCTGGTCTGCATACTCCTGAACCGACTTCTTAACTTTCTGGTCTGCAGCATAGACCGCAGCACCGGCAGCTTGAATGGCGGAAAGTGCTTTTGTAGGCAGAGGCATGACGGATTCCTTTTTTTGAACTTGTTAGCAGAAACTGACTTTCAGCGGGTCAAGGTTACGAAGCGTCGACCTATTGTGTCCATCGGCGGTTGTCTTTTGCCAATAAAAATGCGTTTCGGCTGTCGAACGTTGACTTTTTGGTGTGTAGGCGCCTTAGGGGAGGGCTCTGCAAGGAGTATTTTATAGAAAATGGATTTTCTGCCTTCTCAGGGACCGCTCCCGCATAGCGAACAACGGCCATTTCGCCTGTGCTGCGTTTGGATGGCATCTAGTGTGCGAAGTTCGGTACCTCTGCTACCTGGCTGCAATAGACCATAAACCCATGCGCCGCTCAATCAATTTAGATTGGAAGCTTCGTCGTTGAGAGAACCTGCTTAAGCACCATGAAGGTGCGAATTTGACGTACGCCGGGTAAGTGGAGTAGTTGCTCCGCGTGAAGTCTGTTGAACCCGTCACTATCACGGGTTCTCAGAAGCATGAAGTAGTCGAACTCACCAGTAACGACATGGCATTCCATGCAACCTGATACTTTTACGGCCGCCTTCTCAAAGTCGGAAAAAGAGTCTGGCGTTGACCTATCGAGCACAACTCCAATCATGACCAGCATACCTGCATCAAGCGCCATCGGATTGAGCAATGCAACTATTCCGGTGATTAGTCCCAGACGCTTGAGGCGCTCTACGCGGCGTAGGCACGCTGGTGGGCTCAAATGAACCTTGGCTGCCAAGGCAACGTTTGAGATCGATGCGTCTCGCTGCAGCAGTCGAAGAATCCCTTTATCTGTTCTATCCAACTCATCTTCGATAGAACTTGATTCGCTAGATTTCGAACGAACTTTTGTTGTTGATATTGAACGTTTCATGAAATTAAAGGTTGATAAATATGATGTTCTATTGTTAATGATGCGCGAAATTGCAAATGTTTGCAACCAAATTATTTGCAAACAAATCTAAGATTCATGCTTCTGCCACACATGTGAATGCTTGATCGAATATGCCCTCATTGTTCGCCAGCTTCGCTGCGTGGGTACATGCAACCAACACAGGAGCACCCCTGATGAATTTGAAGAAATTTGCGCGCTATCCGCTGACTTTTGGTCCAACACCCATACAACCGCTCAAACGCCTTAGCGCTCATCTCGGCGGTAAGGTCGACCTATTTGCCAAGCGCGAAGACTGCAACAGCGGACTTGCGTTCGGCGGCAACAAGACCCGCAAGCTGGAATATTTGATTCCAGAGGCAATTGCGCAAGGCTGTGATACGTTGGTTTCAATTGGAGGTATTCAGTCGAATCAGACGCGTCAAGTTGCTGCTGTCGCGGCGCACCTGGGTATGAAATGTGTGCTGGTGCAGGAGAACTGGGTGAACTACTCCGATGCCGTCTATGACCGCGTCGGCAACATCGAAATGTCGCGAATTATGGGCGCAGATGTGCGCTTGGATGCAGCAGGCTTCGACATCGGCATTCGTCCAAGCTGGGAACAGGCCATGGAAGACGTCCGCAAAGCTGGCGGAAAACCCTTCCCAATTCCTGCTGGTTGTTCCGAACATCCGTTCGGTGGGTTAGGTTTCGTGGCTTTTGCGGAAGAAGTGCGGGAGCAAGAGGCCCAACTTGGGTTCAAGTTTGACTACATCGTGGTTTGTGCTGTTACAGGCAGCACTCAGGCCGGCATGATCGTTGGCTTCGCGGCAGATGGTCGTGCGGACCGAGTCATCGGCATCGACGCATCGGCTAAGCCCGAGCAGACCGAGGCTCAGGTATTGCGTATCGCTCAGAACACAGCCAAGCTCGTTGAGTTGGGTCGTGAGATTACAGCGAGTGACGTTGTGCTTGATACACGCTATGGTGGTCCTGAGTATGGCTTGCCGAACGAAGGCACTCTCGAGGCCATTCGCCTGTGCGCCCGTATGGAAGGAATGTTGACCGACCCGGTCTATGAGGGCAAGTCCATGCACGGAATGATTGACATGGTTCGCCAGGGAGAATTCCCCGAAGGTTCGAAGGTTCTGTACGCCCACCTCGGTGGTGTTCCTGCTCTTAACGCGTACAGCTTCCTCTTTCGCAACGGCTAAACGACCTCTGGCAGCTACATGACACAACGAGACAAATTCGGGGCAGCACTTCTACCCGAGACCCAGGACCCCGGCGAACTGCAGGAGTGGCGCGACGCGCTCGATAGCATTCTTGAGAGTTGGGGGCCTCAGCAGGGCCGCGAGCGCGCCGTCGTCGTTCTTGACGCGTTGCTGGCTCATGCGCGTCAACGTAAACTCATGTGGCGGCCAGAGCCGGTCACGGCATATCTGAACACGGTAGCGGTAGAGGAGCAACCTAGCTATCCGGGTGAGCTCGATATCGAACGACGACTGTCGGCCATCTTGCGCTGGAATGCGCTAGCAATGGTGGTGCGGGCCAACTTGGCGAATGGAGAGTTGGGCGGCCATATCGCTAGCTATGCGTCTGCCGCTGATCTGTTCGAAGTCGGATTTCAGCACTTCTTCCGAGCACGTAGCGCGACGGATGGTGGCGACTTGGTGTACTTCCAGCCACATTCAGCTCCAGGAATATATGCGCGGGCCTTCCTTGAGGGACGCTTGAGTGAAGACTCACTATGCCACTACCGACAGGAGCTGTCGGCCGAGAAAAAGGGAACTCAAGGACTGACGTCCTACCCACACCCATATCTGATGCCGGATTTTTGGCAGTTCCCAACCGGCTCGATGGGCATTGGCCCTATCAATGCAATTTACCAGGCGCGCTTCATGCGCTACCTCAGCGACCGTGGCCTTCTGGAGACTTCGGGTCGCAAAGTCTGGGGATTCTTCGGCGATGGCGAGATGGACGAGCCCGAGTCGATTGCTGCGTTGACGTTGGCGGCCCGCGAAAAGCTCGACAACTGCGTATTTGTCATCAACTGCAATTTGCAGCGTCTGGATGGCCCGGTTCGCGGTAACGGCCGTATCGTAGATGAGCTGGAGTCTCTCTTCTCCGGCGCCGGATGGAATGTGGTGAAGTGCCTTTGGGGCTCAGAGTGGGATGAACTGCTGGCTCGCGATCATGACCATGCCATAGCACGTGCTTTCTCGCAAACCGTGGACGGCGAATTCCAGACCCTCAGCGCCAACGATGGTGCGTTCAACCGGCGAACTTTCTTCAGTAGAACTCCTGAGCTGCAAGCACTCGTCGCTCACCTTACCGATGACGGCATAGATAAGCTGCGCCGTGGCGGTCACGACCCAGTGAAGATTCATGCAGCTTTTGCACAGGCCGTGAAGCAAACTGGCCGTCCTACAGTGGTGCTGGCCAAGACCATGAAGGGGTATGGGATGGGTACCGTCGGTCAGGGGCGGATGACTACTCACCAACAGAAGAAGCTTGACCGTGACGATCTAATCGCTTTTCGCGAGCGCTTTCAATTGCCACTGACAGATGAGCAAGTCGAGCAGGCGGCCTTCTACAAGCCTGAGGAAGAAAGCGTCGAAATGCGCTACTTGCATGCAAAGCGCGAAGCGCTTGGCGGCTACCTGCCGCAGCGCCTGCTAGTTGCTCCAGCGCTGTCTGTTCCATCGCTGGAATCAACTGCCGGCTTCGCATTGCAGGCCAATGGAAAAGTTATGAGTACAACTATGGCATTTGTACGCCAGCTTGGAGCCCTGCTCAAAGACCCAGTCCTCGGTCCTCGAATAGTGCCCATCGTCGCCGACGAGGCACGAACTTTCGGCATGGCGAATCTCTTCCGGCAAGTCGGAATCTATGCCCCATTTGGTCAGCTCTATCAGCCAGAGGACTCTGCATCAATACTGTCTTACAAAGAAGAAAAGTCGGGACAAATTCTGGAAGAGGGGATTACAGAAGCTGGTGCGTTGTCATCCTGGACTGCAGCAGCTACCAGCTACTCGACGCACGGCTTGTCAATGTTGCCGTTCTATATCTACTACAGTATGTTCGGGTTTCAAAGGGTTGGCGATCTTATCTGGGCCGCAGCCGACCAACGTGCAAGAGGATTCCTTATTGGCGCCACGTCTGGGCGGACCACGCTCGGCGGAGAGGGTCTCCAGCATCAGGATGGTACTAGTCACCTGAGTGCGTCCACAATTCCAAATTGCCGCGCGTATGACCCTTCATTCGCTGGCGAACTTGCGGTCATCATCGATCATGGCTCACGGAAGATGGTTGAAGAGCAGGTGGACGAGTTCTATTACGTTACGGTGACGAACGAGAACGTCGAAAACCCGGACTTACCCTTGTCTGCACGCGATGGCGTGTTGCGTGGCATGTACCTTCATCGGCCAGGCTCCTCCTTGCCGCAGCGGGTCCAGCTTTTTGGTAGTGGCGCCATCATGGGCGAAGTGCTCAAGGCAGCAGATATCCTGGCGAAAGAGCATGGTATAGCTGCCGATGTGTGGAGTGTTACCAGCTACATTGAGATTGCGCGCGAAGGCGCAGCGCGTGAACGGCAGTGGCGCGAAGGAAGCCGTGCGTCTGTAGACAGTTGGTTTGAGCAAGAACTCGAAAAGAGTTCTGGACCAATTATTGCAGCCACCGACTATGTTCGGGCATTGCCTGAGATGGTCCGCGCCTTTGTACCCCCCGGACGGCGGTACGTGACGCTCGGCACTGACGGATTCGGGCGAAGTGACTCCCGTGCTGCTTTGCGGGCGCACTTCCAGGTTGATGCGCAAGCTATTGTTCAAGCAAGTCTTCGAGCATGTGACGAGCTCGTCAAGGCCGAGGAAGCAAGAAGGACAGCGAGGCTTGCCGAGATCATCTCATTGTCTGTCATTTAGCGGCAGATTGGCTTTACCTCAGGTGTCGTCGTTTCGTTTGAGATGGACAGCCGGAGTGGTCTTCCGTTAATGCTTCTGCTTTCAGTCAGTCGTTCCACTACTTGAAATAAGGCGCTTTGGGTGCGCCTCGTGCGCCACTCGTTTGTAGTTATGTATGAAAAGGATTAATTCATTATTCTAAAATCAATCATTTGACTCATGTGTGTCGTGCAACTATGGTTGCTGGCTAATAAACATTTTTGACAACCGTTCCAGCCAAACGCTATTCAACTTGGAAGGAGCCACCCTCAATACGACGCCCATGCTCGGGTTAAACGTTCGAATCAGCTATATGCCGGTAAGCGAAAACCTCATTCACCTCTGCGGAAGGTTCGACATGCCACGCAGTGGCGAGAGAGATTGATCCTTCAACATAGCCAGTCCATATTGGGTCATGCCGAGCGTGGCTTTAGGGGCGCTGTAGTGAGTGGGGGCATGGACGCCGAACGTTCAGGTTCTACGACATCAAATTAGTCTGCATTCTTGTTGAAATGTCAGCGTGAAATCTTCTGATAGCTAGATCAACACCAACGCATCTAGAGACAACGATTTCATTGCAATGGTTCTTAACCAAAAAATATAAATTGGAGAATTTGTTCTTTATGGATATCTTGATACAACAGGTCATCAATGGTCTGGTGTTAGGCAGCATGTATGCGCTGATCGCCTTGGGCTACACCATGGTGTACGGCATCATTAACCTGATTAATTTTGCGCATGGTGAAGTCATGATGGTAGGCGCACTGACCAGCTGGACCGTCATCGGCTTAATGCAAGAGTCCATGCCCGGAACACCCGGATTCCTGGTTTTGTTTTTGGCGTTGATTATTTCGTGTGTGGTTGCAGGGTGCCTGAATTTCGCAATCGAGAAGGTGGCCTATCGTCCCCTGCGAAACAGCCCCAAGCTGGCACCATTAATCACTGCAATTGGTATGTCCATCTTGCTGCAAACGTTGGCCATGATCATCTGGAAGCCAAACTTCAAGTCATACCCAACGCTGTTGCCCAGTACACCGTTTGACATCGCAGGTGCGGTGATTACTCCAACCCAGGTGATGATTTTGGGGGTTACCGCTACGTCTTTGGCGATCCTGATGTGGTTGGTGAATTACACCAAGTTGGGACGCGCAATGCGAGCGACAGCGGAGAACCCCCGCGTGGCCAGTCTGATGGGCGTCAAGCCTGACATGGTTATTTCTGCAACCTTCGTCATCGGTGCCGTACTGGCCGCCATTGCTGGTGTGCTTTATGCATCCAACTATGGTACGGCTCAGCATGCTATGGGATTTCTACCTGGCCTGAAGGCATTTACTGCTGCGGTGTTCGGCGGCATTGGAAATCTTGCCGGGGCAGTAGTAGGGGCCATTTTGCTCGGACTTATTGAGTCGATTGGCGCAGGCTATATCGGCACGCTGACGGGGGGAGTGCTTGGCAGCCACTATTCTGACATTTTCGCTTTCATTGTCTTGATCATTGTGCTCACCTTGCGCCCCTCGGGCTTGCTTGGCGAGCGCGTGGCTGACCGCGCCTAAGGAGGCTCGCCATGAAACAACAGACAAAAACGATTTTTTGGGCGCTGGCAGCGGTGATGCTGCTGGTTCTGCCTCTGGGCCTGCAACTACAGGGAAATGCCTGGGTTCGCATCGCAGACATGGCACTACTCTATGTATTGCTTGCGCTGGGTCTGAATATTGTGGTGGGCTACGCAGGTCTGCTCGACTTAGGCTATGTGGCATTTTTTGCGATTGGCGCCTATACCTTCGGCTTGCTGAACTCACCACAATTGACCGATGCCTTTCCAGCAATTGCAGCTATGTATCCAGATGGACTGCACATGCCAATTTGGTTGGTCTTGCCCCTGGCCGCAGGAGTAGCGGGTGTCCTTGGTGTCTTGCTGGGCGCGCCCACACTGCGCCTGCGCGGTGACTACCTTGCGATTGTGACCTTAGGCTTTGGCGAAATCATTCGGGTTTTCTTGAACAACCTTGATCAGCCCGTCAATATTACCAACGGGCCCAAGGGTGTCAGCCAGATTGACTCCTTGAGCTTCTTCGGACTGAACCTTGGCAAGAATGTCTCGTTTGCAGGTTTCGAATTCGCTTCGGTCTCACTGTACTACTACCTGTTTTTGACGCTGGTCGTCTTCAGCATTGCCATTAGTCATCGACTGGAGTTGTCCCGTGTCGGGCGGGCTTGGATGGCTATTCGCGAAGACGAAATTGCTGCGAAGGCTATGGGCATCAACACGCGGAACCTGAAGCTGCTGGCGTTCGGCATGGGTGCGACTTTTGGTGGTGTGTCGGGTGCTTTGTTTGCATCGTTTCAAGGATTCATCTCTCCCGAGTCATTCAGCCTGATGGAGTCAGTGATGATTGTTGCTATGGTTGTTCTCGGCGGCGTGGGGCATCTTCCCGGCGTCATTCTCGGAGCAGTGCTTTTGTCGGCATTGCCAGAGGTCTTGCGCTATGTCGCTGGACCATTGCAGGAGTTGACCGGAGGCCGACTGGACGCGTCCATCTTGCGACAACTCCTTATCGCACTGGCCATGATTATTGTCATGCTGTTGCGCCCACGCGGCCTGTGGCCGTCGCCTGAGCATGGCAAGTCCTTGCAGAACATGAAGAGCTGAACGGAATGAACATGACAGACACAGTACTAAACGTCTCTGGCGTTTCCAAGCGATTTGGGGGGTTGCAGGCCCTGAGCAATATAGGAATTCAGATAAAGCGCGGCCAAGTCTACGGATTGATCGGTCCCAACGGCGCAGGGAAGACAACCTTCTTCAACGTCATCACTGGGTTATATACGCCGGACAGCGGAGTCTTCGAACTTGCCTCTAAGCCCTACCAACCAACAGCCGTTCATGCGGTGGCAAAGGCAGGCATTGCGCGAACCTTCCAAAACATACGTTTGTTTTCTGAAATGACTGCGCTGGAGAACGTGATGGTGGGACGTCATATCCGTACCCACTCGGGCGTAATGGGGGCCATTTTTCGGACTCCTGGTTTCAAACATGAAGAAGCAAAAATTGCACAGCGGGCGCAAGAACTGCTGAGCTACGTTGGCATCAGCAAATTTGCCGACTACAAAGCTCGCACCTTGAGCTATGGCGATCAACGCCGACTTGAGATTGCCCGGGCCCTCGCGACAGACCCGCAACTTATTGCGCTGGATGAGCCAGCAGCCGGTATGAACGCGACGGAGAAGGTCATGTTGCGCGAGCTGATTGACCGCATACGCAACGACAACCGCACTATTCTGCTCATTGAGCACGATGTGAAATTGGTTATGGGCTTGTGCGACCGCGTAACGGTGTTGGACTATGGCAAGCAGATTGCCGAGGGAACACCGGCCGACGTACAAAAAAATGAAAAGGTCATTGAGGCCTACCTGGGCACCAGCGGCCACTAAGGAAAAACTGATGACAACGCAAACTTTGCTCAAGGTGACCGGTTTGAAGGTCTCCTACGGAGGAATCCAGGCTGTAAAGGGCGTGGATTTTGAAGTGCACGAAGGTGAACTGGTATCGCTGATTGGATCAAATGGAGCTGGCAAGACAACCACCATGAAGGCCATTACCGGAATCTTGCCAATTGCTGCCGGGACTATCGAATACCTAGGCAAGAGCATTCGGGGTCAGAGATCGTGGGACTTGGTGAAACAGGGCTTGGCGATGGTTCCTGAAGGTCGCGGGGTATTCACGCGCATGACCATCATTGAGAACCTGCAGATGGGCGCGTTCATCCGCGATGATAAGCAAGAGATTGCAGTGGACATCGAAAAAGTCTTCTCCATCTTCCCGCGGTTGAGAGAGCGTCGGGATCAGCTTGCAGGGACCATGTCCGGAGGGGAGCAGCAGATGTTGGCCATGGGCCGCGCACTGATGAGTCGACCGAAGGTTCTGTTGCTAGACGAGCCATCAATGGGTCTGTCTCCCATCATGGTCGACAAAATCTTTGAAGTTATTCGCGACGTCTACGCCCAGGGCGTCACGGTCCTTCTAGTGGAACAAAACGCCAGCCGCGCACTGGCTATTGCCAACCGCGGCTACGTCATGGAGTCCGGTCTTGTGACCATGTCCGGAGACGCCAAGCTAATGCTGAACGATCCCAAGGTGAGGGCGGCCTACCTGGGGGAATGAATGTGGGTTCTTCTATGCTGACTGATGGGCAGATGACCCGCTTGCCCTGCCGGAAATGAAATCAAACATGAAGATTTTCGGCAATTCGGTCATTCTACAAATTTATCAGAGACTTGAATATGAAACTTAAATTGTGCAAGGTTGGTATGGTGGCACTCGCGTGTGCAACTTCTTCTGCATTCGCTCAGAATGCCATCGTGACCATCGCCAACGTGGGCCCAACCAGCGGTGCAATTGCCCACTTTGGAAAAGACAATGAAAATGGAGCCACGATGGCCGTTGAAGAACTCAATGCAGCAGGAGTCACTATAGGCGGAAAAAAGGTGACCATTAAGCTGATGATGGAAGACGATGCTGCTGACCCAAAGCAAGGAACTGCAGTTGCCCAGAAGCTCGTTGACGCTAAGGTATCGGGTGTGATTGGACATTTGAATTCCGGCACGACCATACCAGCGTCGAGAATCTATAGTGACGCCGGTATCCCTCAGATATCTCCATCTGCAACCAACCCAAAATACACACGTCAAGGTTACAGAACCACCTTCCGTGTCGTGGCTGACGATACACAACTGGGTGGAACACTGGGACGCTACGCTGTGAATACCCTCAAGGGCAAGGCATTTGCTGTGATTGATGATCGTACCGCTTACGGCCAAGGAGTTGCCGAAGAATTCACCAAGGCAGTGGTTGCCGCTGGAGGCGTCGTGGTAGCGAAAGAGTTCACTTCCGACAAGGCAACTGACTTTAGTGCCATCCTGACCACCATCAAGGGAAAAAAAGCTGACATTGTGTTCTTCGGTGGCATGGATGCTGTTGGAGGACCCATGCTGCGTCAGATGAAATCTCTGGGAATGTCTGCAAAATTCATGGGTGGCGACGGCATTTGCACCAGCGAAATGCTGAAGCTAGCTGGCGATGCAGCCAAGGATAACCAGGTCTTCTGCGCTGAGGCCGGAGGTGTTGAAGGCAAAGAGAAAGTAGCCATGGACGACTTCAAGAAGCGATTCAAAACCAAGTTCGGCATTGATGTTCAGCTGTACTCACCATACGTATATGACAGCGTTAAGTTGATGATTGCTTCAATGGTCAAGGCGGGGTCATCGGACCCAGCTAGATACCTGCCCATATTGGCTGCAACGAAGGACTATCAAGGCGTGACCGGTCCCATTTCCTTTGACGCAAAGGGCGATATCAAAAACGGCGCCTTGACTCTCCGAACAATCAGAGGCGGAAAGTTTGAAGAGCTGGCCGTCATTCGGTAAATTCATCTAGCCAGTAATCCATTGCAGCACAAAATTCGTCCACCTGGCGGAAGCGAAATCCCCCGGGATGACGAAAACGTACTGCAGTGGAATATTTAAAAGAAATATAGGGCAATGCACTACATGTCACTCAAATGGGACCCCATTTTAGAGACAGGTGTTCGAGCAATCGATCACGCAAACATGGCTCTTGTCATAAAAATTAATGCACTAAATGGCAAGCACCTATCTATGCAATCAACTGCCGCACTTGACCATGAACTGCCTTGGCTACTACGTCAGCCTGCATCGCACTTTCTGAATGAAGAAGCGCTCCTCTCAAATGTTGCTGGCGGAACAGAGTATGAACAAAGGCATTTGGCCCAGCACCGCGAATTCGTTCGTCAGATACAGGTCCAGAGTCAGCGAAGGAAAGAACAGGGAGACGGAGCGACAGTCGAAATACTTGGTTGGTATCTCAAGGACTGGCTGTTAAACCATATTGTAAAATTTGATTGTGACTTAGGTCGACGGTTGCATGCCAAAGCGGCTCTAAATGAGACTCGTGGGCGTAACCTCGATTTCGGCATGCAACGACGCGTCTCATTGGCTCAATTGGAATTCGCTGAAGAGAGATAAGGCGTAATGGTCACGTCACAACGCTTTTTTAAAAACTGGCAGGCAACAGCTCAACTGAACCAGTCCTCAAATGAGCAGGGCAGTGGTAAAGACAAGGATATGGCGTCTAGAAACATACTCTGCAGTTCGACCCGTCGCCATGCGGGAAAGGCCGCTCATCCCGCCCGTGTGCAGCAGTCAGGCGATGTGCGACTGGTATGGTCAGTCAGGAGTCTTGCTCAATCGTTGAAATGCTTGAAATGCAGAGTCAATGGCAAAGGTGCTTGCGCCGCTTCTCCGCAAGATATATAGCTGACGATAGATCGTTGGGGACAACGACCGAGAGATTATTCCAACCTTACTATTGGCTGCTAAGGACAGTTGAGGAACGATCGAGACCCCCATGCCTGAACGAACCATCGCCAGCAAGGCGCTCATCTCGCGCACACGAAGGCGTACGTCAATCTTCACTGATGCCTTCTTCAACAAGCGCTCAAGCATCGGTTCGCAGCCAGAGCCAGACATTACAAATGGCATTCCAGAGAGTGCACGCATAGGCACCGACTCCATTAAGGCCAACGGGTGATTCTGGTGTGTTACCAGTAAAAGCTCATCCCGCACGAGAGGCACCGCCGTGTTGTCGCCCGGCTCACCGCAAATGCCTAGATCGGCAACACCTTCCTCCACCCAACAGCGGACCTCCTGGTCAGTACCCTCCAGAATTTCTGGCTCAACCATGGGCTGCTCTTTGCGAAGGTCCTTAAGAGCTTTGGGTGCAAGTGTTCCCGCGACACTGGGCACCATGCCGATTCGTACGGGACCCGATGCGTGTGTGCTATGGCTGATATCACGCATACGATCAATTGCCGCCAATGCCTTTCGCACCTCGCCAAGTGCGGACCTCCCCGCCTCTGTAAAGGTGACTCCATCGCGTGAGCGAACCACCAATTGAACGCCAACCATCTCCTCCAAAGCACGAATTGAATGGCTAACGCCAGATTGAGTCACGCACAGTTCATTTGCTGCGCGCGTGAAGCTACTGTGCTTTGCAAGTGCATCAAGCACTCGAAGCATTGAAATGCTAACATGAAATGAACTCATATCAAAGTTTATAAACAATCATTGGACTCATATTATGAGCTCAGTTATTGTTGGCGGCAACATAAACTTTTGCGTAGAAAATATGTCGAAATCCAGCCAGAATCCAGCCCGCCAGGAAGGCTCATTCCTGAGCGGGGTTGCCTTTGCCGTCGGTGCTGTCGCGATCTGGGCAGGCTGGATGGCAATGACTCGGCATGGCGTTACGAGCAGTCTTGACGCCTGGGATATCGCTGCGTTGCGCTTTGGATTGGCGGGCCTAGTCTTGCTTCCTATAGTCTTGCGCCAAGGCATCGGTGTCCGAGAACTTGGATGGCCAGGCCTGCTGCTTCTCATTGCTGGAGCGGGTGCGCCTTATGCACTGGTGTCTGCGACCGGATTGCGATTTGCCCCAGCTGCAGATGCTGGTGTGCTAATTCCTGGCGTCATGCCGCTCTTTGTCGCGTTGCTCGCAACATTGTTTCTTAATGAGCATGTCAATCTCTCTCGAAAGATTGGCTACTACTCAATCGGATTCGGAGCGCTAACGATGGTTGGTTCTGCAGGGATTGCCTCCGGAAGCTCGCGCAGCCTCGGTCATGCATTCTTTCTAGCGGCAGCGCTGTTGTGGGCAACTTACACTGTTGTATTGCGGCGCTCAAGACTGAACGCATGGCACGGTGCTGCTCTGGTCGCGGTGGGTTCACTAGTCGGCTACGTACCGATCTATTTGGCATTATTTGGAACAAAGCTGCTGTCCGCTCCGATCGCGGAAGTCGCGATTCAAGGCGTATTCCAGGGTATCTTCGCTACCGTGATTTCCTTGTATTTCTACGGTCGTGCCGTCTCCATTCTTGGGGCATCTCGAGCGTCTGCTTTTGGTGCACTGGTGCCTGCACTCTCAGCTGTTCTTGCCATCATCTTCTTGGGGGAATATCCCTCTGGTATCGATTGGGTCGGGACAGCTCTAGTGTCCGCTGGTGTGTACCTCGCGAGCGGCGCACCGTTGCCAAGGACGCTTCTATCCCAGCCAGCTAGAACCTGATGAGGCGCAGACTAGGAGAAACGGTAAGCGGCATGAATAGTGGATGCCAGGTGAAAGACATTTGACAACTTGCTAGATTTGATGACACCTGTCTCAGGTAGGGAAAACGCAATGGGTTCTCAGTTCGAAGCCACTCAATATCACTGCTTGCATTGGCTGCCCGCCAATCCATCCAGTCTATTTCCATTTAGGAGAGAAAATTGAGACTAGCAATTTGCCAACTTTCCGACGGTCTCTCACCTGAACACCTCGCGTGGAATGAATTTAGTTCGCGGATTGAGCACGGAAAACCCGATCTTGCTGTCCTTAACGAAATGCCATTCGGTTCTTGGATATCAGGTGAGGCTGAATATGACGCAGATCTTGCGTGGGCTGCCATACATGCGCATGACATTGGAATGCAAGCATTGGCAAAACTGTCGCCTGCTGTAATAAGCTCGCGCCCGGTGCATGGTCCGAAAAAGCTGTCGAACGAAGCATTTCTTATGGCCAGTGGTGTGTATCAGCCGATTCACCACAAGCACTACTTCCCAAACGGGCCGGGATTCTACGAAGATACGTGGTTCTCTCCGCAACAGGCCGGTTTTGACGTAATTGAATATGCGGGTCTGCGAATTGGTGTGTTGCTTTGTACTGAGCTAATGTTCACAGAGTGGGCTAGACACTACCGAAGACAAGGGGCGCATGTGATCGTGGCACCTCGCGCGAGTGGAATGTCAATGCACATCTGGAACACCGCAGCCGCTATGGCAGCAATCGTTTCAGGCTGCTATGTTTTAAGTTCGAACCGCTTCTCAGAAAGCGAAGGCGCTGTTCCAATATTCGGAGATCGCGGCTTTGCCTACTCTCCGACAGGAGAGCTTCTCGCAGAAACATCATCTGAAAATCCCGTGGCCTATGTAAACATTGATATAGACAAAGTGGTCGAGGCTCAAAAGAGATATCCCTGCTATGTTAAAGAGTTGAACTCATGGCCACTAGGCGCCAAGAACCGAAAATTCCTATCGTTATAGAAACTGGAGATAAAAGCAATGATCACCTGCTACCTTCGTTACGTCATCAATCCTTCGAAACTCAGGGAGTTTGAGCACTACGGAAAGATTTGGATTCACCTCGTCGACAACCTCGGCGGAAAGCACCATGGGTACTTTCTGCCGTCTGAAGGTGCCAGTAACGTGGCGCTAGCGATTTTTTCGTTTCCCTCGTTGGCACTATACGAGCAGTACCGAACAAAGTCATTTCATGACCCAGAGTGTCAAGCCGCATTTAAGTATGCAGAGGAGACGGGGTGCATTATCAGCTACGAAAGAAGCTTCTTTCGCCCCGTTTTTGAGTGAAATACCTTGAAAGAAACTCTTGAAAGCTCTCAGTGAGAACAAAGCCGATTGAAGCTGTCGCGCCAAATTTTCTAGCGCGGAAGATGGATAGAGACAAGCCCCCTAACGGCTGTGGTGAATGGACACTGCACGAGTTCATGGTGCATCTGCGGTGTGACTCGTTATTGGTCGTGCGGCATCGGGAAATGGATTCCCTGGAAATAGCGCTATTCGAAAAGCGGTATCTACCGGGCAACGCAGGTTCTCGCTTTGAAGTGCAAGGGTTCCTTCAGGCTCCGATGGACGGTTTTGCGATGGTTCGAGCCTTGTGTAGGGAAATGAGGAAGTGAAGAGCATGTGGAGAGTTCTAATTATTTTCCTCAGCTGCTCCATGACAGTTATAAGCGTGGCCGGTAGACCCAGGTGGCGTGTTTACGCTGTTATATTTATATCGGTATTTGAAATTGCGTAACGTTGCATAGAAATGATGAAAAGTAAAGGTGTCTCAGTTGAACTTGCGAGATGTACTCTCTTGGAGTGCCTGCTTCTTTTGCGTGATGAGATGAACGTAGCATTGTTGATTTTGCAAGATCTGCAATTTCAAACGAATGCGCCGAAAAGACTCAGTGCGGTGCTTCATTCGGAGGACGTTATAGAACGCGCTAAGCGAGGATTTCAGACGCCCTCAAGTGGCGAGAATTAGCTGGACGACGTGAATGTTAATGTCAATGCTAAATCGACGCCGTTATGTATTCGAACTTATTGTTCTGATGTCAGTACTCTCTGCACTCGGTTTGGTTACCGTCTGCATTTTGGAATGGATTTGCGATGTATTGGGCCTTAATGAAATGCAGTTGAACAATTTTCTCCAGGCCTGGTCCGGGAAGTTAGGCCAAATATGGAACGTGATTACTGCAATCGCATTGACGGCCTTTTTTTCCCTCTATGTCTATCAGAGACGCTCTCTTCGAGCAGCGATACCCCATGCAAAAACTGAACTGCAGATGTTACGTGCTGCAGATGCTCAGCTAAAGCTGCTTTTCTCTGCTATTCCGGATTCCCAAATTGTCAGTGATGCAACTGGTCGGATAACCGTGTCAAATGGGCAGGTTCAGCGTCTTCTTGGATATACAAGAGATGACTTGATTGGGAAATCAGTCGAATCCCTGATCCCTGCACGCTATCGGTCGAGCCACAAAGAGCAGCTTAGAAGACATCTCACTAAGCCCAGTGTTCGTCGAATGGGGGAGAGGCTCATTGTTCATGCAGTAAAAAAGGACGGAACCGAATGCAACGTTGAAGTTACTGTGATTCGAATTAAGGCAGCTGATGGAATATGCTTTTGGAGCTCTATACGAGACGCTACTGAATGCAGTTGGACGGAAGAGCAGTTGCGCATATCTTCAATTGCCTTTGAATCAAGTAGCGGGGTTGTAGTTACTGACGCCAACGCCGTGATTCTTCGAGTTAACGGGGCGTTCACCAAGACTTTTGGTTATTCAGCTGAGGAATCAATCGGAAGAGGAATGAGTCTTCTAAAGTCAGATAGGCACGATGAGAGCTTCTATTCCGACATCTTAAAGGAAGTCATACAACATGGGGCATGGAAGGGCGAAATCTGGAACAAGACAAAAGACGGAGAGGTTCATCCTTACAAGGTTTCGATTACGTCGGTGAAAGACAGCCTTGATGTCGTTAGTCACTATGTCGGACATTTTGTAGATGTGACTGAACGCAGGGTTGCTATAGAGGATATGACACGAAAGAATGCACAACTCACTTCAATCATTGATAACTTTCCTGGTGGTCTCACATTAGTTGATGAAAATATGAGATTGGTGGCGTACAACGACCGATACAAATGCCTGCTGAAATTTCCAGAAGGCCTGTTTTCCACGCCAACTTCTTCGTTGGAAAACTTCATACCATACAGAGCCCAACAGGGGGAATATGGTCCATGGAATACGGACCAGATTGTTGCTGACCGACTAGCTGACGATCGAAAAGTTAAACCATACAAATTCGAACAGCAATCACCTGATGGAACGGTATTGGAGATTGAATGCGTACCCCTTTCTACAGGAGGCTTTCTATCTACCTATGTAGATGTTACTGAGCGAAAGAGGGCGGAGTCTGAACTTCGAATAGCTGCAGCAACATTCGAGTCGCCTGAGGCTACGGTTGTTACTGATGCCAATTACGTAATTTTGCGTGTCAATTGCGCATTTAATGATCTAACCGGCTATTCGGCTGAGGACGTCATCGGCAAAACGCCACGCTTTCTCAAGTCCGGCCGCCATGGGCTGGACTTCTACAGCAAGATGTTGGCAACAATCAACAAGACGGGAAACTGGAGCGGCGAGATATGGACCCGCTGCAAAAGTGGACAGGAGTTTCAAAAATGGCTCACCGTTTCAGCTGTTAGGGGAACTGACGGTGCGGTCAGTCACTACATTGGTACCCACTACGACATCACGGAGCGGAAGAATGCAGAAGTAAGAATACGACAGCTGGCCTTCTTTGATCAGCTAACCGGCTTGCCAAATCGAACGCTTTTACTGGACAGACTTAAGCAAGTTATGACCGGAGGCGCGCGCGATGAAAGCTTTAGCGCTCTGCTCTTTATTGATTTGGATCACTTTAAGACGCTCAACGACACGCTTGGGCATGACATAGGGGACCTTCTACTAAAGCAGGCAGCCGTGCGGCTGAGTTCGTGTGTGCGCGAAGTGGATACTGTCTCCCGATTTGGCGGGGATGAATTTGTGGTGTTGTTGGTGGGTCTTGGTAGCAACGATGTGGAAGCAGGAAGTTTGACTAAGACATTTGCCAAAAAGCTTTTGGCTGAGGTCAATAAGCCTTACCTGTTTGACCATGTGTCGCACTTCAGTACTGCAAGTGTAGGTGCAACCGTTTTCAAAGGTCAGGGGACTTCTGTCGATGAACTCCTGAAACAAGCAGATCTGGCTATGTACAGGGCCAAAGACGCTGGTCGGAATACGTTGAAATTCTTTGATCCAACCATGGAACTTGTTGTGAAGGACCGGGTGAGGCTGGAAGATGACTTGCGACATGCATTGGACGGAAATCAATTCTTGCTCTATTACCAGGCACAGGTAGTCGGCAATGGGAAAGTAACCGGCGCAGAAGCGCTTTTGCGATGGCAGCACCCGACGCGTGGTTTAGTTCTACCATCTGAGTTCATCCCTCTCGCCGAAGAGACGGGACTGATTTTGTCAATTGGCCGCTGGGTTATTGAGACCGCATGCCAGCAACTGGTACGATGGCAGAGTAACCCAGACATGGCGCACTTTACGATAGCCGTGAATGTCAGCGCCATTCAGATAAATCAACTGAATTTTGTTGAACAGGTGCTAGAAGTGTTGGAGAGTACCGGAGCTAATCCGAGGCACCTCAAGCTTGAGTTGACTGAGAGTCAACTTATAGATGATGTGGAAAACATCATTCTTAAGATGTCAGCGCTGAAGACTGCCGGGGTTGGATTTTCGTTGGACGACTTCGGAACCGGCTATTCATCACTTTCATATCTGAAGCGCTTGCCTCTTGATCAACTAAAAATTGATAAGTCCTTTGTGCACGACATCCTGACAGATGCGAATGATGCGGCGATTGCAAAGACTATTGTGGCGCTTGCCCATAGCTTAGGCCTCGGGGTGATAGCGGAGGGGGTTGAGACCGGTCAACAGCGAGAGTTTTTGGCTAAAGCGGGCTGTAACGCCTGCCAGGGATATTTTTTTAGTCGTCCGCTACCCATTGATCAGTTTGAAGGATTCGCGCTCGAAACTTCAAAAGTTGGTGATCTAACTCAAACGAGTTGCATTGAGGCCGAAAGAGACCGCCACCGAGTTGTCTACTGTTCTTAACGCTTGCGTAGGTCCATTTTCGAAACAACGATGTCCTGAATTTCCGCTTGGCGTGCCCTCGTTAAAACCAGCATAGCTAAGTCCGTGTTGGATCCGGGCGGGAGTACACAGGACCCAATACGACCGGGACAGGCATCCCGTAGGGGAAATTTCCTTCCAAGAGCAATAGAGTTTTCTGGGAGGCGATGTCAAAAGTTTCCAGAAAGCTTGACGGGAACCGAGTGCTTCGCCATCAAGCCATTAGCTAGGAGTCTGGGCGACAGAAGTTTTCCGCTGAAGGCGACTTTGACATTTGGCGTCACAAGGTCGTCTGGTCTATGGTGAACGCGTCCATCAACACGTGTGCTGGTGATGAATTGGTGGCGGTTTG
>Ga0208125_100082_pt1 | contig 100276 bp, 87 predicted proteins | sample LakWasM128_HOW14_2_FD_183938 | JGI IMG/M metagenome (GOLD analysis project Ga0208125, IMG submission 183938) | Freshwater sediment methanotrophic microbial communities from Lake Washington under simulated oxygen tension - Sediment Metagenome... | ecosystem: Environmental > Aquatic > Freshwater >...
TTTCTTTAATCCATTTTGCACAAAAAGCCAGTGTGGTGTCGCCGCAATCGTGGCCGTATGTATCATTGATGGCTTTGAAGTGGTCGATGTCAAAGAAAATCAGCGATAAATTTGTGGCATTGCGTATAGCAAGGCTTATTTCCCGTTTAATGGAGTCGTTGAATGAAGCTCTGTTATTGGTTTGGGTGAGCGGATCCGTATGAGCCATTTTCAAAGCTTGATGGAATAAAGTTGCATTTTTCAACGGATAAATTAAGCAGCAAAGCAGCGTTTCCAGTAGCTGGAGATCCGAATCGCTAAATCGATGGTTGCGCATCAGTTTTAATTTGCCTAGTTGTTGTTGTTCAACCTTAAGCGCGTAGTTGCAGGAGTGTCGGGTGAAAACGCCGCTTTTTACTTCCAGGCCAAATTCTTCGTTTGTATAAACAAAGGCGCTATGAGGAATCTTATGGGCGATTTTACTGCTGAAAATCGCGATCAGTTCATTGAATTCCAACGTCGTTTGCAAGGCGCTACTAATGTCATAATTATCGAGGTTAACTGCCTTTGTTGCTTCAAAAGTGTTATTGCTGATAATCGCTAGGTTTGCTGATTTAGGGGTCATGGACGTTTCCTCGTAGATTGGAGCTATTACGTTGCAATAACAAAAGCGAAGGGTATGCCATTTATTGAAATATCAATAATAATCAGCGTGTTGATTGGGTGTCTTGCTTTAAATTTGGTTGTTGTCATAAAGTTGACGCGGCTAAGTGGCAAGGGATTGCCGGTGGGGTGGCTTAGGCGGCTGTTTTGTTGCCGTTATGATTGATTCGATTGCCGGGAAATAACGGGTGATGGCCGTTTGGATTTTTGCGTGAGACCTTGGAGATAAAAGTAATGGCTGGTTTGAATCTGCTGTTTGCGTTTTGGATGCATAATCGAGTGGGTTAGTCATGAATGGCTTTTAAGTGTCGAAGTGATAAAAAATCGCCTATTAATCCGTAAGCAGTTATAGAATGGATCCTGATGCTCAGCTAATTGGTTGATTGGTTCAGAACGCTGCTGTGTGCTGAATTTATGCTGGATAGATGTCATGGCGGCTATAAAATCAGCAACATTGCGACAGGAAAAGATGATAAAATCCCCAGTATTTTTTGAATCGCAGTGCATGGAATTTAAAAATCATGCCATCAAGTTAACAGCGCCCTGGATTACTTAAGCAGAAGAAAAGGTCTAGAACAGAACATGTCCATGAGCTAATTCAAATGAATAAAAAAAACACCTTAAATATTATTCCAGTCATTCTGTGTGGCGGTTCGGGCACAAGGCTTTGGCCGCTATCGCGTTCAGGTTTTCCCAAGCAGTTTTTAGTGTTATCGGGTACGGCGAGTTTGTTTCAGCAAGCGGTGGAACGCATCAATGATTTAGCCTCTACTGACATTGCGGTGGGAGCGACTTTGGTGGTGACTAACGAAGAACACCGTTTTTTGGCATTGGATCAGTTACGGGAGATGAAGGCTGTATCAGCCACATTGCTGTTGGAACCTGTTGGTAAGAATACGGCCCCCGCTTTAACGTTGGCTGCATTGCAGGCGACTGACAATGGGGAAGATCCTATTTTGGTGGTGACGCCTGCCGATCAAACGGTGATGGATAGTGCGGCATTTACGCAAGCGTTGCAGAATAGTATTCGTGTTGCGGATACTGGGGCGATTGTGATTTTAGGCATTGCCCCGGATAAGCCTGAGACGGGTTACGGTTACATTAGGCGTCAAGGTGACGTGGGGCGGCATGGTGAATACGCTGTCGCCCAGTTTGCCGAAAAACCCAATCCGGAAATGGCGGAAAAATATCTGGAAAGTGGCGATTACCTCTGGAACAGCGGCATGTTTGTGTTAAAGGCGAGCACTTGGCTCAAAGCATTAAAACACTTCCGTTCGGATATTGTAGAGGCTACGCAGCAATCATGGACGGGCAAAGCGACGGACGCGCAGTTTGTGCGCCCCAATTCAGGCGATTTTGCGCTTATTGCCAGTGATTCCATCGATTATGCTGTCGCAGAAAAGTGTCCCAATTCTCCATTTGCCATCAAGATGGTACCGCTTGACGCGGGATGGAATGATTTGGGAGCGTGGGACGCAGTTTGGCAAGTGGGCCGGCAAGATAACAATGGCAATGTGACGCAGGGCGACACATTAACAGTAGACACCTGCAACACCTTGATTCATGCCAGCAGTCGTTTAGTGAGTACGGTAGGCGTCAATAATTTGATTGTGGTGGAGACGGCCGATGCCGTGCTAGTGGCAGATCGCAATCAAAGCCAGCACGTTAAACAATTGGTCAGTGCGCTTGAAGCGCAAGAGCGATCAGAGCATCGCTTGCCGCGCAAGGTGCATCGCCCGTGGGGTTGGTACGACAGTATCGATGAGAGTGAACGCTTTAAGGTGAAGCGTATTCAAGTGAAGCCAGGGGCGAGTTTGAGCTTGCAAAAACACTATCATCGGACTGAGCACTGGATTGTAGTGAAAGGTACGGCTGAAGTGACGTGCGGCGATCAAACATTTATGCTGACGGAAAACCAATCGACGTATATTCCGCTCGGCGAAGTCCACCGTCTTCATAATCCAGGCACGATCCCGCTGGAAATTATTGAAGTGCAATCAGGTAGTTATTTAGGGGAGGATGATATTATGCGATTTGAGGATCATTATGGTAGATAAAGCAAATAAGGCCGAGCACACTAAGGTTGCGCTTATTACTGGAATTACTGGGCAGGACGGCGCCTATCTAGCTGAATTTTTACTTGAAAAAGGCTATGTGGTGCATGGCATTAAGCGACGCTCGTCGCTGTTTAATACTGATCGTATCGATCATCTCTATCAGGATCCGCATGTCAAGAATGCGCGCTTCTTTTTGCATTTTGGCGATTTGACCGATGCAACCAACCTGATTCGCATCATCCAGCAAGTTCAACCGGATGAGATTTATAACCTTGCCGCGATGAGTCATGTCGCGGTGAGCTTTGACACTCCCGAGTATACGGCCAATGCCGACGGTATCGGCACCTTGCGCATACTTGAGGCTATCCGCATTCTCGGCCTGGAAAAAAAGACCCGTTTCTACCAAGCGTCTACTTCCGAGCTTTACGGCTTGGTCCAGGAAACGCCGCAGAAAGAGACCACGCCGTTTTATCCGCGATCACCCTATGCTGTTGCCAAACTTTACGGTTATTGGATTACCGTCAATTATCGCGAGGCTTATGGCATGTATGCCTGCAATGGCATTCTGTTTAACCACGAAAGCCCAATACGTGGCGAAACTTTTGTTACTCGAAAAATTACCCGTGCTTTAGCGCGGATCAAGCTCAATCTGCAAGATTGTCTTTATCTAGGCAATCTCGATGCGCTACGTGATTGGGGGCATGCCAAGGATTATGTCGAGATGCAGTGGTTAATGCTGCAACAGGAGCAGGCCGATGATTTCGTTATTGCGACCGGAGTTCAATATAGCGTGCGGCAATTCGTCGAGATTGCGGCAAAAGAGCTGGGCATCCTCATCAAATGGCAAGGCAGCGGAGTAGAAGAAAAGGGTTACGATGAGCAAGGTCGCTGCATCGTTCAGGTTGATGCGCGTTACTTCCGCCCTACCGAAGTCGAAACATTATTGGGTGATCCGAGCAAAGCAAAAGAAAAGCTCGGCTGGACGCCGAAGATAACTTTCCATGCATTAGTTTCCGAAATGGTGCGTGAAGACCTTAAGGCGGCCGAGCGCGACGAGCTGGTTAAAAAGCACGGCTTTGCCGCTTACGATTATCACGAGTAAGTCATCAGCAATGAATAAGCACACAAAAATATATATTGCCGGACACCGGGGGCTGGCGGGTAGCGCCATTATGCGTGAGTTGCAACGACAAGGTTACTCCAACTTGATAGGGCGCACCCATGCTGAACTGGATTTGGAAGATGCAACAGCTACTCACCAATTTTTCGAGCAGGAAAGGCCTGAAATCGTATTTCTAGCGGCTGCAAAAGTCGGCGGCATACATGCCAACAACAGCTATCCGGTGCAATTCCTGATGAGCAATCTGTTGGTTGAGGCCAGTGTCTGTCGTGCCGCTTATGCCTCAGGCGTGAAGCGTTTGATATTTTTAGGCAGTTCTTGCATCTACCCACGTGACTGTCCGCAACCGATTAAAGAAGAATACTTGCTTACCGGGCCGCTTGAAGCAACCAATCGTGCCTATGCCTTGGCCAAAATTGCCGGTATTGAAATGTGCTGGGCATACAATCGCCAATACGGCACGAAATGGTTGGCGGTTATGCCCACTAATTTGTATGGTCCGGGCGATAATTATGATCTGAATAATGCACATGTATTGCCCGCCTTGATACGTAAAATACATGAAGCAAAAGTTGCCGGGGTTGATGAGGTAGTGCTGTGGGGTAGCGGTACGCCCAAGCGCGAATTTTTGTATGTGGACGATCTGGCAAATGCGTTGGTACTCCTTGCGACTTTAGATGATGAGCATCATGACATGCTGATCGAGCCGTCCCATTGTCCCCTCATCAATGTTGGTTCAGGTGAGGATTTGACCATACGTGAGTTGGCAGAAACGATTGCTGAAGTAGCAGGTTATCAAGGTGGCTTTGTGCAGGACACCAGTAAGCCGGATGGTACTATGCGTAAAATTATAGATGTCTCGAAAATCCGTGATCTGGGTTGGTCTCCAGAAATCGATTTATCCAGTGGTATAGCTCTGACCTACGCAGATTATTTAGAAAGAAATCCGAAAGAAAGCAGCTATTCTTGCCTGTTGTGTTAGCTACATCAAGCACTGATCTGATTAATGTGGTAAATGGTAGTCAGAAAGCGTTGTTTACGAGCTTCGTTACCATTACTTGATTTTTCGATTCTGATATGAAAACCGATAGTCTTTTTTACAAACTCTTTCAGCAAACTCTACAATTGCTGTTAGAATTGGCCGCCTTGGAGCTGCTTGGTGCGGAGAACTACCAATTCCGTTCTGAAGAAATCAAACAGACCTCGTTTCGGTTGGATGGTGTGTTGACGCCGCCTTCGGAAAAGCCAAGCCTGCCACTGGTCTTTGTCGAAGTGCAGTTTTAAGTCGATCATGGATTTTACAGTCGGTTCTTCTGCGAAATTTTCTTCTATCTGCGCCAAAACCAACCGGTGCATCCATGCATGAAGTGGTGATTTATCCGTCACGGAACATAGAAGTCTGTGCTGAGCGGCATTATTCAGTGCTAGTGGAAAGTTTACGCAGCCATCACTAAATTCGGTTATTCTGTGCTCATGAAAAAAGCAGAATTAGAGTTATACACAGATTATTTGATAAGCACGTTAGGAGCGGTGACAGCCACGGGATTATCGTCGATGGTAGACGGTGATGTGAGCCATGACCGAGTGACGCGTTTTCTGTCAGAGCGCGAATACACGTCGCGAGACTTATGGCGCCAGGTAAAATCGACAGTTCGCCAGATAGAGCGGGAAGATGGCGTGTTGATTTTCGACGACACCATCCAGGAGAAAGCCTGGACTGACGAAAATGAGGTGATGTGCTGGCATTCGATCATTGCAGCGGACGTTCGGTACGGGGAATCAACTTGCTGAATGCCCTGTATTACAGCGGTGATGTATCGATTCCGGTCGCGTTTGAACTGGTGCGAAAACCGCTACAATTTTGCGATGTGAAAACGCGACAGGTGAAGCGGGCCAGTGAAGTCACCAAAAACGAATTGATGCGGAGCATGATAGCCACTTGCGTGAATAACACCTTGAAATTTCGTTATGTGTTGATGGATAGCTGGTTCGCTGCCGTAGAAAACTTCGAGTTTATTGTGAAAAAGAAAAAGCATTTTATCGCTGCGCTCAAAGACAACCGTCTGGTGGCTTTAAGCGCAGCCGATAAGAAGCAAGGGCGCTTTGTACGGATCGATACGCTGGAATTATCGGATAAACAGGTCGTGCGCGGCTGGCTAAAAGGCTATGCGAATGAAGTCCTTTTAGTTCGGCAAGTCTTTACAAACAAAGACGGCAGCACGGGGTTGTTGAATCTGGTCAGCAGCGATTTGACGTGCAACGGCGATACGATCGCGACAATTTATCAAAAACGATGGAAAGTTGAAGTGTTTCATAAATCCTTGAAATCCAACGCCGCATTGGCAAAATCGCCGACCCGCAGGGTCACCACGCAAAACAATCATGTGTTTATGGCGATTTACGCGGTATTCAAGCTGGAATGCCTGAAGTTAAAACACAAAACGAACCATTTTGCGTTGCGAGCTAAGCTCTTTATTAAAGCAACCCGTCAAGCCTATGCGGAACTTCAGGCTCTGCAAGCTGCGTAACATCAGTCAGTAAGTATAGCGGCTCTATCAGGACGTGTATGCAGAAGGGAAACAAGAAGGCGAAGCGAATGCGTCAATCGACTCGCCGCTTTAGGGGCGTTGGGATGGGAGAAGACACCCAAAATAGGATGAAACACTTAAATATCACTCAGGAAGACGTGGAAAGATGGTTGGAAAAGTGATGGGGATATGAAAATCGTGGCCTGTCCCCTATTATTTGTTCGGCTGAAGTGACGTGTGGCAATCAAGCATTTATGCTGATGAAAAACCAGTCGACGTATATTCGGCTCGGCGAAGTCCACCGTCTTCACAATCCGGGCGCGATCCCTTTGGGAATTATTGAAGTGCAGTCAGGTAATTATTTAGAGGATGATATTATGCGATTTGAGGATTATTATGGTAAATAAAACAAATAGAGACGATAACGCAACAATGCTAAATCACGCTAAGATTGCTCTTATTACTGGCATCACCGGGCAGGATGGTGCATATTTGGCTGAATTGTTGTTAAGCAAAGGTTATGTTGTTCATGGTATCAAACGCCGTGCTTCACTATTTAACACTGATCGCGTTGATCATCTGTATCGTGATCCACATGTTAGCAATGGTAAGTTCGTGTTGCATTATGGTGACCTTACCGACTCTACTAACCTCATTCGCATTATTCAGTTAGTACAACCGGATGAGATTTATAATCTCGCTGCTATGAGTCATGTCGCAGTCTCTTTTGAGACCCCGGAATACACTGCCAATGCCGATGGCATTGGCACGTTACGTATACTTGAGGCTATTCGCATCCTTGGACTGGAAAAGAAAACGCGCTTTTACCAGGCCTCCACCTCGGAGTTATACGGACTGGTGCAAGAGACCCCTCAAAAGGAAACTACCCCGTTCTATCCGCGTAGCCCTTATGCCGTCGCCAAATTGTACGCCTATTGGATTACGGTAAATTATCGCGAGGCTTATGGCATGTATGCCTGTAATGGCATTTTGTTTAACCACGAAAGCCCTGTTCGAGGCGAAACTTTCGTTACACGCAAGATCACCCGTGCTTTGGCGCGTATCAAACTTGATTTGCAAGACTGCCTATATCTTGGCAATATGGATTCCTTGCGCGACTGGGGCCATGCCAAAGATTACGTCGAGATGCAATGGCTGATGCTGCAACAAGAGCATCCTGAAGATTTTGTTATTGCTACCGGTGCGCAGTACAGTGTGCGCGATTTTGTGAATGTTGCTTCCAAGGAATTGGGCATTGAAATTCGCTGGGAAGGTGAGGGTGTAGATGAGAAAGGTTACAGTGTTACGACAGGAAAATGCATCGTTCAGGTTGACCCCCGTTACTTTCGCCCTACCGAAGTAGAAACTCTTTTGGGTGACCCGACCAAGGCACAGCAAAAGCTAGGCTGGACGCCTCAAACCAGTTTCTATGAGCTCGTTTCGGAAATGGTTCGTGAAGATATCAAAAGTGCAGAGCGCGATGAGTTGGTCAAGAAGAATGGCTTTGCTGCATACGATTATCATGAGTAACTACGAGTGAAGTTAGCGCGTAATTTTCTGGCTGGGCTGGCTAATTCGGTCTGGTCAGCTTTAATCGGTTTGGCTGTTGTCCCGCTGTATATTAAGTATCTCGGCATCGAAGCTTACGGTTTAATTGGATTTTTTGTGACCATGCAAGCCGTGCTACAGCTACTTGACATGGGCATAGCACCAACGATTAACCGTGAGGTTGCTCGCTGTTCGGCATCGGGAAATTTGCAGGAGGCTGGAAAACTGCTACACACCCTTGCAGTTGTCTATTGGAGTATGGCTGGGGCAATCGCTTTATTGATCTTTGTACTCGCACCCTTGATTGCAGAATACTGGTTACAGTCCAAACAGCTATCACCGCAAACTATTTTACATGCTGTGATGTTGATGGGGTTGGTGATTGCATGCCGCTGGCCGGTTGGTTTATACCAGGGGGCATTGATCGGTGCGCAACGTTTAGTGGTGGCAAGCTGTATTAATATGGCTATGGTAACAATCAGTAGCTTGGGCGCGTTGGTAGTGCTCGCTTTTATCTCTCCGACGATTGAGGTGTTCTTTATTTGGCAGGCCAGTATAGGAGTTGTTCATGCGGCTGCCATGCGCTGGGGGGCATGGCGGATCATTGGGAGAATTAGGGGGAATCATTTTGATGTTAATGCGCTGAAAAACATTTGGCGTTTTACTGCGGGGATGAGCGGGATCGCATTGATGGGGCTCATATTTTCACAGATGGACAAAGTATTACTTAGCAAAATGCTTGGTTTGGAAGCATTTGCGCATTATATGTTGGCATCTGTGGTGGTGGCTGGCTTGTATGTTTTTGTTACCCCTATGTACAACATAATATATCCACGATTCTCTGCGCTTGTTGCAAGTGGTGATATTGAAAAACTGGGCGATTCGTATAAGTTATATGCGCGATCACTCTCAATTGTACTTTTCCCAGCAGCTATGACACTTGTCGTTTTTTCTGAAGAGTTGATGCTCATCTGGACAGGTAATGCAGAGATCGCGAAAGCTGTTGCACCGTTAATATCGCTTCTTGCAATCGGTTCGGCATTAAATGGAATAATGTATATTCCACATGCACTTCAATTGGCTTTCGGAATGACGCGGTTACCGTTAATGATTAACGGAGTGTTGATGATTATATTTTTCCCATTGATTATCTATCTTGTACTGAAGTTCGGAGCATTAGGTGGCGCAATTGCTTGGTTACTTCTTCATACCTTATATGTTTTTCTAGGTACTTGGTTTACCCACCGGTATTTGTTAAAAGGGTTCGCCGTGAAATGGCTATTGAGTGATCTAGGCGTACCACTTGGATTATCACTTCTAGTTGGAATGGTGGCAAAGTATTTGAGTCAAGATGATACTTATTCTCTTTATATGAAATTAGCAATTGGAGGGGGCTCAGGCTTATTTTCGGTTGCGGCGGGTATATTGTTGACGCCTCAATTGCTTTGGTTGCTATCACCCAGTATTTATAACGGACAAAGCGTTAAAATCGATAAGGATTAATCTGTTAAAACGCGATGCTCAACTTTAAATGAATTGAAGACAAGGCTGCGACTCCCGTAGAGTTGTTCTACCAAAAGCAACTTTATCAGGGAGAAGGGCCATGTCCGTAGAAGACTTTATCATTTATGTTTATTGCTGTGTAGACGATATCTGCCGAACTATCGTCAACCATCCGCTAAGAAGCCGGGGTTTTATGCCCAGGCTGAGCGACACGGAAGTCATCACGATGGAGATCGTGGGTGAATTCATGGGCAAAGATCATGACCAGGGGATATGGCGCTATTTTCGTAATCACTGGCATGACTGGTTTCCTCACTTGGGGGCGCGTGCTAACTTTGCCAAGCAAAGCGCCAATTTATGGGATCTGAAAAGGCGCATACAGGATCACATTGCGTGGCAGATCGGGGCGATAGAGGACTCGATCCACTTGGTTGACGGCTTTCCGATGCCGGTCTGCAAGTATGCTCGAGCATCCGGTAGCCGTTGTTTCAAGGGCGAAGCAGGATTCAGCTATTGCGCGCGAAGGATGAGAAATATTATGGCTTTGAAGGGCATGTGCTGATCAGTTTCGAAGGCATCATCTGTGGTTATGCCTTTACCGCCGCGAATGTGGATGAACGGGATGTGCTGCCGGAGACGGTCGCTGGTCTGCACGGCTTGCTCATCGGGGACAAAGGCTATATCCGTCCCAGCCTAAAGCAAGAATTGGAACAACAAGGCATTGATTTGCAGACCCCTTTACGGAAAAACATGCAAGACTTAAGATCAACAGCGTTTGTCAGGCAACTGATGTCAAGCAGACGCTTAGTGGAAACCGTCATTGGGCAATTGACCGAACGATTTCATATTGAAAAAGTGAGAGCTCGCGATACTTGGCATTTGGCTAACCGTTTTATCCGTAAACTGCTTGCCCACACGATGGGCTGCTTCTTGGGAAAACTAATGGGCAACCCGACTTTGCTTTTTGAGTCATTGGTTGAGGTTTAAAAGTTGAGCATCGCGTTGTTAAAGAATTTGAGTAATGGTATGAGATTCAATATAAAAGCATTAAAAAGAAATATTTTTAATTTGTTGCCTTGGCGATTTGCAGGTATTGCTTTTAGGTTGGCTACGCGATCAATTGGCTATGCAAGTCAGTTCAGGCAAACCCAAGTTGGAAAAAATAGTTATGTTGATCCGAGTGTTCAAATTATTGGCTGGAAAAATGTAAAGATTGGATCTAATACAACCGTATCCGAGGAGTGTTGGTTAAACGTAAATTTTCGAGATGAGGGTGCGACCAAAATAATTATCGGAAATAATTGCCATATTGGGAGGCGAAATTTTTTTTCGTCGGGGCCATTAATTACAATTAAAGATTATGGTTTTACGGGGCTTGATTGTCATTTTTTAGGGGCGGGGCATAACATTGATACCCCATTAATGCCATTCATTAAATCTGGATTAAGTTCAGGTGGTGAAATTGAAGTTGGCGTTAATTGTTGGCTTGCAACGGCAGTAACTGTTTTACATAATGTGCGGGTAGGGTATGGTACGGTTGTGGGTGCCAGATCCATAGTCAACAATGACATACCACCATTCAGTATCGCCATTGGAAGTCCATGCAAGGTAATAAAACGGTATGATTTTAAAAGTAACCAATGGGTAAAGATTGAAGATTGGTCGGATGAGTTGGAAAGATTTATGCCGTGTGAAGATGAGTATTTAGAACTATTGGTCAAAGGTTATAAAGATATTCAGCCATCATTAATTTCAGGCAGTCGTCGTTTCGGATGGTTATAATGGGATTAGGCATGACTTCAAAAAAACTATCAATTTGCATGGCAACATTTAACCGCGGCAAGTTTATCGCTGAAACGCTTGATTCCATCCTTGGTCAGATGGTGCCTAGCGTTGAGCTTGTTGTTGTGGACGGTGCGTCACCTGATAATACCCCAGAGGTGATGGCTCAGTATTTGTTACTCTACCCTGAAATTCGGTATTACCGTGAGCAAATTAATTCGGGGGTTGATGCTGATTATGATAAAGCTGTTGGCTACGCAAAAGGTGAATATTGTTGGCTGATGACTGACGATGATCTATTACGACCTGGGGCAGTAGCTCATGTACTTGAATCTATAGAAAGCGCACCTGAGTTGATCGTGGTTAATTCAGAAGTTAGGAATGTCGATTTTTCAAAGCTCTATGTTGAACGCTTATTGAGCTTTCCTATGGATAGAGAATATGAGGCTAATACTGGGGAAAATTTTTTTACAGAAGTGGCAAGTTATCTCTCCTTTATCGGTGGTGTAGTCATTAAACGCCAATCGTGGCTGACGCGTGATCGAGTTAGATACTATGGAACGCTATTTATCCATGTTGGGGTGATTTTTCAACATCCGCCGATAGAGAATGTTAATGTTATAGCAGAGCCATTGATAACGATACGGTATGGCAATGGCATGTGGTCACCGCGCAGTTTTGAAATTTGGACGTTTAAATGGCCTGAGTTAATTTGGTCGTTTGCAGATTTTTCGGATCAGGCCAAACTTCAGGTCACGCAGTACGAACCGCGAAAAAGCATGAGTCGCCTATTTAGAAATCGGGCAATGGGTGTTTTTACCGCAGCGGAAGTGCAAAAATTTTGGCCGAATAGTGCAGGAAAAGTGGAACGCATGATTGCTTTACTCCTAAGCATATTTCCGGCTTCATTAGCAAATTTTATAAGTGTGTTGTATTTGTCTCTCTCAGCCAATCCAAATCAAATGGCCTTGCATGATTTGCTGCACAGCAGACATGCAGGTTTGCCTAGCCAATTACTGGCTCGAATTTTTAATATAGAAAGTCGAAGGTCTTAAATGCCAATAGTACTTATCACCGGGATAGCAGGGCAAGATGGATCGTATATGGCAGAGTTGCTTTTAGATAAAGGCTATCGCGTCATTGGTGCTGTTCGTGACATTCAGAAGGCTAAAGAAGCCCTTCCATCGGAGTTGTTGCATGGTGTCGAGTTGATCGAGTGGAACATGCTGGATCAGCAGCGCATGACGGAGGTGTTGGCAGAGTATCGTCCAGACGAACTTTACAACTTCGCTGCTTGTTCATCAGGTGCGGCGATGTTTGATGACCCTGTGGCGATTAGTGATGTGAACGGACTTGCTGTCGCGCGTATTTTGGAGTCTATTCGTGCAGTGGATACGAAAATTCGCTTTTGCCAGGCATCAAGCAGTGAAATTTTTGGTGATGCAATGGAAAGTCCTCAGTCGGAATCAACGCCATTCCGACCGCGTAGCCCCTATGGCGCAGCAAAACTTTATGCTCATTCGATGATTCAAATTTATCGCCAGCGGTATGGCTTATTTGCCTGTTCGGCAATATTATTCAATCATGAAAGTCCCCGCCGTGGCTTGGGTTTTGTGACGAGAAAAATTACCCACGAGGCGGCCAGAATTAAGTTGGGGCTTGCGAAAGAACTGCACCTTGGCAACCTTGACGCGCGGCGTGACTGGGGCTTTGCGGGGGATTATGTGCGAGCTATGTGGTTGATGTTGCAGCAGCCTAACGGCGATGATTATGTGTTAGCTACTGGCGAAACGCATTCAGTAGGAGATTTGTGCAAAATGGCTTTCGAGCATTTGGGATTGGACTATCGAGATTATGTGCATGAAGAAATCGCCTCATATCGTCCGAGTGAAGCGGTGCAACTGGTGGGAAACTCCGTGAAGGCGAGGAAACAATTGGGCTGGGTTAATGAGCTAGGGTTACGCGAGATGGTGATCATGATGGTAGATGCCGATCTGCAACTGCTCAAGAAAAAATAAATTAACAAGAAAGGAAATTGGTAATGTACAAAAAAGTAGAAAAATGCAGAATTTGTGGCAACACAAGCTTGGAAAGTGTGCTGGATTTGGGTGAGCAGATGCTAACGGGCGTATTTCCCCGCGAGAAGGATGCAGAAGTGACGGTTGGGCCGCTACGTTTAGTGAAATGCACAGGTGGCAATGACGTGTGTGGCCTGCTGCAGCTTGAACATTCATACGATTTAGGTGAGATGTATGGCGAGAACTACGGCTATCGTTCCGGCCTTAATGCCAGCATGGTTTCGCACTTGCATAGCAAGGTGAAAAAGATACTCACACAAGTTGAATTACGTGAAGGCGATCTGGTGATCGATATCGGTAGTAACGACAGCACCACATTGCAAGCTTATCCATCTACAGGAATGATTCTGGTAGGCATCGATCCTACGGGCATTAAATTCCACAGCTATTACCCTCAGCACATTCAGTTAATCCCGGATTTTTTTTCATCTGCTCTAGTGAAGGCGCGATTTCCAGAAAAAAAGGCGAAAGTTGTTACTTCATTTTCAATGTTTTATGACTTGGAAGATCCAACAGGTTTTATGCGGCAAGTCTATGATGTGCTTGCCGACGATGGTGTTTGGGTTTTTGAACAAAGTTATATGCCGACCATGCTAGAAACGAATTCTTATGACACGGTCTGTCATGAACATCTGGAGTTCTATGCGCTCAAGCAGATCAAATGGATGACTGATAAGGTTGGACTCAGAATTATTGATGTTGAGTTCAACGACGTTAATGGAGGGAGTTTCTCAGTAACCGTAGCAAAAGCGAATGACGATTTAACTGTTGTTCCATCCGTGCAGAAAATACTTGATGCCGAACACTCACAGGGATTGGACACACTTGTGTCGTATCAGGCATTTGCAAAGCGAGCAGAGCAAACAAAAAATGATTTGCTGGCATTTATTAAGCAAGCGCATGCGCAAGGTAAAACGGTTGCCGCGCTGGGAGCTTCGACGAAAGGGAATGTCCTGTTGCAATACTGCGGGTTAACGGAAAATGAAATCGCTTTTGTTGGCGAAGTGAATGCCGAAAAGTATGGATGCTTTACCCCTGGTACATGGATTCCTATTATTCCAGAGGCCGTGGTGCTCGCCAAAAGCCCCGACTACTTGATTGTCTTGCCTTGGCACTTTAGAAAATTTTTTCAAGGGCAAGAGAAGTACAAGCATCTTAGTTTGGTGTTTCCGTTGCCTAGGCTCGAAGTTTTAGAGCAATAGGTAATTGTGAAATGCCAAGTGATACGCTATGGCGCACGCAGTCAGGTAAATTTGATATGGTATTTATAGTTCTTGTAAATTGGAATGGTGGTTTTGACACCATACAATGCTTGGAGTCCATTTTTCGATCTACATATAAAAATTTTAAAGTTATTGTTGTTGATAATTTCTCTCAGGATGACTCAATTGAGGTTATTCGTGCTTGGGCGGAGTTACGGTTGTGTATTGCCAAGCATGGTTCTAGTAAGGTTGAATTGTTAAGTTTTCCACCGGTAGGTTTAAAAATACCCTACGTGCAACTGGAAGCTCAATATATAATTCACCAAAACGCTTCTAAAGATGCATGCGACATGGTTTCGATAATAAACAATCATCAATTATTTATTGTCACCAATTCGAAAAATGCAGGATTTGGTGCTGGTAATAATATTGGGCTTGCACTAATTAAAATGGCAAATAAATGCGATCACGTTTGGCTATTAAATAATGATACTGTTATTGAACCGGATACATTGTCTAAGCTATTGTCATTTTCAGGTACTTATTCTCGAACAGTCATTGGAGCAGTACTTTGTTATTACGACAAGCCAGATAAAATTCAAGCCGCTGGGGGAGGATTATTTTCATGTAAGACCGGACTTGTTAAAACATTAGTTACTAGGAGAGACACTGAAATTGATTTTATAAACGGGGCAAGTTTTTTTGCGCCTAATGTATACTTTGATGAAGTTGGTGGTTTTGATGAAAATATATTTATGTATTTTGAGGAGAATGATCATTGCATTCGCGGGAAAAAACTTGGATTTTCTTTCAGATGTTGCGATGCCGTGGTATACCATAAAATTGGCGGATCAAAGTTCGGATCAGAGCGTGCTTGGCAGCAAATATTTACAAATAAATTTTATACAATGCGGAAGCATTTTGGTTTCGGGTGTTGGCAGCTCTTCTATTTTGGATCTATTCTAATTAACGGAACTAAATTAAATAGAAACCCCGCTAAGCGTCGCGCATCTCAGTTTATTATACGGAAATTATTTCTAATATTATCAATGTGTAGATATAGATTTTGAAAGCGTGATTATCTCTACATGCGGCATGAGTCGTATTTTCTTTATTGAGTAAAAAAGTCCATGATAATAGATTTTCTGTGGCTATATTGTCATATTACTATTCTTTTAGTAATAATGTATCGCGAATATATTCGTCCTATTCAAAGAAATTTGTTTGCAATTGTTTTTTGCGGAGGGTTTCTTACGCTTGTCTCCGGCCAAGATTGGTGGATGTTGAGTCGATTTGACGAAAATGGTATTCAAGAGATGATGCATTTACGTCAAACTATAAGCTTGAGTGGTGTACGAATGGCTAATTTTTACACAGGGATTGCTGTTGCTTCCTATGGTTTTACCTTCAGGTTGTATGAAAAGCGGCGAGTGATCTCACGCGTTGATCCTTTTCTAAAGAAACAACGTATTCGACTTAATTCTATATCATATTTTTTTTTGTATTGCTGGGTAATAACGGTTGGTATGTTTTTAATTAATTCAGCTGGCGGTGTGATGGAAATGATTACTAACCCAGGTTTAAATCAGACATATGGCGTAACAATGTTTTTGATTTTTATTTCTGCGGGTAAGTTTCCACTAATGCACAAGATTACATCTAATCAAACGATACAGTCTGTTGATATTGGGCTTTTTTTGATTGTCTTTATTTTGGTGTTATTCAATGCGCGTCTTAATGTTTCGCTAATCCTATTGCAGTTGCTATTTCTCATTAACTATTGTCGCTATCAAATTTCGCGGCGTTTGCTTTTATTAGCTCCCCTTTTGACTTTTCAAATATTTATTATTTTTGGGCTTTATCGAGAGTTTTCGGCGCATGCAGAAGGGATTTTTAGCCAAGAACTGCTTACTGATTTTTTTGTCAGTTATGTGGAAGACTTAGAAACTACTCTGGACTGGTTCTATGCTGCTAATGTCGAAGCTTTTGCAGGATTGGCGGGTATATTGACGTTTGAAGAAAATGTTGGTGGAATATATTATGATTTTGGTTTGTCAAATTTAAGTTTTATAGCTCAGTTCCTACCGGGTAGTTTACGTAATGATTCTGGATTGCCATTTTTAAAATTTAATGAAGAAATATTAGCGATATATCCATATCGCGATGGTTCATTAATACCCTCAGGTTTAGAAATGGCCTATGGTAATTTTGGTTTATTAGGAATTATCATATTTGGTGTTGTATTAGGCTATCTCACACAGTTTTTCCATTCAAGCATGCTGAATATAAACTCTGATAGATTTAAAAAAGGGGTGCTTTCTGTGCAAATGCTGCATGCGATACGTGGCCCATTTAGTAATGTTATTTTTTTCGCTTTGTCCGACTTTATCATGTTAATGTTTTATCGGACAGTACTGTCCGTATTTAGAGGGGCGGCGCATAGAAATATGTCTAGAAAGATCATTATGGGAGTTAGGAAAAAGTGAAAATAGGCATTGACGCTCGCACAATAATTAATCGCCGCGGGATAGGTAATGTTGTTTTTCACTTGCTGCAAGGGTTATCAAAAATCCCTAGTGATTGTGCGTACATCATATACGTCGATGATCCCAGTGCAAATGAATTGATACCGGATGATCCCCGCTTTTCAATAAAAATTCTTAGGCCAAAAATTTATCCTATTTGGGAGCAAGTAAGTTTGTCGCTCAGTGTTATTCAAGATCAATTGGATATCCTACACTGCCCTGGAAATAGTGCGCCAATCTTTCTACCCAGTCGCGTGAAATTAGTGCTGAGCATCATGGATGTGATGTTTATGTTTCCTGCAAGCCAGCTTCCTAAATCCCCTTCATGGTATCAACGCGTCGGTCGAGATTATCTAAAATATGTTGTTCCTGTTGTGGCGAAACGTGCGGCTGCGATCACTACTATTTCATCATCTTCGCGTGATGATATTTTGCAATATATAGCTGTGCCAGCTGATCGCATCAGCGTTGTTTGGTTAGCTGCCAATGAGGCTTGTGGAATTATTCTTGATGCTTCCCTGCTAAGCGCGGTACGCTCAAAATTTGATTTAAATAGCGCTTTTGTTTTAGCCTTGGGAGCCTTGGATCCGCGAAAAAACACTGTAATGATTTTAAAATCGTTCGCAAAATTTAAGCAGCAGTTCACCAGTGAAATTAAATTGATAATCGTTGGTTTGTCCGAAAATGGAAAGGAAGGTTTTCGTCGTTTGGCAGATGAGCTTGGCATTGGCAACGATGTAGTCTTTGCAGGTTTTGTGTCTGAAGATGACTTAGTTGCGTTGTATAACGCCGCTGAGCTGTTGCTTTACCCATCCCTGTATGAAGGTTTTGGTTTGCCAGTTCTGGAGGCGATGATATGTGGAACCCCCGTCATTACTTCTCCTTGTGGCTCTATTCCTGAAATTGCCGACGACGCGGCAATTATGGTTGATCCACATGATGACGAAGCCATTGCAGTGGCGATGAAAACGATATTAACCGACCCGGACATGTACGGCGAATTTGTTACGAAAGGAAGGGATCGAGCAGTGCTGTTTTCATGGCAACGAGCCGCCGAACAAACCTTCGCGGTTTATCAAGCCGTCATGGCTCGAAAATGAAAATACTTGTTGTAACGCCCAGTCATGCATACCCGCCGGTTAAGGGGTATCAAGTGATGCTCTGTCGGCACATTGAACAGCTTGCCGGGCGTCATTCAATCGATTTAATTACGTTTGGTGCTGCCAGTAGGAGGAGCGCTGGAATTGATCCTGTCAAGGATTTATGTAGTACAGTTGAAATTATTCCGCTTCCGAAATGGCGTTTATTGCTGAATTTGTTTCGTGGACTATTCTCGACGGATCCTCTACAGGTCTGCCTCTATCGATCGAAGGGTATGTCTGAAGCCATTGATAAGCGATTACGCATTACCGCCTACGATGTGGTGATTTTTCAGTTGACTAGGATGGTGCAGTTTCTGCCCCAAGGGTATCGAGGCGTTACGGTATTAAATATGGTGGATCCGCTGGTATTAAATTACTCGCGTTCGTTGGTTTGGCAGCCTTGGTATGTTCGCACAGCGCTTAGCCACGAAATTGCACGTTTACGCCGCTATGAGGCCCAGCATGCTTCACGTTTTGATCGTGTGTCGTTGATCGCACAAGCGGATGTAGTTGATTATCAGGGCTTGTTAAATAATGCAGATATTGAACAGGTACCATACGGTATAGATACGGAATATTTTAGACCTAATGCTGCCGTTGCTCGTCAACCAGGGATGATAGTCATCACTGGCAATATGGGCTATGCTCCAAATGTTGATGCCGTAAAGTATTTTTACCGAGAGATATTTCCGTTGGTCTTGACGCAAGAGCCGAAAGCCCACTTGTGGTTGGTTGGTGTGCGGCCATCTGCAGAAATTAAAAAGCTTGGAAAAAGTAATAATATTACTGTAACGGGTTACGTTAATGATGTAAGGCATTATCTTAGTCAAGCAATGGTTAGCGTTTGCCCTGTTAGGTTGAATGTGGGTACTCAAACAAAAGTGCTTGAGGCGCTAGCGACAGGTACCCCTGTGGTTACGACATCGGCAGGCAATCACGGGGTGGGCGGTAAACCAGGTATTGATTTGTATGTGGCCGATACGCCTTTAGAAATTTCCGACCGCGTGGTGAGTTTGCTTAGGGGGCAAAAGTGGGAAGAGTTTTCAGAAAATGGCCGAAAGTTTGTATCGGATCATTTTAGATGGGAAAGTAGTGCAGAAAAACTGGAATCAATTTTATCTGTCTTGACCAACAAGGCAAAAGCAAACAAGGAATAATGAAATATGCGAACAGCTCTAATTACTGGCGTAACCGGACAGGACGGTTCGTATCTTGCCGAGTTGCTCTTATCAAAAGGTTATCGAGTTGTTGGTATGTCACGCGGTGCGCCAGGGGAGAGTTATGCGCGAATTAGGCATTTCGCACCCGACATTGAGATGGCATCAGGGGATCTACTAGACGAGGCATCGTTAGTTCAGCTGTTAGTGAACGTCCGACCGACAGAGGTTTACAATTTAGCCGCGCATTCGTTTTTACCCGATCACCGGAGTCAACCTGCAATTACAGCGGAGATTGCAGCGTTAGGGGTTACTCGGTTGTTGGAAGCGATACGGTTGACTGACCCAAAGATTAAGTTTTTTCAGGCATCAAGTAGTGAAATGTTTGGGAATGCAGCAGAGATGCCGCAGACAGAGGCTACGCCACTCCATCCAAAGAACTTGTATGCAATTGCTAAGGTATACGCTCACTCTGTGACGGCGCATTACCGCGAGGCTCATGGTATTTATGCTTGCGCTGGTATTTTGTATAACCACGAGAGCCCTCGCCGGAATATTGAGTTCGTTACTCGAAAAGTGACCCGTACTGCGGCGAAGATAAAATTAGGGCAGGCGGATACTTTATTATTGGGCAATCTTGATGCCCGGCGCGATTGGGGTTATGCCGCTGATTTCGTGCAAGGCATGTGGCTTATGCTACAACAAGAAGAGCCAGATGACTATATTCTGGCAACAGGTGAAACGCACTCGATACGAGAACTATGTGAGATCGCTTTTTTGCATCTTGGTTTGAATTATGATAATTATGTTGTCCAAGATGCCAGATTTTTGCGAGCTCCTGAAAATACTATTCGGGTAGGTAATCCAGCCAAAGCAGAGAAAGTATTAAACTGGTCAAGAACATTGACATTTGAGGGTTTAATCAAAATGATGGTTGAATCTGACCTCAAAGAGTTACGTACACAGGGTCTTTAATTGATGGCTTTTGATTAGTTGGTTACTGGGAATTTATGATGATTAATATAGTTGGTGGTTCTGGGTTTATTGGCACCCGTTTGAGCAAGCTTTTAAAGCGTGATGAAGTGGAATTCAAAATTGTCGATAAGGCGATCAGTGGTGCTTTCCCAAACCAGACGTTACTTGCTGATGTGAGATCGGTTGAAGCCTTGGAATCCGCTATTTCAGAACATGCGATTTTGATTAATCTTGCAGCCGAGCATCGTGACGATGTAAGGCCGCTCTCGCTATACGATGAGGTCAATGTGCAAGGTGCTAGAAACTTGTGCGCGGTTGCTCGTCAGAAGGGGATCAACAAAATTATTTTCACCAGTACGGTAGCTGTTTATGGTTTTGCTCCTTTAGGCACAGATGAAACAGGAGCGGTGGCGCCATTCAACGAGTATGGACGATCCAAATATGCAGCAGAGTTGATTTTCAAAGAATGGCAACAAGAAGATACGTCGAATCGAACTTTGGTTATTGTCAGGCCAACAGTGGCTTTCGGGGAACAGAATCGCGGTAATGTGTATAACTTGCTGAGACAAATTGCTTCTGGTCGCTTTGTAATGATAGGCAAGGGTGAAAATCGTAAGTCGATGGCTTACGTTGAAAATATCGCGGCTTTCTTGAAATTTACTATTGGCTTTCAGCCCGGTGTGCATGTCTATAATTATATCGATAAGCCTGATTTTACCATGAACAATCTGGTTGGCACTGTGCATTGCATACTTGGCAAGCCGGAACAGGTTGGCTTTAGATTGCCTTATGCAGTCGGCCTAATGATCGGGAAGGGGGGTGACCTCATTGCTGTAATCACTGGCAAGCGTTTGTCCATTAGTTCGATTCGCGTGAAAAAATTCTGTGCAAATTCTATGTTTAATACACAGGTGCCACAGTCTGGCTTTGTTGCTCCCGTGCCACTTGTTGAAGCATTGGAACGTACAGTGCGCCATGAGTTTGTCGAGTCATATGAGAATGAAACGGTGTTTTATTCAGAATAAGCTTGGACGCAGCAACAGGTTAATCTTCTTAAATCGGGTAATTTAGTTGATGTCGATTACAAGCATTTGCCATTGAGGGGGTAGGGAGCAAATGAACGGCGAGAGTAATCGACTTATAGAACACTGAATTGATTGAGCGATATGATAGCTACAAATTCAATCGAGGCAAGTTTGGAGTGCAGGCAAAGCCTGCACTCCAAATGCCTGAATTAATGATCGCTTGATCAACGATGGCATCTATCAGGGCGATCGCGCTTAAATTACTCCGAGAATGCGAAGCAAATAATCATTATCCCATCCCGCCTTTAGAAGGGCTTGAAATTATATTGAAACAGTATGAGCGCGCCACTCAAGTAAAGTTATATTTAATTTAATAGTTAATTGCTTCAGTAAAAAAAGATGTTCGCTAGATATTGAAGTGCTTAAAATAATTTCATTTATATTGAGCTTTAGCACAATTTTTTCAAGATCGGTGATTCCACCTAATACTGGTAAGCCAAAGGTGTATTTATCTTGGAGGGCAGGATTATCATCGACAAATCCCGCAATAAAGCTCTCTCCGAGTCGATCGGCATAATTCAGGTAGTGATTTCGTAAATATAAGCCGCCATGTTGTCCTGCGCCATATACTAAAACGTTGCGTCTCGGGGGGGCGTTATTATTTGGATTTGGATTATAGATACACCATTCACGAAACAAATGATAAGGAGTTCTAATGCCTGAAATACCTAATAGGGTGAAAAAATCAAATAATAAAATTTGATTTACGACGATAAAGTTATTTCCATTAGGAGAGCTCATTAAAATAAAAGCTAAGCTAAATAAAGAGCCGATAATAATAGCCAGAATTAAAAAAAAGTAATCTTTAAATGAGCTGTTGCGCCATACTTTAAAGTATGTGTTAGACGCAAACATTAAAACAAATATTGGGAAAAGCCAAAAGGGGAGAATCTTGATCCATTCTGCGAATGAGCTAAAGGGTTGCTCGCCGTTTAAGACAATAGTGCCGGAAACCCACACCATGCAAGCCATCCATGCTAAATCGAACGTCAGATAAAGGGCTAGGCTAAAATCGGTGAAGATGGGGTGTTCAAAATTTTTGGCAAATAGCCTACTGGTTTCCCATAATTCAATTTTTAAGATATGTCTAACTAACAAGTATGATGCGATAATCAGCATGATTAAAAGCATGCCTGTTGCCAGCTCCCTGTAAACGAAATATATGATACCTAGAGCAACGATAACGATATTAACGGTATAAAGAATATAAGTTACATGGCTTTGTTTTAATCCTGAATCAAGTAAGCGATGATGTAAATGTTCGCGATCCGCACCCATTACGTTTATCGATATTTCGGTGTTATTTTTTTCCAGTATTTTACGAATAGAACGCCTCCATATTGCGAGTAAGGTATCAATAACGGGTACTCCGGCAACAAAAAAGAGGGCTGCGACTAACACCAAAAACGACCCTTTGCCGCCAGCATGCAAGCTAATGCTGGCAAGCGAAAAGCCTAAAAACATGCTACCGGTATCGCCTAGAAATATTTTTGCCGGAAAAAAATTGTAATGTAAAAAGCCTAAGCAACTACCGATTAGGGCTAAGCATATTAAAGCGTCTCCTGGGGAGCCGCGAAAAATAAAAACAACGGTTAAACCTATGCCGGAAATGAGTGCTAGTCCTGAGCATAAACCATCTAAGCCATCGATTAAATTAAAGGCGTTAATAATGGAAAGATTCCAAAGAAGCACGAATATCATCCCCCAGAAAAAATTCAAGCCGAGTAAGTCAGTTTGATAGCCGGATAAAAAATACAACAATAACGCAGCGAACGATTGACCTGCTAATTTAATAATGGGGGATATATTAAAACGATCATCAATTAATCCTACGCCGAGCAAGCAAGATGAGGCAAGCAGAAACGCATGCCACCATTTCAAATTTAATTGCCCTGAAAATAGCGGCCAAAGATAATGGTATAAAGCAAAACAAGCTACATGAAAGCCTAAAAAAACAATTACTCCGCCAGCTAACGGTATGGGCTTGGTGTGTACGCAGCGTTTATTGGGATGATCTATAAGTCCAAGCGTGGGTGCAAATTTAATAAAGAGGGGGGTGAAAATCAAAACAGTTAGCAAAGAAACGCTAAATACGCCAATATATTTAATTAAATGTTGCATAGCTTAATGTTTTGGGTTCTATTTGTTGGTGTTTGTATGTCTTAGTATCTATCAGTTTAACGAAAATGTCTTTCGGCAGGGGATTGCCCGAGTCTGGAAGCCAAAGCCCTAATAATATTCATGAGTACTGGTGGTGGCAGTCCATGCTTTTGTATGATGTGTTTTTAAGTAAAGTGATAGATGCCACGGCATGACGATATATATATCATTATACTATGACTTGATACTAATAAAGTAGGTGTGAGTATTTTTCTATGTGATCATGCTGAGGTTGTATACAAGATGCATGGTTTTTACTCTTTTCGAGTTGGCTTGGTTTGTCCAACGGCGGCGCCCATTATTAAGGCGTAAGTAAATGTCACGGCCGGTATTTGCAGGCTGAAATCCACCAAGGAGTGAGCACCTACCAGCAAGCTTGCGGAAAAGCCAATGGCCGGGTAAATCCAATGTTTGCGCCGTATCCAAACGCCGCGAAGGCATATTAAAGCTGTCCAAAAAATGGCTACAAACAAGGCGGAGGCTTGCAGCAAGCCTAATTCAAAAATATTTTCCAAATAAGTATTGTGTGCCATGTCGAAATAGGCCGAAATTGTTTCGTCTCGATATAGTTTGAAGCTTTTGTGGAAGCTACCATATCCAACGCCTAGCCAGCGGTTTTCATCATTGGCTTTCGCTAAAACATCATAAACTAAAAAACGCTCTTCGTTTTCGAGTGCTGTAGAATCAAGGCGCTCGATTAATTTATCACCACTCTGATTCAATACTCCCCAAGAGGCTGCGGTAATGACAGTTAGCAACGCCATAATTGCGGCATTGTTTCTGATTTTACGGCTTAGGAGTACGATAATAAAAAACATTAATACTGCCAGCGCAGTACTCAAAAAACCACCGCGAGATTGGCTCAAAAATAATGCTGTCGTAATAATAATGATGAGTAATATAGGAGGCCAGGCTCGCACAAGTATATGTTCAAACAAGTACTGTCTGCCATAGTGGCTACTAACGCCATATTGAAAACTGGACTGAATTTTTTCAAGTAGCAATGGAAAGCTGGTTAGTAGTGTTAAGCCGGCATAAGTGGCATAAGAATTACGATTAACAAAGGTGCTGTTCACCGCACTCATAGGTGCCCATGCATCAAACCATAAGAGAGTGTTGTACTGGCCTAAATAAATAATCAAGCCATAAATGGCGTAAATTAACCCGGCACAAGCAATGCTTTTAAAAGTGAGTGCGGCATGTTCACTGTTACGGTTAAATTGTAAGCTGATGAAAAATACTAACAGATAACTGCAAAGTTTCATCAATGCGGTTATTGTTTCTTGTGGCGTTAGACTGATGCTCGTATTGGTGTGTTCTGGCAATTGTTCGCTGGCTAGCTGCCAGAAAGGATGTGTCCAACTATTCGGTGTAAAATTAGAGTATTGCAGCAAACCCCAAACAATTGGTACGCAGACTAGGTAAAATGGATACTTGACGGGTTTTAGGCTGATGCGCATTCCAGTGCGATTTAATAGTGTTGTAACACAAGCGATTAAGCCGGTTAATGCCAGCAGTATTGCATATAAACTCCAAGCCCACGGACGATTGGTGCCAAAGGGGATGGGGGCTAAAAGTATCGCATATAAAAAAAAATTGAACATAGATGTTAGTGTGAATGGGCTGCTAGCGTAGTGCCGCGAAATAAATTAGCCGACTTTGTTCTGGCTATCTGTGCTAAGGGGGGTGATAACCTCTCATACTTAAGTATCTGCTGAGACAGGCTTAATGCCTAATATTAATTATCATAGCGGCTGATGTACTCCCTAGCAAATAAAGTTTTTATGGGGTGTGATTTAATACAAAGTGTGTCGAGTATCGTTGGAATGAGTCTGTCGGTAGGGAGGGGTAGATATTTGTTACTCAGCCGTTTTTTTATCGCATTTAATTGTGATTTAAATAATTTAGAGTGCTATTTTTGTTGTCTGATTAATTTAGTTTGGCTAAGTGGGTGCTTGATGCGGTATTTCAAGCGTGATGCTAGATTGGGATGGTTCAATAGGTTGTTTTTATAAGTCGACATTTAGCTGTAAAGTCAAAAAAGTCAATGCTATAGTGTTTCTAAGCCCTATTTTTTTGGCGTTAGATGTTTGCTCTAGACAATAAAAAAAAAACAACTATAATTCACGACAGTAATAAAAAGTAAATTAGTATGATTGCTTATAAGTAGGCTCATTTAGGGCGTTTTTTAATGATCACAGATAACTTAATAATATAGAGTGGAAGGTAAAGCGATGAATACATCAATTCAAAAATTCAGGATGATGCTCCTGATTATGTTTTTGGGCGTGTCATTTTCTGTAGGTGCGTCCGTAGAAAGTGATGTGGTAAATGCGGCTAAAGGTAAGACCAAGGAACAGATTGCCGCCATTGTTCAAGCAGCGGCGAAGGCCAATCCTGCCTTGGCAGCAAGGATAGCGTTGGCCGTGACCAAGTCGCAACCTGCTTTTGCTGCCGCCATTGCAGCGGCAGCGTCTAAAGGATCGCCTGCAAATGCGGCAGCGATTGTTACGGCCGTTGTGAAGGAAGCGCCCAAATCCGCATCCGCTATTGCTAAAGAAGTTGTTGCTGCGGTGCCCTCTAAAGCAGGTGCTATTACTAATGCAGCAGTCAGGTCTGCGCCTGACGCGGTGGCAGCCATTACTGAAGCGGTTGTCACGCAAGTGTTAGAGTCGGCCGCTCCTTCTGTTGCTCAGCCGTCTACGGCTAAATCAGAATCGACTGTCAATAATATTTCTGTTACGCAAAATGTCATAACAACCAATTTAGAAAATAAAATTGCGGCATGCGGTGCAAATACTACTTGTAAAGTTGCCGCAGCTGTTAGTGCTGTGCAGTCATCAGGCACCAATAATGCAACTTTATTGAGTTTGTTAGCCTCTGCGATTATTGTGAAAGTACAGCAAATTAGTAATGACAGCTCTTTGATAACTAATATCAAAACATCAACACAACAAGCAGCAGCTAGCGCTAGCTAATAAGCTATAGTAATAGCTGAAAAAGACTCTCCTTTTGTCTGTATTTTGGAAATATAACATATGAATAAGAAAAATAACCTGTTGATCGTGTCGATGTTAAGTGTTGCCAGTGGTGGCAGCGCATGGGCTTACGATGCTAAAGATGATGCCGAAGTGGTTAAAGAGCGCCAGAGCGCTGAGTATGCGCAACAAGGCATACGCAGCGGTGCTTTTACTGTTTTGCCTAAAATGGATATGACTAACCAGTACGACTCCAATATCTATAAACGCGATAAAGCTTCGGCACCGAACGCTGAGATCGATAGTTATGTTGCTCATTTTAAGCCCGGGGTGAATGTGCGCTCGAACTGGAATCGACACTCGCTTAATTTGAAGTTTGACTCCGATTTGACGCAATACGCTACTCAAGGTAATCAAAATAACTATGAGGATTTGTTTACCCGCCTGGATGGCAGGCTGGATGTCGTTCGTGATAGTTATTTAGATACAGGCTTCGCTTATAACAGTGTGCATGAAGATCGGGGGTCGCCTGATCAGATTAATGGTAAAACCCCGACTTTCTACGATACTAAGGCCATTGACGCGTTCTATACGCATAAATTAAATCGGGTGTCTGTTAAAGGCGGGTTAGACACTATTCGCTATGATTATCAAGATGTGCTTACTTCTTTGAATACGCCCTTGCTTATGTCTACTCGGAACCATTGGGAATATGCACCTTCGATTCGTTTGGGTTATGAAATTCAGCCGGAATACGAGGCTTTTGTAAAATTTATTTATAAAGAAGCCGATTATGACACTTTGACAAGATCTAGTGGTGCCGGTGTAGCCTATAACCGTAATTCGACTGGATACAATGCCTTGGGTGGTTTGGCATTTGATTTGACTGATTTGGTCACCGGTGACATGTCTGTCGGCTATTTGCAGCGCAGTTATGTAGATAGCAGATTGCCGGATATTTCTGGAATTAACGGTTTTGTTAATTTGAAATGGCGGCCCACAGCGTTAACCACGGTTAACGGAAAATTTAGCCATGATATTTTGGAAACAACGCAAGAAGGTGTTGCAGGTATTTTGGCGAGCGGTATAAGTTTAGGTGCCGAGCACGAATTAATGCGCAATGTTGTTCTTAGTGCAGGTGGTAGTTTTACCAATAATGACTATCAAGGCTTTATTGCTCCGAATCTGGAAAATCGTAATGATAAGGTTTATGGGGGTAATGTCGCCGCTAAATATTTATTGAATAGGAACTTATCTACCGATTTGGCGTATAATTATCAAAGTCGAGATGTTAACTATGTGTTTAGTAACTATGAAGTACATCAAGTTATGCTTAACTTAAGAGGTCAGTTCTAAGTCTATCCGTCGTATCTTGGTGTGATAGATCATCGTCGTTTTACAACTATTGATGTTTCAGTGAGAAAAAATGAGTCAGTTTCGTATTAAATTTTTTTCGCAACTGTTTTTTTGTAGTGCGTTATTTTCTGCGGCTTTATTTGCCGCAGAAAATAGTGAGCAGCATGCGCAAAATCAGCAGAAAGATGCTTCAGCCAGTCAGGAGTATAGGCTTGGTTCAGGTGATTTATTGAAGATTACGGTATTCAATCAGAAAGATTTGTCTGGTGATTACACTATTAATGGTGTTGGCCAGGTTTCTTTGCCGTTGATTGGCGATGTTAATGCCAAAGATCTAACTGCAAAACAGGTGGAGCAAGGGATTGCTGATAAATTAATGCCGGATTATTTACTTAATCCTCGCGTTAGCGTGCAAGTGCTGAATTATCGTCCCTTTTATATTTTGGGCGAGGTCAAACAGCCGAAGTCTTATCCTTATGTCGATGGCATGACCTATCTTAATGCTGTCGCCATTGCTGGTGGTTACACCTATAGGGCTAAAGAAGATCACGTCGTGGTTATTCGTATGAACGATCCGCAGAAACGAGAACTTACGCTTAAAATGGATGAGAGGGTGTTGCCGGGCGATGTAATTCACGTTAAAGAGCGGTTTTTTTAGTTGTTGTATAACCTATGTATAAAATACGCTAGGTAACTTTTTTAAAAAGCCTTCTACCCCTTTTTTCAAAGAGGATGGATATTATTAACGATCTTAGGTTAGTGTCTGCGCTATAGTTTTTGATCGGAAATTAATGTAGGTGATTAAAAATTTAACTACACATATGACTAGCATATCTCAATCTTGTAAGCAGTATCGGATATCATCCTAAGCGATAGTTGTAATTCGACTATCGGTGCGAATATTCCGGCTTGTGCTTTCAAATTCTAGAATACCTCCATTTTTAAACACTATCGAGAAATCCGTGTACGATTCAAAAGAACAATCCTTGATGCCCAGCGAATCGCTGCAAAATGACAATGCAGAAATTTCGCTGAGTGATATTCTGCATACCCTTTGGCTGAGAAAGCGTTTGTTGATGAGTGTGACGTTTTCGCTCAGTATTTTGGCGGTATTAATTATTTTTCAGTTGGTGCCTCGTTATACCGCGACTACACAATTACTAATTGGTATTAATGCTGCTAAGGTTGTCGATATTGAAGAGGTTATGACCGGTAACTTGAATGGTGATGCGGCGGTTATTGGTGAAATGGAGGTGCTTAAATCGCGTGAATTGGCACGTAAAATTATTGATATTTTACATTTAGAGCAATACGAAGAATTTAACCCTGATCTTAGAAAGCCAGGGTTTTTAGCGCAGTTTAGTGTCAAAAATATCTTGCCTGAAGCTTGGCAAGAAGCGATAGGGCTGGTTGAAATTGATAGTCACTCTGCTGAAGAAAAGGAAGAGGCTCATTTAACGAGGTTAACCGATACTTTTCTTCGCAAGTTGACAGTCTCACAAGTTAAACGTTCACAAGTGATTAATGTGGCGTTTGAATCCGAAGACCCTAAATTAGCGGCTAAAATCGTTAATGAAATTGCAGATAAATATATTGTTGGGCAATTACAAGCCAAATTTGATGCGACTAAAAAAGCTACCGATTGGTTAAATGATCAGCTTGGCGAATTAAAGCAAAAGGTGGAAACTTCAGAGCGTGCCGTAGAGCAATACCGCAAAACCCATGAGTTGCTGGAAGTGAGCAAAGAAGTGGGGCTTTCACAGCAACAAATGTCAGAAGTCAACAGTCAGCTAATTATTACTCGCGCACAAAGAGCAGAAGCTGAAGCTAAATATCAACAAGTAGAGGCTATTGCTCGAAGTGGGCGTGATATTGATAGTGTTGCTGAAGTGTTAAATTCACCTTTAATATCAAGTTTGCGTCAACAAGAATCGGAAGTGCAGCGCAAGTATTCGGAAATGCTGGTGGAATTTGGCCCGCGGCACCCGCGTATGATCCAAATGCAGGCTGAATTGGAAGATATTCAGGCAAAAGTGCGCTCGGAAGTTAAAAAAATTGCCGCTGGTTTACGGAACAGTATGGAAGTTGCGCGTGCGCGTGAGGGGTCATTGTCAGGAAGTTTAAGGCAAATGGAAACCAAAACCAGCGGCAGTAATCAGGCGGAAGTGCAATTGCACGCTTTGGAGCGTGAGGCGACCGCCAATAAAGCGCTATTCGAAACTTTTTTAGGGCGTTTTAAAGAAACGGCTTCGACTCAAGGAATTGCTCAGGCTGATGCGCGGGTAATATCGTTTGCGGAAATTCCGTTGGTAGCTTCATTCCCAAAGAAAAATATGCTGCTTGCGATTAGTGTGATTGGGGCGATATTTTTTGCGGTATTCTTGGTATTTGTTCTTGAAATGCTCAATCCGGGGGTTCGTTCGCCCGAACAAATTCAGGCGTTATTTAATATGTCCACGTTGGGTATTGTGCCTAAAGTAATGGATATGAATGTCGCCCCGCATCAATATTTATTGGATAAACCTCACTCAGCTTTGGCGGAGGCTGTGAATACGTTGCGTATTTCACTCAGCTTACTTAACCCGGATGCCCAAGTTAAGTCGCTATTAGTGACATCGTCGGTGCCAAGTGAAGGTAAGAGTACTCTTTCCTCCTTGATAGCCCGGCATTCAGCCAACGCAGGCCAACGCGTGGTCTTGGTTGACACCGATTTACGCCGTCCGACTATTGGTAAAACATTTAACCTTAAAGAGAGTACGCTAGGGTTAACGGATTTATTGATGAATCACGATTTATCGCTAAATGAAGTGCTGGTTAATGATCCAGAGACGGGTATGAAGATTTTAACCCGAGGCAAATCGGCCTATGTTAATCCAGTTGATTTATTTGCTTCTCTAAGAATGAAATCGATTGTTGATGATTTGCGCGAGCAGTTTGATTTGGTCGTTTTGGACTCTGCGCCCATTATGGCGGTCCCTGACACTAGGATATTAAGCGGATTGGTTGATAAAACTATTTTTGTCTTAAATTGGGACTCAACACCGAAAAAAGTGGTACATAGTGCGTTGCATTTGTTAAGTAAGGATGGTCATTCTAATATTGCTGGAATCGTCTTGCAGAAAGTTAATTTACAGCAATATGGCCGCTATGGGTATGGGGATTCCGGTTATTATTATCATTATGGCCGTTATAATCAGTATTACACGAGTTAAAGATGCCGATGCAAAAAGCCAGCGCATTGCGAGGTGAGCGGATTACAGCCGGTTTTGGTGTAGTTGTTTGTTGCGGGTTATTAATGTTGGCTGTTCCTCGGTTTATAGCAAGTTTATATGCCCTTTATCCGGAATCTGCGCTTAAACAAGCTGATAAAAATCTTTCTCCAGAAATTTACGAAAAAAGTATCTCTCACTTAAGTCAAGCTTTGGCTTGGTATGACAATGCCGAATATTGGCAAGAACAGGCGTTGTTTTATTTGTCACTGTTAAATACATCGACGCCGCAGTCGCTTGAAAAAAGGCAAGAGTTGCTTAAACAAGCGCATGCATCGATTATTCAGGGATTAAAATTATCTCCAGTTGATCCATATGCGTGGTTTCGATTGGCGGCAGTTGATAAAATGCTTAAGTTGCCGTCAACAGAGATTATTAACGCGTTGCGTTTGTCTTTTTACGCTGGCCGAGTTGAGCCAGAGCTGATAATGTCGCGTCTATCATTTAGTTTTGATTACTATAATGAATTCAATGAAGAAATGCAGGGGCTATGGCAAAGGCAAATACCTGTTGCATGGGCTTTTTATAATGGAAAGCTAGTCGAATTTGTTGCAATGCACCCTCGAAGTAAACCGTTTGTCGAAGAAGCGTTTGCCTACTCTCCCGATGATTGGAAAAAATTTTCTCTTGATCTTGAAATCTTTATTCAAAAAAATCCTTAATTCTAAGCAAAGTGAGCCTTTACCGATTGGCTTGCCAAAAAATCACAGGCTTTATTGCATTGGTGATATTCATGGGCGTTTAGATTTATTGGAGGAGGCGCATCAAAAAATTGCGAATGATGCGTTGAATTTTAACGGCATCAAGATACTGGTTTATCTGGGTGATTACGTTGATCGAGGCATGCATTCTAAACAGGTTATTGATTGTTTGTTGGGGAAGAGTTTCCCTGATTTTGAAAAAGTGTTTTTATTGGGCAATCATGAACAAGTGTTGTTGCAGTTTTTAAGGAGTAAAGAGCCCTCGATTGCCCATGACTGGTTCAGGTTTGGTGGCTTATCGACTCTGCTTAGTTATGATGTAAGGGTTCAGGGCATACCTACTTCAAAAGATTTGGAGCGATTAAGGATTGAATTTAAAGAAAAATTGCCTGCGACGCATCTAGGTTTTTTTGATCAGCTAGTCCTTAATTACGAAATAGGGGGGTATTTTTTCGTCCATGCCGGCGTTAAACCTAAAGTTAAGTTGAAGCGTCAGCGTCCCGAAGACATGTTGTGGATTCGTGAAGAATTTTTAACTAGCGATGTGTTTCACGGTAGAGTGATTGTGCATGGGCACTCTGTTACTGATGAGCCGGAAATACGCCATAATCGTATAGGTATGGATACAGGGGCATATGCATCAGGAAGATTAACATGTGCAGTTTTTGAAGATGTAGGTTGTCAGTTTTTATGAGCTATGTTATTGATGTGTCAGTGTTTTAATAGTAAATGATACAGTATTACCCATTATTCAGATTAGTTGCTCAAAAATTGAAGATAGTCTTCCTTGGCTCGTATGTCTATAGGGAAAGCGCGCTTTATTCGCGTAGAGCGCTTGTTGGGGCTTAAATTAATGGTTACCCTTTTAAGTAAGCTTTTCCGTCCAAGGTTAGGTCTTGAATCTGTTTTCAAAGGGGTTTTCAAGGCTAAATCCTCCTAAAAACGTCGCATGTCCTGGCTGTTTGAGAGGGTGATTTTTCGGCTAATATGCTTTTTTCGATAAATTTTAATGCGAATGCCGTGTTGTTATATATAGGCTGGTGGCGCTTAACAAGGCATTAACATTAATGGGGGGCTTCTGTTCGGTATTTTGTGTACAACGCAGAGAATTTGCTTTCCAGTTTTTGTTAAGAAGCGGGCAAAGCCAATAAGAAAGGGATATAATCTGATGGTGCCGAGGAGAGGACTTGAACCTCCACGGGGTTGCCCCCACCAGCACCTGAAGCTGGCGTGTCTACCAATTTCACCACCTCGGCAGAGGCTAGCTGTAAAAGCTAAAGTGAGCGCGAACTATACCTATCCTCTTTGCATTTGTCAATTAAGTGTGAGGTTTTTACCGAAACTTAAATGCTTTCGAGTTAAACGCAATGAAGTTAACATTGAGTTAAGAGGGGAATAGTTTTTTACCTAAGACCCAAAAACTTTTCTCTTTCAATTCTAATCGATATACTAAGCTTATATAAGATATGCTTATTGTATCCATCTTCCCTTATTTGATTATTTAAATGACATTGAAGTCTAAAAAAGACGTTGATTTTAGTTCAACAAAAGATCCATATGCTCAGCGTGAAGCTGAGAAATATGAGAACCCTATTCCCAGCCGCGAATTAATTCTCCAATTTATCGAACATGCTGGAAAGCCGTTGCGCCGTGAAGAAATTGCCGAGGCGTTTTCTCTTGACAGCGAAGACCAGCTGGAGGCTTTACGCCGCCGTCTGCGGGCAATGGAAAGGGATGGGCAATTACTGTTTAATCGGGGCAAGAAATATTGTCTGGTTAATAACGAAGATTTAATTGCCGGACGTATTATCGGCCATGCAGACGGTTTCGGTTTTCTTAAGCCTGATGATGGATCGGATGACCTGTTCTTATCGCCACGGGAAATGAATCCGTTGCTGCACAATGATCGGGCGCTGGTGCGTATTGCCGGAGTTGATAAAAAAGGTCGCAGGGAAGGGGCTGTCGTTGAAATTTTACAGAGAAATACTCACCATGTTGTCGGACGGCTTTATAAGGAAGATGGCTTTACCTACGTGGTGCCGGACAATAAAAATATAGCTCAAACTATCCTGCTTCAAAAAGGCGGCGCCGGCAAAGCCAAACAAGGACAGATTGTCGTTGCGGAAATTGTCGAGCAACCGACTAAGCTTCGACAGCCTATTGGCCGGGTTGTAGAAGTCATGGGCGAACATATGGCGCCGGGAATGGAAATCGAAATGGCGATTCGATCACATGAACTGCCTAATCAATGGCCTGCTGAGTTGCTGGAAGAAATTAAACAGTTAAAAGCAGAAGTGCCTGAGTCGGCAAAAGAGGATCGGGTCGATTTACGGAAAACGCCTTTAGTCACCATTGATGGCGAAGACGCTCGCGATTTTGACGATGCCGTTTATTGCCAAAAGACACCTAAAGGCTGGAAACTGTTGGTTGCGATTGCCGACGTTTCGCATTACGTGCAGATTAATTCGGAATTGGATAAAGAAGCGCAAAAACGCAGCACCTCGGTATATTTTCCGGAACGGGTCATACCGATGTTGCCGGAAATTTTATCCAATGGCCTATGTTCACTTAATCCTCATGTAGATCGATTATGCATGGTCTGCGAGTTACTTATCAACGAGCAAGGCCACGTCACGCGGTCGCGCTTTTTTGACGCGGTGATGAGTTCTCATGCGAGACTAACTTACACCGAAGTTGCAAAAATGCTTGTCGATGGCGATCGGGCGCTTACAGAAAAATATAAAGCGTTGATGCCTCATTTGCAGGAGCTCTACGCGCTTTACAAGGTTATGCGGGTGAGTCGTGAACAGCGCGGAGCGATGGATTTCGATACTCAGGAAACCCGAATTGTTTTCGGTACGGAACGTAAAATTGAAAAGATAGTGCCGGTAGTGCGTAACGATGCGCACAAATTGATTGAAGAGTTTATGATCACCGCGAACATGGCGGCAGCGCGTTTTTTAAATAATAAAAAAATGCCTAAGTTGTTGCGGATACACGACGGCCCGAGCGCCGACAAGCTGCTTAACTTGAAAACCTTCCTTGGCGAGCTGGGCTTGAGTTTAAGCGGAGGCGCTAAACCGACACCGCTGGATTATATGCAACTGATCGAGTCAATTAAAGACAGGCCTGATGCACATTTGATTCAAACCGTATTGTTACGCTCGATGTCGCAGGCTGTCTACAGTCCGGAGTTAAAAGGCCATTTCGGTTTGGCGTTGGAGGCTTACGCGCATTTTACGTCGCCTATCCGCCGTTATCCCGATTTATTGGTGCATCGTGCGATCAGGCATTGTTTGCAGGACAAGCCGGTGGAAAGCTTTTTTTACGGGATTCCCGACATGGTTGTGTTGGGCGAGCAATGCTCCGCTCATGAGCGACGTGCCGATGATGCTACGCGGGATGTTGTAAGTTGGCTCAAATGCGAATACATGATGGATAAGGTCGGCGAGGAATTCCCCGGCATTATTTCAGCAGTCACTTCGTTTGGTTTTTTTGTCGAGCTGGCCGAAATCTACGTTGAAGGCTTGGTCCATATCAGCAACCTGGCGCAGGATTATTTTCATTTTGATGCCACCAGTCACCAGTTAAGAGGCGAGCGCACCGGCATTAATTACCGGCTGGGCGACAGTGTTAAGGTCAAAGTCGCACGTGTCGATCTGGACGAAAAGAAGATTGACTTTGAGCTGGCACAAAAACAAGTTGCTAGGGATAAGCCTAAAAAGAGACGTCGTAAAAAATGAAGTTAAGCAAAATATACGGCATACATTCAGTACAGTCCGCTTTGGATTATTCCCCTAAAAAGATCAATAAAGCCTGGGTTGACAGCCAACGGCAAGATAAGCGTCTGACGCAGTTGGTCGATGACTTATTAGACTTGGGCATCGAACCGGAAAAAACCGACCGGAAAAAACTGGATCGTTTTGCGGAAGGCAATAATCATCAAGGCATCGTCATCGAAGTGGAAATGCCCGGCGAGTTATCGGAAAGCGATTTAAAAGACGCCGTATTAACATTGCAGGGAATACCTTTATTCCTGGTATTGGATAATGTCCAGGATCCGCATAATTTCGGCGCCTGTCTTAGAACCGCCGATGCTACCGGCGTGCATGGCGTGATTATTACCAAAGATAACGCCACCGGGATTACTCCGACGGTCTGTAAAGTGGCAAGCGGGGCCGCAGAAACGGTGCCGGTTTATCAGGTGACCAATCTGTCCAGGACTTTACGCTGGCTCAAAGAGCAGGGTATTTGGGTCATGGGAGCGGCCGGGGAAGCCGCGCAGACTGCTTATCAAATCGATTTTACGGTACCGCTGGCTCTGGTCGTGGGCGCTGAGGGCAAAGGTTTAAGACGTTTGACCAAAGAACAATGCGATGTGTTGGTCAAGTTGCCGATGCTGGGTCGGGTAGAAAGCCTTAATCTGTCGGTTGCAACCGGTGTGCTGCTTTATGAAACTTTACGGCAGCGGTTACTGGCCAGTTAAGTTATAAATATTCACCACGAAAGCACGAACGACTGCATGGAGGCGGGAGGTAGAGCAATGCAGGAGCAATTGCCGAGAATAAGAAGGTTTAAAGAGCGGAAGGCTGTAATGCCGCAACTGAAAATACTTAGAGGGAATCGCTCAGTCATTTCACAATGACTTAAGAGAAATCATCCAATATTTTCGTGGTAAATTATTTTAAATGATCGCGCAATCCTCAATTTAGTAATGCAAACACATTCAACACACTCTCTTGAAGGTACGGGGTTAAGCTGTATTCGCGACGACCGGGTTCTATTTGAAGCATTGGCTTTTGAACTGGTTTCAGGGCAGGTTTTATTGCTGGAAGGTAAAAACGGCAGCGGGAAGACGTCGTTATTACGCATTTTATGCGGATTCCGGGAGCCTGATTCAGGCGCGATCTACTGGTGCGGCGACACGGTGAAAGACAGTCTGTTTTATGCCCAGATGGCTTATGTCGGCCACTTGGACGGTATTAAAAAAGAACTGACGGTGCTGGAAAACTTAAAAATGTCACTGGCTTTGAGTAGTCCCGGACAGTATTCCATTCACGAGGCTTTAACCAAGGTCCATTTGGCAGGCTATGACGATGTTCTGGTTCAGGCTTTATCAGCAGGCCAGAAAAGACGGCTGTCCCTGGCAAGATTGCTGATTACCGAAAATATCTTGTGGATTCTGGATGAGCCTTTCACCTCATTGGACAAGCAGGGCATCGCCCTTATTGAAACCTTAATGATCGAACATTGCGCTAACGGCGGAATGATTGTTCTTACCTCGCATCATGACATAGACCTGCATGGTGTCGATGTCCGGCGTACTAATTTATCCTGATGTCTTTATCCCGTGCATTTTTTGCCGTTATTCGGCGCGACCTGGTTTTGGCTTTGCGGCGTCGATCAGAGATAGCTAATCCACTGCTGTTTTTTATTCTGGTAATAACCTTGTTCCCGTTGGGTATCGGCGCTCAACCGCATTTATTGCAGGCCATTGCGCCTGGCATTATCTGGGTTTCCGCGTTATTGGCGGCGATGCTGTCGCTGGACAGCTTATTTCGTTCGGATTTTGACGACGGTTCGCTGGAGCAGATTTTATTAAGCCCGCATCCGACCTCGGTATTGGTGTTAGGCAAAATCATCGCTCACTGGTTGGTGACAGGCTTGCCGCTGTTGATTGTGGCGCCTTTGCTGGCGGTTTTTTTAGGTATGCCCAATCATGCTCTGGGCGTCCTGTTACTAACCTTGCTGCTGGGAACGCCGGTATTAAGCCTGATAGGCGCTATCGGCGTGGCGCTAACCGTGGGGCTGCGTCGGGGCGGCATGATTTTGTCGCTGCTGGTGTTGCCGTTATATGTTCCGGTGTTGATTTTTGCCGGCAATGCCGTACAAATGGCCGGCGGCGGACTACCCGTCGATGCGCAGATTAATATTTTGATTGCCATTTTATTGATGGCTTTAGTACTGGCGCCTTTGCCGGTGGCGGCAGCATTAAAAATGAGTATTAATTGATAATATCTCGTAGAATAATCGATCATATTATCGACTTTGGAAGAAATGATGATGGCATCCGCTAAATATTTGTCCGTTTTTGCACCCGCTACTCCGCAACAAAGAAAAGAAAACTTCGACGATTACTGGGAGTTTACCCAGCACCATGGTGGAGAATTGTTGGAAGACGAGAAGAATTTAGCCAAGAAAAGAGAGCGGCTAAAACATTTTCAAGATAACCCGGTTAAATTGCGTCGGCCGCTGGCCGATCCTGAGGCTTTTTATCGCAATTATGTTGAGATGCAAGACGACCCTAAGTCGCTGGATCGCATGACGTTGATGTTAACCGGCATCTACAAGTTTGCCCGGCATGAATGGGTGGGCATTAAAGGCGCTTGGGATGCGGTGCCGGATATGGCGAATTCACATACCGTAGAAGATAAAATCAGTCGCGTGCATTTGGCTGAAGAATTTTGCCATGTGCGCCTGTTTGATGAAATGCTCCGCACTTGCGGTTTGGATAAAGTGGAATGGGTGCCTTTAGGTCCGATCAAAGAAAAAATCTACGAGCAGTTCCCCAAATTACCCGGCTTTTTAATGGACACACCGGCGTTCGTCACCGAACTGATGGGCGTGACTTTCTATTGTCACTTACATCGCCTGTTTGATGATGTGTTGGCTGATGAGCCGGAAGTACGAGACCGTTTAAAAGAATTGCTGGATGAAATTACCATTGACGAAGTGGCGCATGTCGGACAGCGGAGAAATTTTGTCGGGCCGATAGGCATCAAAGTTTCAAAATGGTTAGTGAAGCCTTTTTACACGATGTTCTTTAACGATATTCCCGAAGTCGGGCAATTGTTTGATGTTGAGCGGATGATTAAAGACGGCGTCGCTTTTGATTTTAATGAATTGCCTGATTATATGATTGAACGCAGCTGGATTCCTTCATACTGCAAAGCCTGAAAACAGACTTTCCTTGTACCCTTCGCCTGATTTGCTATGTTTTTAATTCCTGATCCCGTAGTCCGCTTCTTTCACCGTATGGCCTCGCCGCCGCATTTTTACGCGTTCACCGAACGATTAATGCCGTGGCTGGTGGTTATTTTCCTGCTGCTGACAGCCGCAGGTCTTTATGGCGGATTGTATTTGGCGCCTGCGGATTACCAGCAGGGCGACAGCTATCGCATTATCTATATTCATGTGCCCAGTGCCTGGATGTCGTTATTCATTTATATGGTCATGGCGGTTGCCGGTGGAATAGGACTGGTTTGGCGTATCAAGCTGGCGGAGATTGTCGCGATCAGCAGCGCGCCGGTTGGCGCAAGCTTTACCTTTATCGCGCTGGTGACCGGTTCCTTATGGGGCAAGCCGATGTGGGGAACTTGGTGGGTCTGGGATGCGCGGCTAACGTCCGAATTGATATTGCTGTTCTTGTATCTTGGCGTTATCGGATTGTACGGCGCAATAGATGACAAGCGCACCGCGTCCAGGGCCGTGGCTATTTTGGCCCTGGTCGGCGTGGTCAATATTCCGATTATCCATTACTCGGTCGAGTGGTGGAATACCTTGCATCAAGGTCCTACGGTCACCAAAATGGATAAGCCGTCCATTCATGTCAGCATGTTGATACCGTTGTTGTTGATGGCGATAGCGTTCAAGTTTTATTACCTGATCGCGATGTTGCAGCGTTCGCGCACCGAGTTGCTGTTGCGCGAACGTAATGCGCAGTGGGTTAAGAACATGATTTCGGAGTCTAAATAATGACGATGCAGGAATTTTTCGCAATGGGCGGTTACGCCTTTTATGTCTGGACCTCTTACGGCCTGACCTTAATCGTGCTGCTCGCCAATATTATTATTCCGGTGGTGCAGCGCAGGCAGTTTTTACGCTCCCTGATGCTCAAACAGAAACGGCAGTAAATCATGAAACCAGCCAGAAAACAGCGTTTAATGCTTATCGGCCTGATGGTCATCGGAGCCGGGTTAGCCACCGGATTCGCGCTTAAATCCTTTAATGAAAATTTGATGTATTTTTTTTCGACCACCGATGTCGTCGAAGGCAAAGCGCCCAAAGACGCCTTGTTTCGTTTGGGTGGCATGGTCATCAAAGGCTCTGTGGAACGGCCGAACGACGGGCTGATGGTGCGCTTTAAATTGACCGATTTCAGTAAAGATGTGACCGTCGAATACACGGGCATCCTGCCGGACTTGTTCAGGGAAGGGCAGGGCATCGTTGCCCACGGCCGGTTAAATGCACAGGGCGTGTTTATCGCCGAAGAAGTGCTGGCCAAGCATGATGAAAACTATATGCCGCCGGAAGTAAAAGACAGTTTAAAAAATAAACCCGCGCCAGTTGCAGGCCAAAAATCATGATTGCGGAGTTGGGACATTTTTCGCTGATTCTGGCCTTATGCATGGCTGTTATTTTGGGGGTATTGCCGATCATCGGCGCTTCCAGGTCTATTTCCGGCTGGATCGCAGTAGCAAGGCCTGCCGCATTTGGGCAATTGTTCTTCATGGTCGTTTCCTACGGCTGTCTGACTTATGGGTTCTTGACCCATGATTTTTCGGTCAAATACATTGCGACTAATTCCAATACCGCATTGCCGGTTTTGTATCTGGTTTCCGGCGTCTGGGGCGCGCATGAAGGCTCGTTATTGCTTTGGGCGTTGGTGCTATCCTGCTGGACAGGCTTGGTTGCGATGTTCAGCCGTGCTATTCCGGATGTGACTGTCGCCCGCGTTTTAGGCGTGATGGGGCTGGTCTCCATCGGTTTCCTGCTGTTTTTGTTGCTGACCTCCAATCCGTTTGAGCGACTGTTTCCTGCGCCGTTGGAAGGACGCGACTTGAATCCCCTGTTGCAGGATCCGGGCTTGGCGATCCATCCGCCGATGCTGTATATGGGCTATGTCGGCTTTTCCGTGGCGTTCGCTTTCGCCATTGCCGCGTTGCTCGAAGGCCGCTTGGATGCGGCCTGGGCGCGCTGGTCTAGGCCTTGGACCAACATCGCCTGGATGTTTTTAACCATCGGCATCGCCTTGGGCAGTTGGTGGGCTTATTACGAACTAGGCTGGGGCGGCTGGTGGTTCTGGGATCCTGTCGAAAACGCCTCATTCATGCCCTGGCTGGTCGGCACCGCGTTGATTCATTCCTTGGCGGCCACTGAAAAACGCGGCGCATTTAAAACATGGACGGTATTGCTGGCGATTTTTGCTTTTTCGTTAAGCCTGCTGGGTACGTTTTTGGTACGTTCCGGCGTTTTAACCTCGGTACATGCGTTTGCCAGCGATCCTGCAAGGGGCTTGTTCATTCTGGTATTTTTGGCGATTGTGGTGGGCGGTTCGTTACTGCTGTATGCGATAAGAGCGCCTTACGTCAAAAGCAGCGCGACTTTTGAACTGGTTTCAAAAGAGTCGGCAATATTACTGAACAATGTGCTGCTGGTGGTAACGGCTTCCAGTATTTTGCTGGGTACCTTGTATCCGCTGGTGATTGATGCGTTGGGATTGGGCAAGATTTCGGTCGGCCCTCCGTATTTTAATGCCGTGTTCATTCCGTTAATGGCGCCGCTGGCGATTGCCGTGGGCTTGGGCATGCTGTTGCGCTGGAAAAGAGACAATATCAACGTGATTGCATTACGGGTGCGCTGGGTTGTTTTAGCCTGCGTCTTCGGCGGATTGCTGATTCCGTTGGGCATGCCGTTTTATTCCTGGGGCGCGGTTTTGGGCTTGACGCTGGCGTTGTGGACGGTTGCGATTACCGCGATGTCTTTTGTTGATCGCATGGGGCCGCAGGGATTCTCATGGCAACGGCTGCAAACCGTGCCGGCCGGTTTTTACGGCATGACCGTGGCGCATTTAGGTATAGCCGTCTTTGTGATCGGCATTACCCTGACCTCGGTTTACAGCGTCGAAAAAGATGTGCGCATGGCGCCCGACGACAAGCTGGATATGTCCGGTTATATCTTTGAGTTTCACGGCGTAAAACAAACCCAAGGCCCTAACTATGTTGCAGAACAGGCTTTCGTCACAGTCAGTTACGACGGCAAACAGGTTGCCAAGCTGGAGCCGCAAAAACGGGTTTACCGGGTGCAAAAAATGCCGATGACCGAAGCGGCTATCGATGCCGGATTGTTCCGGGATTTGTTCGTTGCGATAGGCGAGCCGTTGGGCAATCAGGGCGCATGGAGCATGAGGATTTATTACAAGTCATTCATCCGCTGGATTTGGCTGGGCGCGCTATTCATGGCTGCGGGTGGATTAATCGCGGCTTGCGATCAGCGGTATCGCATTGCAAAACCAGCACTGGCGTAGGGTGCGCTGTGCGCACCTTGATGGTATAGAAAAAATATAGTCCACGAAAAGCACGAAACAAAGTGAAAGAATCGAGTTCTCCTAAAATCCGCCTATTTGGAAAACGACTTAAGTAACGGTAATAATGAATCTAAAAAAACTTGAGATAACCAATTTTCGTTGCTTTGAATCGTTATCCATTGATTTGGATGAGCAATTGACGGTGCTGGTGGCGAAAAACGGGCAAGGAAAATCGTCGGTGTTGGATGCTATTCGTATTGGTTTGTGGCCTTTTGTCAGTGGCTTTGATTTGGCACGAAATCCAGGCGGCGATTCGGCAAATAACATCAGCATTGATGATGTGCGGATGACAAGAATAAAGCACGACTCCACAATTCGTCATGATCAAACAGCACGATATGATGAAATGGTACGCCAGCTTCCTTGCGAAATTACTTTAGATGGTGATTTGCCAATCTACGATGGTATTTTAGGCAAAGATGAATCGGAATGGCGCTGTAAATGGACGCGTATCAGGGATAGTGAAGCTAAAGGTACAAAAACTAAAGATAAATTAGGTGTTAAGTCGTTAAAAAATTTAGCATCGTTTGCTCAAAATCAAGTTAGAAGTCTTGATAACCCAGAAATTGATTTACCCGTTTTTGGTTACTACGGTACGTGTCGTCTTTGTAGTGAAAAGCGTTTAACAGAAAAGAAAAGCACACAAGACGCCAGTTTTTATATGCGCTTATTTGGCTATCGAGATTGTCTCGACCCTGCTTCTTCTTACAAACATTTTGCCGACTGGTTTACTTGGGTTTTTGAGTGCTATAGAGAGCAACAAATTAATGAGAAAGAAAATAGTTTGTCTGAAGGTGCATCCGATTGGAAAAATACTATTCATGTAGTACAAGGCGTCACTAACGCATTATTGAAAGAAACAGGCTGGCATTCTTTGGAATATAGTGTCAGTCATGGAAAAACATTAACCCTTAAACACGATGAGCAGGGTACTTTAAAAGTAAAGCAGCAAAGCGATGGTATTCGTGGTGTGCTGGCAATGGTTGGTGATATTGCTTATCGATGTATTAAATTAAATCCGCATTTGGGCTTGAATGCAGCAAAGGAAACAAGTGGTGTTGTTATGATCGACGAAGTCGATATGCACCTCCATCCTGCATGGCAACAAACGATATTGGGTAATTTAATCAAGGCTTTCCCTAAAATACAATTTATTGTTACCACCCATAGCCCACAGGTCATTTCAACCGTACCTGGACATCAAATCAGAATACTGGATGGTAATCAGGTTTATATCCCCGGAGAAGGTACGCAAGGAGCAGAAGCATCTCGTATATTAAATGAAGTATTTGGCGTTGAATTACGAGCGCAACATTTGGAAATAGTTCAAAAACTGAACCGTTATCTTGAGTTAATTGATAATGATAAATGGGACACCGAAGAGGCATTAGCATTACGTCAGGTGCTTGATGAGTGGAGTCGCGGAAATGAGCCGGAGCTGGTAAAAGCAGATATAGATATTCGCATGAAGGAGTTTCAGCGGCAATTATGAAAGCGTGTTTAAAAGGAACGATTCCCACTTTACTTGAACAATATCAAAGTAAAAATCCAAGCGCTAACTGGGAACAATTTAAAAACGAATGTCAACAAGGATACAAAGATGTTCAAGAACGATTGCAATTAGATCAAGGCAATCTTTGTTGCTATTGTGAAATTGATACAAAGCAGGGCTTAGGTGTTGGAAATGACGACTTTCGGGTTGAGCATTTTCATCCTAAATCTAATAAATCGGAAAAATCCAATGCCGACAATACAAGTCGTAATTGGGCATTAGATTGGCAGAATATGTTGGGGTGTTGTCATGGTGGGTCTATAAACACTGTAATAGATAATGAAATCCGATTTGTCCCGAAGCATGCTGAAAGGCATTCGGATATATTAAAAGGCAATTTGATTTGGGACGATGAAATTTTAAATCCGCTTAAAATTCCAGCGTTTCCGATATTATTTCAAGCCAACCGTAGGGATGGGAGTTTATCTGTGCATGAAAATAATTGCCGTGATGCTGGGATTGATATAGAAAAAGCTACCAACTGCTTGCATCCTGAAAAACTCAATTTAAATTCAGCTCAATTAAAGTCATTAAGAAAAACCGCATTGGACGCGCTTAATAAACAGATTGATGCAGCACTTTCGGCAGGTCTGACAATCGAAGACGCCAAATTGAACCTTGAAAACCTTGCTAAAACTGAATTACAAAAAGATGATAAAGGACATTGGCCGCGTTTTTTTACTACGATTAGAAGCTATCTTGGGAAAATTGCCGAAGATCATTTAAAAAATATTAATTACACCGGCTGAAAACAAACATAATGCTTAAATACATCCTCCCGTTACTATTATTTATCGTTCTCGCGGTATTTCTGGCGCTGGGCCTAAACCTTCATCCCGGCGAGATTCCATCGCCGCTGATCAACAAACCGGCACCGGCATTTTCTGCGCCCAAGCTGCAATCACCGGATGAAAAATTAACGCCCGCCGATTTAAAAGGCAAGGTCTGGCTGTTTAATGTCTGGGCGTCTTGGTGTACTTCGTGCCGCTCCGAGCATCCGATACTCAACCAATTGGCGCAAACCAAAGCTGCCGTTATCGTCGGCCTGAATTACAAGGACGAGCCTGAAGCCGCCTTAGGCTGGTTGGCGCAATTGGGTAATCCTTACGATGTCAGCATCATGGATCAGGACGGACGCATCGGCATCGACTGGGGCGTTTACGGGGTGCCGGAAACCTTCGTCGTCGACAAACGGGGCGTGGTTCGCTACAAGCATACCGGTCCCGTTACGCCGGAAGATGTGCAGCAAACTTTCCTGCCGTTGATCGCCAAGCTACAGGCCGAAAATTAATGAAGCATTTATCTATCGTTTTTCTGTTGTTACTGTCCGGCATAGCCTGTGCCGGTGTCGAATACCGGCAGTTTGCCAATCCTGAACAGCAAGAAGCTTATGAAACGTTGACTTCGGAATTACGCTGCCTGGTCTGCCAAAACCAGACCATCGCCGATTCCAATGCGGAACTGGCCGCGGATTTGCGCAGACAAGTCTACGAAATGCTGCAACAAGGCAAATCAAGGCAGGACATCGCCCAATTTATGACCGATCGCTATGGCGATTTTGTTTTATATAATCCTCCGTTCAAGCTCAAAACCGGCCTGCTGTGGATAGGGCCGGTGGTATTTTTGTTAATCGGTTTGATTGCGGTGTTTTTGTTTGCGCGGCGTAAAAAAACCGCCTCCGTCCTGCATTCCAGCACAGGGAGCGAGAACGCTGAGAAATTGGCGAAAATCCGTGATTTGTTAGAGAAGGGTGATCAGTCTTGAATACGCTATTTTTGCTGATTGTCAGCGTAATGATCTTAAGCGCTTTTCTGATTGTGTTGCCGTCGTTGCTGCAAAAACGTCCGCTTGCCGAGGCAGACCAGGATCAGCGTAATATCGCCATTGCCCGGCAGCGCTTGGCTGAGCTGAAGGAACAACTGCAAGCAGGCGCGTTAACTCAGGCGCTTTATGACGAGCAGCTGGTCGAGCTTGAACAGGCTTTGAGCGATGATCTCGACATACAGAGCCAAGCGAAGACATCGCCTACAGGACGTAGGCGAGGGGCGTTAGCAGGAGCGGAAGCTTCGAAATCATCTGGCCGTTGGATGGCGTTCGTGCTGGTTCTGGCTATCCCTTTGGTAGCGGGGGCGCTTTACTGGACACTGGGTAACTATCAGTCGTTAAGCCAGGTTGATCAACCTGCGGCTGCTAATCAGGCGGCGCCCGAGCTGGAACAAATGAAAAACATGGTTGCCGGGCTTGCCGAGCGCCTGAAAGAACAACCGAACGATGCGATGGGCTGGACGATGTTAGGCCGGTCCTACAAATATTTGCAGCAATATCCTAAAGCCGTCGAAGCGTTTGAACACGCCTACCGGTTAATAGGCGATCAGCCGGAAATCATGCTGCTGTATGCCGACGCTTTAGCTTTCGCCGATAACGAACAAATGGCCGGAAAACCCGCCGAACTGGTTTTTAAAGCCTTGGCGATGGAGCCCGATAACGTGACCGGCCTATGGCTGGGCGGCATGGCAAAAGCGCAAGCAGGCGATTTTGCAGCGGCAATGGCTTTGTGGGAAAAGCTTGAAGCGCAGTTGCCGCAGGGCTCGGAAGCCCAACAGGAAATACAGGTCCTGTTGGCGAAGCTCGCAACCCAGATGCCGGAAGGCGCGGTTCAAGCGGAATCAAAACCTGTGCTGCCGGCTAAAACAGCGAGCGTGGCTGTTCAGGTGAGCTTGGCGCCTGAGTTGCAACAATCGGCCGGCCCTAACGACACTGTTTTTATTTATGCTCAGGCCTTATCCGGCCCTAAAATGCCGCTGGCTATCGCGCGCCAACAGGTTTCCGAATTGCCGTTAACCGTCAATTTGACCGATGCGATGGCGATGACGCCAGCCATGAAATTATCGAATTTCGAGCAAGTCAAACTGCTGGCGCGCATTTCCAAATCCGGCGATGCGATGCAGCAGCCCGGCGACTTGATCGGCGTTATCGAACAGGTTGCGTTGACTGATAAAGCGGTCCATAAAATAGTTATCAATAACCAAATAAAATGATGGATCAATCTATACAATTCGATTTGGGCTTGATCAACCGTTACGACAAGGCCGGTCCGCGTTATACCTCTTACCCTACCGCGTTGGAGTTGCACCAAGGCTTTGGCGACAAGGAATACCGCCAGCACATCACAAAATCGAATGCCGCAGGCGGACCGCTGTCGCTGTATTTTCATATTCCTTTTTGCGACACCGTCTGCTTTTATTGCGCCTGCAATAAAATCGTCACCAAAAACCGCAAACATGCGGAACCGTACTTGGCGAACTTGTGCAAGGAAATTGCAATGCAGGGCGATTTGTTCGATTCCAGCCGGGTCGTCAACCAATTGCACTGGGGCGGGGGGACGCCGACTTTTTTAAGCTACGAGCAGATGCTTACCCTGATGGCTGCCACCCGCGAGCATTTCCATCTAAGGGACGACGACAAGGGCGAATATTCGATAGAAGTCGATCCTCGGGAAACCAACGACCGGACCCTCAAGCAACTGCGCGAACTGGGTTTTAACCGGGTCAGTTTGGGCTTGCAGGATTTCGACCCGGCTGTGCAAAAAGCCGTCAATCGCCTGCAAAGCGAAGAGCAGACCTTCAGCGTTTTAGCAGCCGCCAGAGCCGAAGGTTTTCGCTCGACCAATATCGATTTGATCTACGGCCTGCCGCTGCAAACGGTGGAGACCTTCGCCCTTACCCTGGATAAAATCCTGGCGGTAGAGCCGGATCGGTTCTCGATCTTCAACTATGCGCACATGCCCGCACGGTTTAAAACCCAGCGCCAGATTAACGATGCCGATATGCCTACTCCCGACGTCAAATTGGCCATTTTGCAAATGGTCGGGCAGCGGCTCACCGAAGCCGGTTACGTCTATATCGGCATGGATCATTTCGCCAAACCCGACGACGAACTGGCCGTCGCCCAGCGCGAAGGGCATTTGTATCGCAACTTTCAGGGCTACTCCACGCATTCGGATTGCGATCTGGTGGGCTTGGGCATTACTTCAATCGGTCGGGTTGGCGATGCCTATATCCAGAATGTCAAAGAGCTGGACGAGTACGAGCGGTTGATAAGCCAAGGACAATTGCCGGTATTTAAAGGCGTGGAACTGGATGATGACGATAAGCTGCGCCGCGCTGTGATCACTCAACTGATCTGCCATTTCGATCTGAGCTTTGCCGCCATCGAACAGCGCTTCGCGATTAACTTTGCCGATTACTTTGCCAAGGAGCTTGAGGCATTAGCGCCGATGCAGGCCGACGGTTTGCTGGTTTTATCAGCGGAAGGCATCAAGGTGTTATCGGTCGGTCGTCTATTGATTCGCAACATCTGCATGGTGTTCGACAAATATCTGGCGCAAAAACAACAACAATTTTCAAAAGTTATCTAAGCCGACTATGACTGACGAACGACTCATCGAATTGGAAATAAAAGCCGCTTATCAGGAAGATTTGCTGCAAGCGTTAAATAAAATAGTCGCCGGGCAGCAGCAACAGATAGCTCGTTTGGATGCTACATGCAGAATGCTCAACGAGCGGATTAAAAGCCTGTCTGTCGAAGCCGGCGCAGGAGAAAATGTTGATGAAGTGCCGCCGCATTATTAAGCGTGCAGTTTCACCACGAAGACACGAAGGACACGAAGAAACAACGTATATCTTACGGGGCACGGATGCGGAAATTTGAACCGGCGACATCAGACCTTCCAGGTTTTTAAAACCTGGAAGGTCTGACTTACAACGTTTATAGCTCCTTTAGCATAGGCCGAACAGTTACCAAAAAAATATAAACTTCGCGACCTTCGTGTCTTCGTGGTGAATAAAAAAATCGGCTACAAAACGCAGCAAAAAATCAGATATAACAATAATAATGAAGCAGACTATTCTCGTAAGCCATCCAGGCGATTTAACGGTTTCCTGGGCGCAGCAAATTGTCGATCAACATGACTCCAACACCGTCGTTGCCAAGGTGGATGTAGTTGCCGTTGACGTGGGCACAACAACGCGGGTTTGCGTCGCCGTCGAACATAACGGCCCGGAAACCCTGCCGACCCGGTGGTTTGTAAAACTGCCGTCATTGGCTTGGCGGGCGAGGATCATTACCGCATTGCCCAGGTTGCTGCAAACCGAAGTGCGTTTTTATAACGAAGTGGCGGAGGCGGTGCCTCTTAGCAAGCCTGTTTGTTTGGCTGCGCAAAGCCGGTTCGGTCGCGGTTCGACGCTGGTGCTTGCCGATGTGGCGGAATACGATGGCGTTCCCAGTACCGCCAGCGATACGTTGACATTCGCACAAGCGGCTCTGGTTGTCGAGCAGCTTGCCTGTAGCCATGCGCGGTTTTGGAATAACGTGCATCTCGACCCCAAATACCGCTGGTTGGCCGGACCGGTCCGGTTTGTAGAAGATGCGTTGGGTACGGCATTGGCCGTGCCGTTGATGAAACGCGGCTTGCGGCAGGCCGGGGCGCATATACCCTCCGTTTTGCACGTTCCCGCTATTCATTATGCCCGGCATCGTCGAACGGCGATGCGCTTTCTTTCCGACGCACCCAAAACCCTGGTCCATCACGACTGTCATCCCGGTAATTTATTTTGGGACAAGAGTAGAGCGAAGGTCGGTTTTCTCGATTGGCAATTGGTTCGCATCGGCGAGGGCGTCAGCGATGTGGCTTATTTTCTGTCAACCGCGCTGAGCATAGAGACACGGAGGCAGCATGAAGCGGAATTGCTCGCCAACTATGCGCTTATGCTGTCGGCCAATGGGGTCGATATTGATAAAACCCGTTTGATGCAACGCTACCGAGCTCATCTTGTTTATGCCTTTGAGGCCATGGTGGTCACGCTTGCGGTGGGCGGTATGATGGATTTGGATTGCAACCTGGAATTGATACGCCGAACGGCGGCAGCTGTTGATGAGTTGGATGCTTTTTCCGCCTTGCCGATATAAAGCCGGGTTACGCCGCGCCGGAGTCCGGATTAACTGATTGATTCACCACGAAGGCACAAAGTTTTGTGTTTTCCTTCGCGATCTTCGTGCCTTCGTGGCGAATAAAAAATATTAAAAAGACTTTTGACGGCTGCTTAGGCTGAGTGGCTATGCCCGCAACAACACCAAAACCGCTCCGGTTCCGCCGTCTTTGGGCGACGCCGAGCAAAAGGCTTGAACGTCTTGGTGTTGCCTGAGCCATAAGTTGAGGTTGTTCTTGAGTACGGGATGGTTGCCTTCCGAACGATAACCTTTGCCGTGGACGATATGAACGCAGCGGTAGCCTCTTGCTACGCTGTCATGCAAAAAATTCAGCAGTTGCTGTTTTGCGGCATTGCTGTTCAGTCCATGCAGGTCGATTTCCGCTTCCTGTTCGAACTGGCCTTTGCGCAGTTTTTTTAGGACGTTGTGCTGTAGCCCAGGCGCGGTAAAGCTTAGCGAGTCTTCAATGCCCAGTTTTTCAACATCGAATTCGGCCGCGTCGTTTAAACGTTCCTCCGTGTCAACCGGTTGCCGTTTAGGGTAGGGCTTGGGTTTTCTATTTTCCGTTAAGAGTACTTTGTCGCTTTTTACAGCCTGTACTTTGCCGATAGTTAGGCGAAATAAATCGCTGTCTTCTGGGGTAAGGTTTTTTTTTGCCACGAAAGCTGATTTTGTTAAGTATTGTTGCTAATATGGCTGATTTTATAGCTTAATCGGCTTCAGGGCGATTGATAATGCGTATTTTGTTAAGTAATGATGACGGGTACTTGGCCGAAGGACTCAATGCATTAGCCGATGCGTTGCGCGGACATGCTGAAATTTCGGTGGTAGCGCCGGATAGAAACCGCAGTGCGGCGAGTAATTCTTTAACGCTGGAAATGCCGTTACGCGCTTATGCGACGGATAACGGCTTTATTAAAGTCGACGGCACGCCCACCGATTGCGTGCATTTGGCAATAACCGGCTTGCTGGAACATGAGCCGGACATGGTCTTTGCCGGGATTAATCATGGCTCCAATTTGGGTGACGATGTGCTTTATTCAGGGACTGTTGCGGCGGCAACCGAAGGGCGTTTTTTAGGCTTGCCCGCCGTCGCCATTTCGTTGGCGGGTGCTAATCCGAGTCATTTTGAAACCGCCGCGCATGTTGCGGTGACGCTGTTACAACAATTGATTAATCATCCCTTGCCGCAAGACACTATTCTTAATGTTAATGTCCCGGATGTCGCGATTAAGGATTTAAAGGGCTATCAGGCAACCCGGTTGGGGCAGCGGCATAAATCGGAGCCGGTCATCAAGAGCGAAGATCCGCGCGGCCGTGTTATTTATTGGGTAGGGCCGCCGGGAGCGGAGCAGGATGCAGGTCCCGGAACCGATTTTTATGCCATTAATGCAGGCTTCGTGTCGGTTACCCCGTTACAGCTGGATTTGACCTGGTATGAGCGGATCAATGATTTAAAGGCCTGGTTACCCAAGGAGCATGATTTATGATTCAAAGCCTGCAAGGCATAGGCATGACTTCTTTGCGCACCCGTGAGCGCATGATCAATCGGCTAATGGAGCAAGGTATCCGAAGCAATAAAATTTTGGATGTCATTCGTAATACGCCGCGGCATATTTTTATGGATGAGGCCTTGGCCAGTCGGGCTTATGAAGACACCGCGCTGCCGATTGGGTATAACCAGACGATTTCCCAGCCTTATATCGTCGCAAAAATGACAGAGCTGCTGCTGGCCTCATCGGGCCGATTGGCAAAAGTATTGGAAATAGGCACCGGCTGCGGCTACCAGACCGCAATTCTGGCGCAGTTGGTCGATCATGTTTATTCGGTTGAAAGAATCGCGCCGTTGCAGAAAAAAGCCAAGGATCGGTTATGGGGTTTAAAGCTCAAGAATGTCAGTTACTTGCACAGCGATGGCGGTTGGGGATGGCAGGATCATGCGCCGTATGATGGTATTCTGGTTGCCGCTGCGCCGCCTGAAATACCGGAAATGTTGTTGCAGCAAATGGCTGTCGGCGGCGTGATGGTTATTCCTATCGGCAAAGGCGGCAGCCAACAGTTACAGAAAGTAACGCGCACGGAAAGCGGCTATGAAGTTGAGGGGTTGGAGCCGGTCGTTTTTGTGCCTTTTTTATCCGGAAGGAAATAAGCGGTTTTTAAAAATTGTATGACCTGATTTTAGGCGAAGTCCTCCTTTTTTCCGATACCGTCGCAGATGATGACGGTCGTGACATTTCAGTCCCTGTCTCCCTTTTATTTGGCTGTTGTGCTGAGCTGTGTGTTTGGCAGGCAAAAAAGCCTGTTGGAACTTGATAAAATTCAAATACCAAAGTCCGTTAATCCAACAAGCATCTTTAAGATCTCTGTAAATTTTACGGGCGATTGATTTTGTAGGTTTACTGAATGGTCGGCTGGCGATAAACAGTAGGTAGGCGGTTTGCCGAGCGAGTACGGGAAGATAATGCGGAGTATAGCGGTGTAGCCGGGCAGCGAACTGCCCGGCGTACTTTTCAGCTTATTTCTTTTTGTTGCGTTCGTTCACTTCTTTAATGACTTCTTCCGACACGTTCTTCGGGCACGGTAAATAGTGCGAGAATTCCATGGAGAACTGACCGCGACCCGAGGTCATGGTACGTAAGTCACCAATGTAACCGAACATCTCGCTCAGCGGCACATCAGACTTGATGCGAACGCCGGTTATGCCGGCATCCTGGGATTTGATCATGCCGCGACGACGGTTAAGGTCGCCGATGACATCGCCAACGTGATCGGATGGCGTGAAGGTGTCAACTTTCATGATCGGCTCGATCAATTGCGGACCCGCTTTGGGGATCGATTGACGGAACGCCGCTTTCGCAGCAATTTCAAACGCAATCGCAGACGAGTCAACCGCGTGGAAAGCACCGTCGGTTAAGATAACTTTAAAGTCCAAGCAAGGGAAGCCGGCCAGAACGCCTTTATCCAACATGCTCTTAAAGCCTTTTTCAACTGCAGGCCAGTATTCGCGCGGTACGTTACCGCCGGTAACCGCCGATTCAAACACAAAACCGGTGCCTGGCTCGCCTGGCTCGATAATGTAGTTGATCTTGCCGTATTGGCCTGAACCGCCTGATTGCTTCTTGTGGGTGTATTCGTCTTCAACCGATTTGGTAATGGTTTCGCGGTAGGCCACTTGCGGCTTACCGACGATAACGTCAACGCCGTGAGTACGTCTTAAGATGTCGACTTTAATGTCAAGATGCAGCTCGCCCATGCCTTTAAGGATGGTTTCGCCGCTGTCTTCATCGGTTTCAACGTGGAAAGACGGATCTTCCTGAATCATTTTACCCAGTGCGATACCCATTTTTTCGGAAGCCGCTTTGTCTTTCGGTGAAATCGCCAGTGAGATAACGGGATCAGGGAAGACCATCGGTTCCAGTGTTGCAGGGAATTTCGGATCGCACAGCGTGTGGCCGGTTTGCACGTTCTTCATGCCCAGTACCGCAACAATGTCGCCCGCTTGAGCTGAGTCAAGTTCGTTACGGGCATCGGCGTGCATTTCAACGATACGGCCGATACGCTCGGTTTTACCGGTGAAAGTGTTCAGTACCGACGTGCCTTTTTCCAGCTTGCCTGAATAGATACGCAAGAATGTTAAGGCGCCAAAGCGGTCGTCCATAATCTTGAAGGCCAGAGCGCGTAGCGGTTTGTCGGCATCGACGATAGCGAAAGTGCCTGTTGGGTTGCCTTCCAGATCGACTTCAGGCTGTGGTTTAACTTCGGTTGGGCAAGGCAGGTAATCGATAACGCCGTCAAGAACCAACTGCACGCCTTTGTTTTTGAAAGACGAGCCGCAGAAAGTTGGGAAGAAATCCAGATTGATTGTGCCTTTACGGATACAACGTTTGATGGTGTCAATATCAGGTTCTTCGCCTTCAAGGTATTTTTCCATGACATCGTCAAACTGATCGGCAACCTGGTCGATCATTTTTTCGCGCCATTTTACGGCATCAGCCACCATGTCGGCAGGAATGTCTTTGATTTCGTAGTTCATCGGATCGCCGGAATCGTCCCATATCCAGGCTTTTTGGGTCAGCAGGTCAACCACGCCGGAGAATTGGTCTTCAGTGCCGATGGGCAGGGTCATAACCAATGGCACTGCGCCGAGCACGTCTTCGACTTGTTTGACTACGCGGTAGAAGTCGGCGCCGATACGATCCAGTTTGTTGATGTAGATAACGCGGGCGACTTCGGAATCGTTGGCATAACGCCAGTTGGTTTCCGATTGGGGCTCTACGCCGCCTGAACCGCAGAAAACGCCGATACCGCCGTCAAGAACTTTCAGCGAACGATAAACTTCAATAGTAAAGTCAACGTGGCCGGGGGTGTCGATGATGTTGAAACGGTGGTCTTTCCAGAAACAAGTAGTCGCAGCAGATTGAATGGTGATGCCGCGCTCTTGCTCCTGTTCCATGAAGTCTGTGGTTGCCGCGCCATCGTGTACTTCACCGATTTTGTGGATTTTACCGGTAAGTTTTAAAATCCGCTCGGTAGTTGTGGTTTTGCCGGCATCGACGTGAGCGAAGATGCCAATGTTTCTGTAATGCGCTAAATCTGTCATGTTTTTACTCTAAAGTTGGGCATAAAAAACTTTTTTGGTGACCGCTCTCAATAAATGTTGAACGTTTGTTGAGGACTCGTACCGGGGCGGTGGGCTACATACCAATAACCGCAGTCACACAACCTAAGACCGCGGTGGCGGTAGCCATCGGAGTGGATGAAATGCGTCGGATACATTGCAGGTAGCTCAAAGCCGAGTGAGGTGCATTTTTCGGGGTCACCATCGCTGCTCACTCGTCCAGCTTCGAAAGCTCTCTATTTTAACCTAAAAACTTTGTAAAAACATAGAAAACCCATGTGTCGTGTTGATGTCGCATTAAAATAGCTGAATCTATTTAGTCATTTGACGTCAGTATATTGAATTAAGTGTGCGCCTTGGGCCTTGGTGATACAGACCTCGCTGTATTGAGCGGCAAAGGCGACAGTATTTTTTATAGATAATGGCGCGAGATGAAAACAGTCGGTTTCGGCGGTCGGGTTCGTCCGAAAGCCGTGATTGAAGACATGCCGTGTGAAAGCGCTATGAATAGAGATTCAGCATTATATAATTTGAACTGAAATGTCGTAAAAACAGCTACATTTACTGATATGCTATTGTGAAAAATTCGATTGAAAGCAGGAGATTCAGATTATGATTGTCGCTGACATTATGACCGTTAATCCGGTTACGGTTAACATGGATACCGAGTTATTTGAGATTAAGGAGATTTTCGATCATGTCTATTTTCATCATCTGCTGGTTGAGAATGAAGCGGACAAAACGATTGCCGGCGTTATTTCGGACCGTGATTTATTGAGCGCTTTAAGTCCTTATATTCATACGGCTTCTGAAACATTACGCGATATAGAAACGTTACAAAAACGTGCTCATCAAATCATGTCACGCCAGATCGATACCGTGACACCCACAACCGATTGCAACATTGCGGTACAAAAAATGTTGGATGCGGATATATCCTGTCTGCCTGTCGTCGGCAATGACAAGGTTATTCTAGGTATCGTTACCTGGAAAGATTTCTTAACAAGTTATTTAAAACAACAATCACCGAAAAACTATAAGCATCCTGTCATGAAGCATGATTAGCGTAATGACCGGAGTCAATGGCAGCAGTAACAAATTGCGTTTTGACTCGTTTTGTCAGCGTTTAAGGTTAAGGTATTACAGGTAAAAAAATAAATGACAGTGCCGAACGATCCTTTAAGTCTCAATTTAATCGACATGAGCATGGAAGTAGTACCCCCCCAAATTATAGCGGAACCCCTTACTCTTCATGGTTGGACGCATGTGCTGTGCAATGAAGAAATGCCGATATTTTCCAATACAGCGCTGAGTATTAATGATATTTTGAGCGATGACAGGAAAGGCGCTATGGAATTGGCCTCTGTTATTTTGCAGGACCCGAATCTGACGGTTAAGTTATTAAAAATCAGCAATACGCCTCATTACAATCCTTCGCGTCAGAAAATGGTGACGGTATCGCGGGCTATTATCATGATCGGTTCCGATGTTATTCGTGAATTAACGCTGGTTTGTTCCTTTTTTGAATCCATTCTGTCGTCGGTCAACAAACAGCAGGCCAGTCAAGAAATAGCCCAGGCTATTCATGCGGCGGTGCATGCCAAGTCCATAGCGATTGAGATCAACGATAAATCGCCGGAAGAGGTTTTTATTGCCACGTTGCTTAATCATATCGGCTGTATTTCTTTTTGGTGCTTTTGCGGCGAACAGGGAGAGCAAATTCAGGATCTGATTAATAGAGGAAAATACACTAGCGAAGAGGCGGAGAAAAAAGTGTTGGGCTTTACCTTGACCGAGCTTGGCGTTTCTCTAAGTAAGTCTTGGAAATTAGGCAGCTTGGTTGAAGAATCGATCAAGCCGAAGCTATTATCCAACAATCCCAGGGTTGACTTGGTTCACTTGGGTTATGAAATCACGGAGGCCTTAAAAGAGGGGGTTTATTCAGAAAAATATGCGCTTTGTGTCAGGAAAATTGAGGCGCTTACCAAGCAATCAAAAAAAACGATCAATGAAAAACTTCAAAGCAATACCGGTATTGCGTCCGATATTGCCTGTCAATTTGGAGCCACTGATGCCGCTTTGCTACTGCAAAGCCGTCTAAATCAAGTCATCGTCATCGATGAGCCGGCGCCGGTTATCGATAAAACACAATTGCAACTTCAGATTTCACAGGATATAGCATCCATAATAAGCGACCAGTTTGACATTAATCTGTTGCTGGAAACGGTGCTTGAGGGCATTCATCGCGGTATCGGTATGGATCGAACTATTTTGTCTTTATTGTCTCCTGATAAACAGTCCCTTAAAGAAAGGCTGTCTTTGGGCTGGCGTAAAGATACCTATGAGCACAAGGTTATGTTCAATATCTCGGAAACACCGGCCAATCTTTTTTTTCATGCCCTGTCCGGTAGTCGCGCTTTTTGGGCTAAGCCATTGGATAATAGCAAGTTGTATGCGCTGGGGGATATTAATGTGGTCGGCAAAAACGAATGTTTTATGATGCCGATTTTTTCCAACAAAATACCGATCGGTCTGATTTATACCGATCGTGGAGTCTGCAACCAGCCGTTAAGCGAAGAAAATTTTAATACCTTTAAATATTTTGCTCAACAGGCCAACATAGGTCTTACCATGTATCGCATACAACGCGCCGTTAATGGAAAAAAAGATAGCGGGATTGAGCAGGATGGCGGTTATTGAGTTTGCCAGGCCGACGGCTTGGCGGGGATGTCGCAATATTGATCGAGTAATTTTGTAAAATAATCCCGAGCAATTTCCTGAGCGCCGAAGCTTTCCAAGTGGCTTGTATGCACTTGGCAGTCTATTAGTTGGTAGCCCCAGGCGTTAAGTTGCTGCACCAGGGTAGCGAAAGCAACTTTGGAGGCATCGGTTCTGGTGTGAAACATGGATTCGCCAAAAAAAACCTGTCCCAGGGCAACACCGTATAATCCGCCGACCAGTTCATCGTCAAGCCAGGTTTCAACCGAGTGTGCAAATCCGGCTTGGTGCAGTTGATTATAAGCGGTGTTGATTTCTGCCGTTATCCAGGTGCCGGCGGCGTCTTTGCGGGGATCTGCGCAGGCGCTGATGACTTCATTAAAAGCTTGGTCAAAGCTTACTGAGAAAATATTTTTCCGCAGGGTTTTTCGCAAGCTGCGGGAAATAACCAGTTTATCGGGAAACAAAACCAAGCGCGGGTCCGGCGACCACCACAAGATAGGTTCGCCACGGTTATACCAGGGAAATATGCCATGCCGATAAGCGTTTAACAGCCGATTTCGGGACAGGCATCCTCCGACGGCAAGCAAGCCGTCCGGTTCGCGGAGGGCTTTGCTTGCCAAAGGAAAATCTTGCTCCGGGTTTTTAGGGTCAAGAACAGTCAGGCGCATTTGAAATATTAAGGAAAAGGGCGAAAGACGGCTGTATTGGAGTATGTTTTTTCGCCTTTAACCCTTTGCCTAATTTACCAATTCATCAAGAAATTTTTCCGCATCCAGCGCCGCCATGCAGCCCGCGCCTGCCGAAGTAATGGCTTGTTTATAGACGGAGTCCATTACATCGCCCGCAGCAAATACGCCTTCAACGCTGGTTGCCGTGGCGTTGCCGTGAATGCCGCTTTTAACTTTAATATAGCCGTGATCCATATCCAACTGGCCCTCGAAAATACCGGTGTTGGGGGTGTGGCCGATGGCTATAAATACGCCATGAACATCCAGTTCTTTGGTCGAACCATCCAGGGTATTTTTGATTCTAAGGCCGGTAACGCCCATGTCGTCGCCCAGCACTTCATCCAGGTGATGATTCCATTCGATGACGACATTGCCGTTTTGCGATTTTTCAATCAGCTTGTCGGAGAGGATTTTTTCGGAGCGAAACTTGTCGCGGCGATGCACGACAATGACCTTCGATGCGATATTGGATAGATAAAGGGCTTCTTCAACAGCCGTATTGCCGCCGCCAATGACGGCAACGGGTTTATTTCTGTAGAAAAATCCGTCGCAGGTGGCGCAAGCCGAAACGCCTTTGCCTTTGAACGCTTCTTCGGAATCCATGCCCAAATAACGTGCTGAAGCGCCGGTTGCAATAATCAGTGCATCGCAGGTGTAAGCGCCCGAATCGCCGGTTAATTTAAAAGGCCGAGCGGATAAATCAGCGGTGTGGATGTGATCGAAGATTATCTCGGTAGCAAAGCGTTCGGCATGCTTCTGCATCCTGTCCATGAGTGCCGGTCCTTGCAATCCTTCAACATCGCCGGGCCAGTTATCCACTTCGGTCGTTGTAGTGAGTTGTCCGCCTTGTTGCATACCGGTAATGATGACCGGATTCATGTTGGCGCGTGCGGCATAGATTGCGGCCGTATAACCGGCAGGGCCTGAGCCTAAAATCAACAGACGGCAATGTTTGGAATCACTCATTAAAAATCCTTTGCAGGGGCAGATAAAAAATTAATTATGAAGAGGAAAGCGTGTTTCGTAAACTGTTTTATCAGCATAGCCGGGGATAATGACAGAAATGCGAGCAGAAATTCATTGCTGACATTACTAATGTGAAACATCGTATTATTAATCTATAATTATGTTTTATTGGTAATTTATGTGACGAGTTGTGAAATATGGCTGCTGTAATGGAAGAAAAAACCTTTCGTGGCTTGCGCGAAGTCGCTTTATTAGGCTTCATTGCAGGTGCATTATTTTTTTTAATTTCGCTGATCACTTTTAGTAACGAAGATGCAGGCTGGACGCACAGCGGATCAGTACAGACTGTCTCTAACGCTTGCGGCGTCTTTGGTGCATGGATCGCCGATTTTATGCTCAGCTGTTTCGGTTTGGTCGCTTACCTGTTTCCGGTCATTATCTTCTGGCAAGGTTATCTCATTTACACTCAGGGCAGGCAAGGCCGCGAAAAAATGATTATCGCGCTGCAATGGATAGGGTCGATAGCGACCATTATTTCAGGAGCGGCATTATTGAATTTATATCTATTAAGAATAGGCATCGAACTACCCAGCAATACCGGCGGCATTTTAGGCCAGGAGACCGGCAATGCATTGCTGGTAGTATTCGGTAATTCGGGCGCGACGCTGTTCTTATTGGTGGTCTTGTTGGCCGGGGTTACCCTGGTTACCGGCTTGTCATGGGTGGCGCTGATAGATGTCATCGGCAAATATACCGTATGCATATGCCGGATTTTTTGTAACGGCGTGCTGGGTTTGTTGCAGGAACGTTCGGTCAATCGCATTCAGACACTGGTTAAACATCCTGAAAAAGCGGAGCTTAAGAAGAAAATCAGCGCCAAAGCCCTACCGGCTATTGAAAAACCTGTAGAAAAAACAGCAAAAAACACATTTCCGCCGAAAAAACAGCCGGTCATTAAATATGATGCCAGCAAAGGCGTATTGCCCTCTCTGGAGTTGTTGGATCACCGGGACACCCGCGTTATAGGTTATTCGCAAACCGATTTGGAAGAAATGTCGCGCTTGGTGGAAGAAATTCTGGCCGATTTTAATGTCGCCGTTGCCGTGGTCGGTTTTCATCCGGGCCCGGTTATCACCCGTTTTGAATTACAACCTGCCGCGGGCGTTAAAGTCAGTCGCATCAGTACGCTGTCCAAGGACTTGGCCAGAGCCTTGTCGGTGACCAGCGTTCGTATCGTGGAAATCATTCCCGGCAAATCGGTAGTCGGCCTTGAAATTCCCAATCGGGAACGGGAGATGGTGACCTTGCGCGAGTTGTTGGTTTCGGCGCCGTTTGAAAAATCCAAGTCCCTGTTGACCCTGGCGATGGGCAAGGACATTTCCGGCACGCCGATGGTTGCCGATCTCGGCAAAATGCCTCATGCATTGGTCGCCGGCACTACAGGTTCAGGTAAATCGGTCGCCATCAACACCATGATTCTCAGTCTGCTGTATAAAGCGACGCCGGAGCAGGTGCGCTTGATCATGATCGATCCGAAGATGCTGGAATTGTCGGTTTATGAAGGCATTCCGCATTTATTGACCCCTGTCGTAACCGATATGAAGGAAGCCAGCAACGCATTGCGCTGGGCGGTTGCCGAAATGGAAAGACGTTATAAGCTAATGTCCAAAATGGGCGTCAGAAACTTGGCCGGATTTAACCAGCTGATAGACGACGCGACCGCACGAGGCGAGACCATCAGGGATCCGATGTTCCAAATGATCAATCCGCTGGAAGAAGGCGAAGAGTATCCCACCTTAAGCACCCTGCCCAGCATCGTCATCGTTATCGACGAATTAGCCGACATGATGATGATCGTCGGTAAAAAAGTTGAAGAGCTGATTGCGCGTCTGGCGCAAAAAGCGCGGGCGGCGGGCATTCATTTGATTCTGGCCACGCAGCGCCCATCGGTTGACGTATTGACCGGCCTGATCAAAGCCAACGTGCCTACCCGGATTTCATTTCAGGTGTCATCGCGTATCGACTCGCGCACCATTCTCGACCAAGGCGGTGCGGAAACGTTGCTAGGCAACGGCGATATGCTGTTTCTGCCTTCAGGCACCAGCATTCCCATTCGTGCGCACGGTGCGTTTGTCGATGACCATGAAGTGCATCGCGTGGTTGAATTTTTAAAACAAACCGCACCGCCGAATTATCTTGAAGACATCACTCGCGAGCTTTCCGATTCCGGCGACGGCTATAGCATGGGCGGCGGTGGCGGCAATGGCGATTCCGAAACCGACGCCTTGTACGACGAAGCCGTGCAATTTGTCACAGAAACCCGTAAAGCCTCAATATCCAGCGTGCAAAGACGTTTTAAAGTCGGCTACAACCGCGCCGCAACGATGATTGAAGACATGGAAGCGGCCGGTGTTGTCAGTGCTGCGGAAAGCAATGGCTCAAGAGTTGTGCTGGCGCCGCCACCGGTAAGAGATTAACGATGAACATTGCGTTGATCGGAGTCGCCATTGCGCTGACGGCGACTCTGGGCGGTGTCGTTATGGTCAAACGCAATTCTCCTCGGCAACCGATACCAGTCAAGGCCGTGCTGTTCGGGCTTTATTTCTGGGGCCTGGTGTTTTTACAGTTGCTTGCAGTTGGACTGTTCATGGGCTAGGCGCGCAGGCTGGTGTAATCAGTTTGAGTTTTAGATAAAGCCGTTCCTAGGTAATGCGGACGGAAAAGCGCGATCTACAATGTGTCGGCTATGATTTTTTCGTGTTTCTTGTGAATCAAATATTTTCCCCAAGATAAAAAAGTCAGCGCCCACCTTCTCCTGATTTTATGGTAGGCATTAATGTTATGGATAACCCAATATCATCGTTAATGAATAAACACATTGCGACAGTAGACATTAACGATACTATCGACAAAGTTGAAAAGATAATGGATTTGCATAAATTAAAATTTGCGCTGGTTATCGACTCGAATCAGGGCTGTTTTGGCGTAATCAGTTATTCGGATATTGTGCATTTCCATGAGAGGGGTAAAAATTCAAAAACCGAGCGCGCATGGGAATTGTGTACGCATAAGGTTATTGAAGTCAGTCCCGATACATCGGCCAGGGAAGCGGCCAAGCTAATGGTAAAGCATAAAATCAATCACATAGTCATAACAGAAAATAAAATAATAAAAGGCATCGTCTCATCAATTGATTTTGTCGGGGAATACGTGAAACAAAATGTTTAACATGCCGACCAATAGCGTACTTAAGGGCCGGGACGGTTTTTTTGGAAGCATAACGTCGTTTCGATCAAGTAAAAAATAAAATCGTCCGGAAAAGACGCCGGTAAGTTTCCGGGCGACAAGATCTGCCTATATCAAGGAAAAATAAACATTAACTGAGATTTCAGGTTTATTGACAATGGCCCGATGAGCTGATACTTTGCCTCGCTGGCACTCGTCTTAATGGAGTGCTAAATTTGGTTGCAGAGGTTGGTGTGGGTAATACGCAGTTTTTAAATGAGCGGTCGTTACAGCTGTTAAAATCGCTGGTCGAACGTTATATCAGTGACGGTCAGCCGGTGGGTTCGCGGGCTTTATCAAAAGATTCGGACTTGAATTTAAGTCCGGCCACTATTCGTAATGTCATGGCCGACCTGGAAGATCTGGGGTTGGTGCATTCGCCGCATACGTCGGCGGGACGGGTGCCTACGGTCAGCGGCTACCGCTTGTTTGTCGATACCTTACTGACAGTTAAACCGTTGGAATCGAAAGATTTAACCCGATTGCATCAAGGCTTGTCGTTAAGCGAGGATACCAATGATGTAATCGGCGTCGCTTCGCGCCTGCTGTCGGAATTAACGCAGATGGCAGGGGTAGTGACCTTGCCTAAAAGAGAGCAGGTGTGCTTGCGGCATATCGAGTTCCTATCTTTATCCCATACCCGCGTACTGGTCATTTTTGTTACCAATGAGCAGGAAGTCCATAATAAAATCATCCATACCTCGAAAGTTTTTAGCCCCGCCGAGTTACAGCAGGCCGCCAATTATTTGAATTCAATTTATTCCGGCCGTAGCCTCAATGCGGTGCGCAAAGCGGTTTTAAAAGAGTTGCAGGAAGACCGGGAACGCATGACAAATCTGTCTGGAACAGATTTGCATTTACCCGAAGGGTGTCGGGCAGGAAAGCCCGACATGAACGAAGGCATGCTGGATGCGGTAAAAATGGCGCAACTGGCGTTCGATCAGGACAATAAAAAAGACGATTATGTCCTGTCCGGAGAAACCAATTTAATGGGGTTTTCAGAGTTGTCGGATATGGAGCGGCTAAAAAACCTGTTTGAAGCATTCAGCCAAAAGCAGGGCGTTATCCATTTGCTGGATCAATGTATGAAAGCCGACGGCGTACAGATATTCATCGGTGAAGAATCCGGCTATCGGGCTTTCGATCATTGCAGTCTGGTGACCTCGTCGTACTCGGTAAGCGACGAAGTGGTCGGCGTGCTGGGCGTCATCGGGCCGACGCGGATGGCCTACGAGAAAATCATCCCTTTTGTTGATGTGACGGCAAAATTGTTGGGCGCCGCCTTGAATCCAAAACCAACGACCCCACTATAAAATAACGCAACTATTCAGCTGTTTTGAAAAATAGAACGCCGATGATGCTGATAATTAAGATCAAATAAGATTGTCCTTGAATTATCCGTGTTCATCATATTTATCTGCCGTAATCTGCGTTCCATTGTATTGGATGCTGAGGCACATTAATTTTAAATAGTAAGGAGCTATAAATAATGAGTACTGATCAGGAAGCGCCTGAGTCCCAGGCTAAAACTGAAAACGGAACGGTTGTAGAGCCGCCGCACACCGAATTAGCCGAGCACGAGCTCACCATTGAAGAGTTACAGCAGGCCTTGGTCGAAGCTGAGCAAAAAGCTCAGGAGAACTGGGACAAAGCGGTTCGCGCACAGGCGGAAATGGAAAACCTGAAAAGAAGAACCCAAAAGGATCTGGAAGATGCGCACAAATTCGCCCTGACAGGGTTCGCCAAAGAGCTATTGTCGGTATTGGACAGTCTGGTGTTAGGCTTGCAGGCGGCAACAGGCGATAGCGAAGAAGTGAAGAAATTCCGCGAAGGCAGCGAATTAACGATTAAGCAATTCGAATCAGCCTTTGCAAAATTCAAAATTGAAGCGATTGATCCCATCAATCAGCCGTTTAATGCCGAACTGCATCAGGCCATGGCTATGCAGGCCGTAGATGGTGTCGAGCCCAATACGGTCGTTAACGTTTTCCAAAAAGGTTATATGTTGAACGGGCGCTTGCTTCGTCCGGCCATGGTTTTGGTTGCCAAAGCAGCCGAAAAAAAACCGACAGATAGCCCTAGCATCGACGAACAGGCTTGAAATCAAACAAAGCAGCCTCATATTTGTAACAACTTTTACTTTTTTAAATAAATTCAAGTCTGGAGAATTCAATGGCTAAAATAATCGGCATAGATTTAGGAACCACAAACTCGTGCGTCGCGGTATTGGAAAACGGCGTCGCAAGAGTAATTGAAAACAGCGAAGGAGCACGCACTACGCCTTCCATTATTGCTTTCAGCAGTGACGATGAAGTGTTGGTTGGACAGTCGGCAAAGCGTCAAGCCGTTACCAACCCGAAAAATACCGTATTTGCGATCAAGCGTTTGATCGGTCGTCGTTTTAAAGACGATGTCGTACAAAAAGACATTAAAATGGTGCCTTATAAAATCGTCGAAGCTGAAAACGGCGACGCCTGGGTTGAAGTCCACGGCAAAAAAATGGCGGCTCCCGAGATTTCAGCGCGTATTTTGATGAAGCTGAAAAAAGACGCCGAAGCCTATTTGGGCGAAGAAGTCACCGAAGCGGTCATTACCGTACCGGCTTACTTTAACGACTCGCAACGCCAAGCGACTAAAGATGCCGGTCGTATTGCCGGACTTGAAGTTAAACGTATCATCAATGAACCGACTGCATCAGCATTGGCTTTCGGCATGGATAAGCCTAAAGGCGACACCAAAATTGCAGTCTATGACTTAGGTGGCGGCACTTTCGATATTTCCATTATTGAAATCGCCGAAATAGAAGGCGAGCACCAATTCGAAGTGTTATCGACCAACGGCGATACCTTCCTGGGCGGCGAAGATTTCGACTCAAGAATCATTGAATTTTTGGCCTCGGAATTCAAAAAAGAAAGCGGCGTTGACGTTCATAACGATCCGTTGGCCTTGCAACGTTTGAAAGAAGCGGCGGAAAAAGCCAAGATCGAATTGTCTTCAAGCCAGCAAACCGATGTAAACCTGCCTTACATTACCGCAGATGCCTCAGGTCCCAAGCATTTAAACGTTAAATTGACCCGCGCCAAACTGGAATCGCTGGTTGAAGAGCTGATTAACCGCACTAAAGGCCCTTGCGAAATGGCGCTGAAAGACGCGAAATTATCGGCATCGGATATTAACGATGTGATTTTGGTCGGCGGTCAAACCCGTATGCCGAAAGTGCAGGAAATGGTAAAAGCCATTTTCGGCAAAGAACCGCGCAAAGACGTTAACCCAGATGAAGCGGTTGCTTTAGGCGCGGCGATCCAGGCGGGTGTTTTGGCCGGCGACGTTAAAGACGTGTTGTTGCTGGACGTTATCCCGTTATCTCTGGGTATCGAGACCATGGGCGGCATCATGACCAAACTGATCGAGAAAAACACCACGATCCCGACTAATGCATCGCAAGTGTTCTCTACCGCGGACGACAATCAAACCGCAGTCACCGTCCATGTACTGCAAGGCGAGCGCGAAAAAGCGGCGGCCAATAAATCGCTGGGTCGTTTTGATCTGGCCGATATTCCGCCGGCGCCGCGCGGCATTCCGCAAATTGAAGTTGCATTCGACATCGATGCCAACGGTATTTTGAACGTGTCGGCTAAAGACAAGGCGACCGGTAAAAAACAATCGATTGTTATCAAAGCCTCCAGCGGTTTATCGGATGACGAAGTTGAACGCATGATTAAAGATGCCGAAGCGCATGCTGATGAAGACCGTAAACTGACAGAATTGGTTCACGCGCGCAACCATGCGGACGGCATGATTCACGCGACTGAAAAATCACTGAAAGAACTGGGCGACCAAGTCGGCGATGAAGAAAAAACCAGCATCGAACATGCGATTGAAGCATTGAAAACTGCGGTTAAAGGTGATGATAAAGCGGAAATCGAAGCCAAAACGAATGACTTAACCGAGTTATCCGGTAAACTGGCCGAACGCGTTTACGCGCAAAAATCGGCGTCTGAAGATGAAGCGTCCGGCGCTCATGCTTCTTCAGAGCATCATGCGGCGGATGACGGTGTTGTCGATGCCGAGTTTGAAGAAGTTAAAGATGACGGTAAGAAGTAAAATATAGCTTGGGGGTAGCTTACCCCCTATGCATTAACTTAAGGCATAAAACCACGAAGAACACGAAGCTCGCGAAGCAAAACTCCGCGTCCCTTCGTGTTCTTTTTGCGGTTTAGCAACCGGTCTCTTATCCTCTTTACGGAGTATCTCGGACAAAATCAGATGATAATCACCAAAATCCAACCATAGACTATTGAACCATGGCAAAAGAAGATTTTTACAAGCTTCTCGGTGTAGACAGAAACGCCAGTGATGCAGAGATTAAGAAAAGCTATCGCAGCAAGGCGATGAAGTTTCATCCGGATAGAAATAAAGATAATCCGGTGGAAGCCGAGGCCAAGTTTAAGCAGATTAAAGAAGCTTACGAAGTTTTATCAGACCCTAAAAAACGCTCCGCTTACGACCAGTTCGGCCACGCCGGAATCGATCCATCGATGGGCGGCGGGCGTTCCGGCGGTTTCGGCGGCGGTGAAAGTTTCAGCGATATTTTCGGCGATATTTTCGGCGGGGGAAGACAGCAGCGGAGTAACGTTCAGCGCGGCTCGGACCTGCGCTACAACCTTGAATTAACGCTCGAAGAAGCCGTGTTCGGCACCGATGCCAAAATCCGCGTGCCGGTGCTGGTCGCCTGCGGCGAGTGTAGCGGTTCCGGCGCTAAGAAAGGTTCAAGTCCCGTTATCTGTACAACGTGCCACGGTCACGGCCAAGTCAGGATGCAACAGGGATTCTTTTCGGTCCAGCAAACCTGCCCAACCTGCCGCGGTACCGGCAAACAGATCAAAGATCCTTGCGGTGCGTGTTACGGTCAGGGGAGAGTCCAGGAAAATAAAACCCTGTCGGCAAAAATCCCTGCCGGCGTCGATACCGGCGACCGCATACGCTTGGCCGGAGAAGGCGAAGCCGGAGAGTTCGGCGGTCCGGCAGGCGACCTTTACGTTCAGGTCCAGGTAAAAGACCATGAAATCTTTACCCGCGATGGCGCGAATTTATATTGCGAAGTGCCGATCAGTTTTCCTACCGCCTGCTTGGGCGGCGAGTTGGAAGTGCCGACCTTGAATGGCAAAGTGCTGTTGAAAATCCCTGCCGAAACCCAAACCGGAAAATTGTTCAGGTTGCGCGGCAAGGGCGTCAAGCCGGTCAGAGGCGGCCCGGTTGGCGATTTGCTGTGCAAAGTACAGGTCGAAACGCCGGTACACCTGACCAAAGAACAAAAAGCCTTGGTCGAGCAGCTCAGCGAATCCTTATCCGGCGGCGGTAAACATCACAGCCCGCAAGAATCTTCATGGACCGACGGCGTAAAAAGCTTTTTCGATAAACTAACAGGATAAGTCATGATGCGTATTGCTGTAGTAGGTGCGTCCGGCCGCATGGGTCTTTGCCTGATTAAAGCGGCGGCGCTGGATAAAAAGGCCGAATTGGCCGTTGCCGTGTCCCGTCCCGAAAGTCTTGCGATAGGTCGGGATGCAGGCGAATTGGCCGGCATCAGCGTGGTCGGCGTTAAAGTCGTCGATGACTTGGCGTCCGTTGTCGATCAGTTCGACGTACTGATCGATTTTACCCGTCCCGATGCCTCAATGGCCTTTATCGAGGCCTGTCGGCAGGCCGGAAAGAAGCTGGTCATCGGCACCACCGGTTACAGCGATGCGCAAAAAGCCCTTATTTCTGAGGCGGCTAAAGACGTGGCGATCGTGATGGCGCCCAACATGAGCGTCGGCGTCAACTTGTCGCTTAAACTGTTAGAAATGACCGCCAAAGTCATGGGCGATTACACCGATATTGAAGTGATCGAAGCCCATCACCGGCATAAAGTCGATGCGCCATCCGGCACCGCATTACGCATGGGCGAAGTGATAGCGGATGTCTTAGGCCGGGACTTAAAAGACTGCGCGATTTACGGCAGGGAAGGCAATACTGGCGAACGCGACAGAAAAACCATCGGTTTTTCAACCATTAGAGCCGGAGACATCGTCGGCGAGCACACCGTCATGTTTGCCGATGACGGCGAGCGGGTGGAAATCACCCACAAAGCCACCAGCCGCATGACTTTTGCCAACGGTGCGGTCAGGGCGGCGGTTTGGCTGGCAGACAAGGATAGCGGCTTGTACGACATGCAGGATGTTTTGGGGCTTTCTTGAATGGTTGGGGCTGAGAGTTTCTCAGAGCCCATGCGCATCAATTTAAAGCATAAAACCACGAAGCCGCATCTATTCGCAATCCAGTGCATTATAAAATCTGCAACATTTGTAACTACAAAAAGAGTTATACTTTCTAATAATTGTAAAGGAGCTACAAAATGAATTATGTCTGGGATGACTGTAAAAGTGCCTCGAATCTATAAAAACATGGATTAAGCTTTGAAGATGCGAATATCGTTTTTTCCGGCGAGTGCGTAACATTTGAGGATGACCGTAACGATTATGGGGAAGCAAGATATATTACGCTTGGCACTCTGGAAGGCCGTGTTGTGGTACTGATTCATACGCAACTGAATGAGGCAACGCGCATTATCTCAATGAGAAAGGCAAACGAACGTGAGCAAAAAATCTATCAAAAGCGACTTAGCAAGAATTGATGCGATGACCGATGCGGACATCGATTATTCCGATAGTCCTGAGCTTGGGGATGAGTTTTTTGACAAAATCACCACCCCTTGGCCGCCGTCAAAAAAGCAACTCACTATCCGGCTTGATGAGGATGTGCTGGAATGGGTTAAGAGACAAGGCAAAGGCTATCAGACCCGGATCAACCGTATTTTACGGGCGGCGATGGATAGTCAGCAGCGACAGTAAATCATTCTTTGCCGCTGGTTAAGTGGCTTTAGTTTTGAAAATACCACATGAAAACAATCTACTATCCTGAAGACGATATTTTGGAACTGCATTTTAGCGACAGCACTATCGTTAGAGAAACAACGCAGGATTGGAATGTCGTTTTGTCTTACGATGCTAATAATCATCTTGTGTAGATGGTGGTATTAGAAGCCAGTGTTTCCGGGCTGCTACCTTTACAAGAGCAGAAAGCCGCTTAGGCATAGTCGGGTTACGCTACCGCTAACCCAGACCTACATGGCTGAATTCCGCAGTCTTCACTCTAATGAATTTCAGGCTATGTTATGATTTAGCCATTACATCAGTCGGTAAAAATAACACAGCATGATTCGCAAACTGCAAATAAACAATTATAAATCTCTGCATGATCTGACTTTAGATGTCGGGCGCTTTAATGTGTTTATTGGGGAAAATGGTTGTGGAAAAAGTAATTTGTTGGAAGCGATTGCATTGGCTGCCGCAGCGGCAGCGGATAAATTGGATCATGAGTTTTTGGGTTCGCGAGGGATTAGGGTCACTGAACCGCAATTAATGCGCTCGGCATTTAGTGATAAAAATCGGATAGAGCCTATAGAAATTGATGTCGGATTTTTGAGTTTAGATGGGTTAGAGAAGTACACACTACAAAACGATAATCAAGCTTATGCTAAATGGACTAGATTGGGCAGCAACCTATTTGAGGAAGATATAATACCCATAAACAGTTGGTTAAAAAAGATAATGGAAGCTGAGGATATGCAAGAAGGTGCAAAAGTATTTTTTGCAAATGAAGAAAATGCTGAACAGCGATTTAAAGCTATAGAAAAATTTGAGGCTAAATTAGTAAAAAAAATCATGGCTAAAGCCTATGAAAGTTACGGTGCAGATGCCAAAAAGCATATTGACCACTTTAAAAATATTGGAAATAACAAATCCAAACTAAAAAACTTTGTTATCTATTCCCCCGAAAACACCGCACTCAGAAACTTCTATAAAGAAGGCCAAATTGAACCCTTAGGCATTAATGGCGAAGGTTTACTGAAACTATTAAAAGTGATCCAGAGCAAATCGCTAGAACAACGGCAAGAAATTCACACTTGCTTACAGCTTTTCGATTGGTATGCCGAACTTGAAATCCCCAAGGATTTATCGCAATCCGAAGAAAAAGTCACCATCACCGACCGGTATTTAACCTTGGCTTTCGACCAACGTAGCGCCAACGAAGGCTTCCTGTTCGTGTTATTTTATATAGCATTGATGGTGTCGGACGATACCCCGAAAATATTCGCTATCGACAATATCGACACTTCGCTGAATCCCAAGCTGTGTACCAAGCTCATTAAAGAGTTAGTTCGTTTAGCGAAAAAATACGACAAACAAGTTTTTGTAACCACCCATAACCCGGCCATTTTAGACGGCATTGATTTAGGCGATGATGAACAATGCTTGTTGGTGGTATCACGTAAAAAAGACAGTGGACATACCCTGATTAAACGTATTGAATTAAAAGACAAGCCACGATCGCCAATTAAAAACAGTAAAGGCGAATATGAGAGCTTAAGGTTATCAGAGGCTTTTTTAAGAGGCTATTTAGGCGGACTGCCGAAAGGATTTTAAGCCTTATGCATCAATTTAGCATAGCAGGTGAAGGCGTTACCGATCAGGTAGTTATTGAAAATATCTTGTGTGGTTATTTTGAAAGCCTAGACCTCGAAGGCGAAATTAACTATTCACATCCGCTATATGATGAAACAGATCAAAAGCAAAGAGGCTTTGGCAATTGGACGGTGTTGTTAGATTATTTGGATCATTCCGATTTTCGAGCAGATGTCCTCAACTGTGAGTTTATTGTTATTCAAGTCGATACCGATATTTCTAATGAAAAAGGCTTTGATGTTTCCCAAGTTGATGCGGACAATCAACCATTAACGCCGGAAGTTTTGATAACCCATGTTATTGCCAAACTGGTTGCCACTATCGAAAGCGGCGAAAAAGGATTTTACGAAGAACATGCGGAAAGAATTATCTTTGCAGTCAGCGTCCATTCCATAGAGTGCTGGCTTCATGCCCACTATAATAAAGAGTCGCTGAAAAGCCCTAAAATTACTGGCTGTGCCAAGGCATTATCTTATTATTTATTGAATAAGGATAAAAATGAGGCCTTTACAAGAATTGAAAAAAACCAACCTTGCTACAATAAACTCAGTCGGCCTTTTCAAAAGCGTCACCACATTAATGCCGTAGCCCAAAAAGACCCCAGCTTTCGCGTTTTCATTCAATCGCTAGCAAAAATAGAAGCCCAAATTTTCAATCTCAATAACAGCGGTTGATACAGGTATAGCAATGCTAAGAATATTTCACACCGCAGACTGGCATCTCGGACATCATCTACATGGCGTATCCAGGCAACTGGAGCATCAGCAGTTTCTGGACTGGTTGTTGGATGAATTGCACAACAAACAGGCCGATGCGTTGATTGTTGCCGGTGATATTTTCGATTCGGCAAATCCATCCTCCGCCGCGCAATCTCAGCTTTATGACTTTCTGGTCAAAGCCAGAAACCGGCTGCCGAATCTGAATATTGTGTTGATCGGCGGAAATCACGATTCTGCTTCACGGCTGGATGCGCCATCGCCGATACTCAATGCGCTGGGCGTCACAGTGGTCGGCGGTTTGCCTCGCGACGAGCAGGGCAATATCGATTGGGATCGCTTGCTGGTTCCGCTGACCAATGCGGCGGGCGATGTTAAAGCCTGGTGCGGGGCCATGCCGTTTTTGCGCAATGCCGATTTACCCGGAAGCGAGCAAGACACCGATCCGTTAATCTTCGGCATGAAAACGTTGTATGCCGAACTGTTTTCGCAGTTGCAACAAAAGGCGGGCAATGCAGAAAGCCTGATCCTGACCGGGCACTGTTATATGGTCAATGGCGCAGTGTCCGAATTAAGCGAGCGCAAAATACTGGGCGGCAACCAGCATGCGCTGCCGGTTGAATTATTTCCCGATGACATTGCTTATGTGGCCTTAGGCCACCTCCACTTGGCGCAAAAAGTCGGCGCGAACGAACATATTCGTTACAGCGGTTCGCCGATTCCGCTGTCGTTCGATGAAACCGATTATTTGCATCAGGTTGTCCAAGTCGATGTTCGGGCAGGGCAGCCGGTTGCAACCGCCGCCGTTAAAATTCCCCGTAGCGTTCAATTGCTCAGGATTCCCAACGGCAAAGATTTTGCCGTGTTGTCGGATGTGATCGGACACTTGGAAAGCCTGATTCTGGACGATCTGCCGATCGAGCGACGGCCGCTGCTCGAATTGCGCATCAGACTGGAAAAGCCGGAACCCGGATTGCGGCAGCAGATTGAAGACGTCATCGCCAAACTGCCGGTGCGCTTATTGAAAATATCCACCGCTTACAGCGGCAACGAAAAAAGCCTGGCGGACCTGAAAATCGAAGAACGCCTGGAAGAACTGCAACCGTTGGATGTTTTCCAGCGCTGCTATCAAAACAAATATGACAAGGACGCGCCTAAAGCTTTGAATGCGCTATTTAACGAATTGGTTGAAAGCCTGCAAGGAAGCGAATAATGCGCATATTAGCGATACGCGGAAAAAACCTGGCAAGCCTTGCCGAGCCGTTCGAGATTTTACTGAATGCAGGTCCGCTGGAGCAGGCCGGATTATTCGCCATTACCGGACAAACCGGCGCGGGTAAAAGCACGATTCTGGATGCCTTGTGTCTGGCCCTGTATGACGAAATTCCGCGCCTGCCGAGCGGTCAGGGTTTTGCGATAGGCCATAAAGACGAGGATGAAAAGCTGCGCGTGACCAGCAATGACGTGCGCTCTATTTTACGCCGCGGCACCGGCAACGCGTACGCCGAAGTGGATTTTATCGGCAAGGACAAGCATCACTACCGGGCGCGCTGGGAGGTCAGCAAAGCCCGAGGCAAAGCGGACGGTCGCTTGCAGGCGCAGGAAGTCACGCTAAGCAAAATTGACGACGGCCAACGCATAGGCCAAGGCAAAAAAGACACGCTGGAGAAGATCTGCGAACTGATCGACCTTAACTTCGACCAGTTCCGCCGCTCGGTGTTATTGGCTCAGGGCGATTTTGCCGCGTTCTTGAAAGCCAAAAAAGACGAGCGTTCCAGTTTGCTGGAGCGCATCACCGGCACCGAACTTTATTCCGAACTGTCCATCGCCGCATTCGATCGGGCCAGACAGGAAAAAGACGCGCTAAATCTGATTACAAACAGGATGCAGGATCAAATCCCGCTGGATGAAGAAGCCCGGCAACTGCTGGAACAGCAACGCGACCAATTCATCAGCCAGTTGGCCGATCTGGAGCAGCAAATCGAGCATAACCAAAAAATCATCGATTGGTATGCCGAACTTAAAAAACGGCAAGAAGCCGAGCGAGTTGCCCGTGACGAACTTACAATCAGCCAACAGGCGTGGGATGCGGCCGAAGCCGGGCGGCAACTCATGCAAAAAGTCGAAGCGGTTCAGCCTTTAAGGCCGCTGTTAGCTCAGTACCAAACGGCAAACGCCGAACATCGGGATGCCCAGCAAAAACTCAAAGACAGCAACGAGCAGCGGTTGGCAACAGAAACAACGCTGCAAACGGCAAAGGAACGGCTCAATACCCTGGCCGTTGCATTAACCGGAGCCGAACAGCAACAGCAGCAGGCGCAACCGGTGCTAATCAACGCGCGGGCCTTGGACACCCGCATCGATGTCATCCGGCAAACTGTCGCCACCTTGGCCTGTGAAGAAAACCAATTGCTTCAAGCGTTGGATAGCGCCGAACAGGACCATCAATCTTTATTGATTCGACAATCTGATCAAACCACGGCGCTGCAACAGCTTAATCTCTGGCTGGAACAAAACCAGGCGATCAAACCCATCGCCGCCGAATGGAGCCGCTGGGATGCGGAGCTGGAACGCTATCAAACGCTGAACATCCGCAAAACAGACGCCGAACATAATGCCGAGCAGTTAAAACAGGCGGTTACCAAGGCTGAGCTCAGCTTGGCAGAGTTAAAGCCTGCGATTGACGACAGCCTCAACAGACTGACGCTGCATCAGCAGACGCTGGCGCAGCTGAAAACGCAGGACAGCCGCCAGTCGCTTGAAGACCTGCATCGCGCAAAAGGCGAGCTTGAAATCAAGCGCGAACAGGTCGCTTTGGCGTTGAAGTTGGCGAGCAATGCACAAGAGCTGCAACAGGCTATCAAACAGGATGCGGACAAATTGGCGGCCACCGAACAGGCGATTAACGACAGTGCGCTGCAACTGCAAACGGTAAATCAGCAGCAAACAACTAACAGTGCCTCGCTGATCGAGGCTAAAAAAGCCTTGGAACTGATACAGGCGACAACGCATAAAAACGCCGAACAATTCCGCTCTTTGTTACAGGACGATCAGCCTTGCCCGGTTTGCGGAGGGCTTGAGCATCCCTGGAAAGATCAGGTCAGCGTAGGCAATGAGCATGCCGTAGCGCAGTCGGCGCGGGTCGCCGAGCTGGAAAGCCAAAATGAACAGCTGATTAAAACTACCGCCGAATTGACCAAAGGCATCAGTCAGGGCCAAGAGCAACAAACAGCGCTGGCCGAAAAGCTGTCCGAGGCGCAGACCGATCTGGCTCAATGCGGCAGTGATTGGGCTGTATTAGCTATGCACCATAAACCTGATTTTTCCATCACCGATAGTCAGCTTTTGCCTGCGCTTAAAATCCACGACGAGCAGATAAGTTCAGCATTGGAGCTAATCAGGCAGCAGGAAAAAGCGGCTCTCGAATTACAAAGACAGCTTCAGGAGGCGCAGGATTTATTCGATGCGGATCAGCGGAATAAAGAAAAACTGTCTGCCGAATTCGCCACGCTGGATAAGCAATACGCCAAAAACAAAATCGACTTGGAACATGTCGCAGCCGGAATTCAGGAGCTGGAAAAGCAACTGCAAGCAATTGTCGATTTGTTGGCGACGCCGTTTCGGCAAGTGGAAAACTGGCAAACACGTTTGCAGGCTTCCACAACAGCGTTCAGACAAGATTTCGCGGCAAAAGCGCAGCAATTCCAGCGTACCGAACAGCAGATTGAAACCGCCGCCAAAGCCCTGGAAAAAATCAGCCATGATGAAAAACTTGCCGAGCAACTGCTAAAACAATCCCGGCAACACCATGACATTAAACAAGCCGAATTAACGGCTCAAACAGCAGAACAACGAAAACTGACCGTCGAGCGCGAAGCGGTGTTGCCGAATGTGACTGCCGACAGTTACGAACAAAGCGTTAACCAAAATGCACAGACCGCAAGAGCCGCCCACCAGCAGGCCGGTAATAGGGTCAATCAAGCCGAAACAGAGTTGGCAACCCATAAACAAAATCAGCAGCATTGGCAAACCGAGACCGGCAGGCGTTACAGCAACCTGGAAAAAGCCCTAAGCGCGCTGAACCAATCGCTGGAAATGCAAGCCATCGATATTGAGCAGTTAAGCCGGTTGCTGGAAAAAGACGCCCCTTGGCTGGCTGAACAGAAAACCCAAATGGCGGCGCTGGAGCGCGCCTTGCAAGAATCTGCGGCCTTGTTAAAAGTTAAAGCCGACGATTGCGTTAAGCACCAAGGCAACCCGGTCGACAGGCCGGAAGACGACGCCAACAAACTGTCGGCCGAATTGCAGCAGCAAAGACAGCTTGCGCATAGCCAAAAAGAAGAGCAAATCATCCTGCTGCGGGAAGACGATAAAAGAATCGAAGCCGGGCGCGCGTTGAAAGCGGAACTGGACAGCCAACGAGACCGCTGGGATCAATGGGAAAGCCTGAATGAACTGATCGGCTCGAAAAGCGGCGCAAAGTTCCGTACTTTCGCCCAAAGCCTGACCCTGGAAGCCTTGCTGGCGCACAGCAACCGGCATCTTGAAGACTTCGCCAAACGTTATGCCCTGCAACGGGTGCCGGGCAGCGATCTGGAACTGCAAATTATCGACCGCGACATGGCCGACGATGTGCGCAGCGTACACAGCCTGTCCGGCGGCGAAAGCTTTCTGGTGTCGCTGGCGCTGGCCTTGGGCTTGGCGTCGTTGTCATCCAACAAAACCCAGGTCGAATCGCTGTTTATCGACGAAGGCTTCGGCAGCCTGGACCCGGAAACACTGGACATCGCCATCGCCAGCCTGGACACCCTGCAAGCCTTGGGCAGGAAAGTCGGCGTGATCTCGCATGTGCCTATTCTGGTTGAGCGGATTGGGGCCAAGGTGGTGGTCGAAAAGCAGGGCGGGGGAAGGAGTCGTGTTTTGATTGTTGGGGGGTATTGAAAGGCGCACTTGCAAGTGATGGGTTGAGTTAATTCGTGCATAGGCGGAGAGGATAACGGTCATCGCCGCGACTGAAGTCGCGGCTCCAAATATCCTGAATGAAATTGCGATTTTTGTTGGTTTTTGCATGATTACCGATACTTTGTTAGTATCCGTAGCAGACAAAGGAGCAGCTATGAACGAAATTTTCTTTATTGTAGAAGACGCCCCGGAAGGCGGTTATACGGCCAAGGCGCTCGGCGAATCGATTTACACTGACGCGGACAATCTTGAACAACTCCATGCCAACGTCCAAGATGCGGTTCGCTGCCATTTCGATGAAGACAAAAAACCCAAGATGATCCGCCTGCATTTCGTCCGCGAAGAAGTCATCGCCGTTTGAAACTCCCTCGCGACATTGATGGAATCCAGCTTGCAAAAGCCCTTGCCGGACTCGGATACCATATCACCCGCCAGACCGGAAGCCACATCCGCCTGACAACTTTTGAGAACGGCGAACACCACCTAACTATTCCCGCTCATAATCCTTTAAAAATCGGTACATTGGCTTCGGTTTTTAGCGGCATCGAATCGCACTTCAAGCTTACCCGAGATGAATTGTTGAAACGCCTCTTTTCTTGATTACTTATACGGCAGTTCCTGTTGGCTGAAATGTGTGTCCGATTGGCGGTATTTATCTTTTCGCCCGTATGTTCGCTTGGGCATATTGCCCCGTGGATTGGGCAGGGATTGGCAATTGTGAGTTCGGATCTGGTTTGGAATAGAACGCTTTATTTGAAGTTGATGGGTTTCGCTACCGCTCTACCCATCCTACGTGCTACGTGCTATTTTGGTCGAGCGGATTGGGAGCAAAGTGGAGGTTGAAAAGCAGGGCGGGGAAAGGAGTAGCGTTTTTTTGGGGGTATTGAGAATGAAATTTACCGCTCAAGAGCAACGTTGAGAGTGAGATAGCTCGCTGTAACAAAGAAAAATATGACAAAATAAACATTGCCATATTTGTTGACAAAATATTTTTTGCCATTTAGCATGGCAAAATAAATTTTGTCACTTTGGAGGGGGCATGACAGGTCAAGTTGTTTTTGGTAGAGATTACTTTTCGAGACCCAAAGATGAAGAAAGGGTTTGGCGGCGCTTGAAGAGAGGTGGGCATTTACTCGTTCTTGCGCCGCGCCGCGTTGGTAAAACTTCGCTATTAAGGCATTTAGAAAATAATCCACGAGAAGGCTTTGTATTCTTATATGTGATGGTGCAATCGTGTAATACCGAACACCAATTCTATAAAGAGATACTCGAAAAGCTGTATAGCTCCGAATTTACCGACAGACTCGATACATTAAGCCATAAAGGTAAGGACTGGATCTCTTCAATTTTCCACAATATCAAAGGTATTGAATTTGGCGACGCCGGCATCTCTTTTCAAAATAGCGATTACAAATTGACCGCTGCTGACTTGGAAAAAGTCATCAACAATCTGAAATTAAATCAAAAACTCATATTAGTTTTGGACGAATACCCCGACGTTCTGGAGAAAATAAGCAACCTTGAAAGCAAGCAAAGCGCGATTGATTTTTTAGCCACAACCAGAAGACTTTGCCAAAATACCGAACTTAGCAAAAAAATACAGTTTATTTTTACAGGCTCAATCGGCCTGGATACCTTAGCGCATCGGCTTGGTTCAACCAGCCTGATAAATGACAAGGATAAAGTTGCGATAGACCCGCTCACACAAGCCGACGCGTTGGCGTTTATTGATTTTCTGGCGCAGAAGAACGACAGCCAACTTTCACTAGATAAAAGCACTGCCACCTATTTGCTGCAAAAAGTTGATTGGTTAATGCCTTACTACATAGAAGCCTTGTGGGAAAGGCTCGAAGATTTATGTTGCGATAATGACATAGTAATCCCTACTCAAGGTGATGTGGACAATGCATTCGAATTGCTTTTCCATAACAACTACAGAACCACGTTTAATCATTGGGCAGAACGCCTGCAACGCTTTGAAAAAGACGAAGCCAAACTCGCCAAAACCATTTTGGACAAGCTTACCGAAGCGGACGAACTGAGCTTTAGCGAAATCTACAATATTTTTCAGGACGAAAATCATCGACACCTTAACGGCAACTACATTCTGGATTGCCTTGAGCATGACGGCTACATTTTTGAACACAAAGAAAAGGCGTTTAAATTTACCTCGCCGATTTTAAAAGAATGGTGGAGACGCTATGCCGACCGAACACTATAAAGAAACCATCAAGCTCTACAACCCGCAAAACGCATCGAATGCAACCATAAAGGCTACCTTTGTCATTCGCTTAAAGGAGTTCGACAAAATTTGGAAAGATATTAAAACTTCCAAGATGTCGCACCCTGAGCAGCATTACATCATCCAGGGCATCAGAGGTTCCGGTAAAAGCACATTGTTGACCCGACTATCGATAGAAATTGAAGAAGACCCAGAGCTTTCAAAATGGCTGATTCCTATTCTTTTCCGGGAAGAGGAATATGGCATTACCTCGTTGTTTACTTTTTGGGAGCATATAGCCGAAGAGTTATGCGAACATCCACTTTATGCGGATCAATTCGCCGGTTTATTGGATAAAATCGAAAACCTGGAAGAAGACCCTAAAGCTGCGTTCAAACTTCTGGATAGTTATCTGGTCAAAGCCAACAAAAAAATCATCCTATTTATTGATAACTTGGCTGAGCTTTTTGAAACCTATTCAAGAAACGAAGAAGAAATGCTCAGAGAAGTGTTAAGCCAAAACAATAATATAAGGATCATCGGCGGCTCTGCGATTAGCCTGGAAAATTTTTACGATAACAAAGCGCCTTTTTATCAGTTCTTTCGCATCATCACGCTGAAAGAAATCAACCGGCAGGAAGCCATCACCCTATTGATTAATTTGGGCAAATACTTAGGAAAAGAAGAAGAAGCCAAAATCAAACAACTTATTGAAGAAGAACCGGAAAAAATCGAAACCATCAGAAGGCTGACCGGCGGCATCCCCAGAACCCACATTTTGTTGTTCCAGATTCTGATAGAAGGACCTAGAGGAAGCGCATTCCAATATCTTGAAGACACCTTGGATAAAGTGTCACCCATTTATAAACACCGAATGGACGATCTATCTAAACAACAAAAGCCCATTATTCATGCCATAGCCAAAAACTGGGAAGCGATGTCCGCCAAGGAAATAGCGCAGCAAACACGCATAGATAGCAAGCAAGTATCCGCTCAACTCAATCAATTACAAAAGCAATGGCTGATAGAAAAGATACCGACCTCAACCAAAAACCACCTTTATGCGCTACAGGAACGGTTTTTTAATATTTGGTACCTGATGCGTTATGGCCGACGCAAAGACCGGAACAAATTGATCTGGCTGACCCGATTTTTTGAAGTGTGGTGTTCAACAGACGAACTAGCTGAACGTGCCAAGGCCTTTCATAAGGAATTATCATCTACATCAAACCCTAGGGGAGCAATGATCTATGCCAGCGCACTGATTAATAGTGACAAACTGGAGTTTAAAGAAAAAGAGCAGCTTTATAACAAAACCAGACTCCACCTTGAAATGAATGGACATAATGATCTTATAAGAGAATTACCCGCCCTCAGTGACGACGAGTATTTACAGCAAGGAATTAAGTCGTTGGAATCAGGTAAACTTGAAGAGGCAGAAGACTATTTCAAGAAAGCTAAAAATGGTGGCAATAAAAAGGCTTTTTTTGCTTTAGGTTACTTATTTCATATACTCAAGCGATACGACGAGGCAGAAGTCAATTACCGGCTGACCATTGAGCACGACGCAACCAGCGCCTATATCAATTTGGGCAATCTATTCAGCGAACGCAAGCAGTACGCGGAAGCCGAAGCCAATTACCGGCTGGCCATTGAGCACGGCAACACCAGTGCCTATAACAATTTGGGCAATGTATTGAAAGAACTCAAGCAGTACGCGGAAGCCGAAGCCAATTACCGGCTTGCCATTGAGCATGGCGACACCGGTGCGTATCTCAACTTGGGTAATCTATTTAGCGAACTCAAGCAGTACGCGGAAGCCGAAGCCAATTACCGGCTTGCTATTGAGCACAGCGACACCGATGCCTATAACAACTTGGGTAATCTATTTAGCGAGCTCAAGCAGTACGCGGAAGCTGAAGCCAATTACCGGCTTGCCATTGAGCATGGCTATACCGGTGCGTATCGCAATTTGGGCATTTTATATAGCGAACTCAAGCAGTACGCGGAAGCCGAAGCCAATTACCGGCTTGCCATTGAGCACAGCGACACCGATGCCTATAACAACTTGGGTAATCTATTTAGCGAGCTCAAGCAGTACGCGGAAGCCGAAGCAAATTATCGGCTGGCCATTGAGCACGGCAACACCGATGCCTATATCAATTTGGGCATTCTATTCAGCGAGCTCAAGCAGTACGCGAAAGCCGAAGCCAATTACCGGCTGGCTATTGAACACGGCTACACCGATGCGTATCGCAATTTAGGCAATCTATTCAACGAGCTCAAGCAGTACGAAAAAGCTGAAAATAGCTACAAACAAGCCATCGATCTAGGAATTGCCGATGCTGCAAATGCTCTCGCCTGGTTTTATTTCGAAACAACTCAGCAAGACAAAAAAACTGTGGCGCTAAATCTTGCTCACAGTGCGGTTGCCGATGCCCCCAGCTTTGAATGTTTACATACCTTGGCAACTGTCGCGCTTTGGAACAATGAAATCGACATCGCACGGGAAAGCATAGAAAAAATCCTGTTAACGGAAAGCTGGCAGCAGGATATTGATGATGAAAAATCATTCATTGACTTGTTGATACTGCTGTTAGCCAAAGGCCAAACCAACCTGTTTGACCTTTGGCAGCAAAAATTCGATTTGGCGGACAGATTAAAGCCACTCTATTACGCGTTTTTAAATCTAGTGCCGGAAAAATACCCCAATCAACTGTTAAGGATGGGCTCCGAATTGAAAGAAACTGTCGATGAAATACTGGAGAAAATTGCGGTTTACAAAGAGAAATATTAAGGGCCAAGCGCACGGCAGGTTAGGCTTGGTGCAATGAAGCCCAACAAATCGAAACCTTGAATGTTAGGCTTCGCTTCGCTCTGCCCAACTGACCGTGCTTGACGGAGATTAACTATGAGCGAAATAAGCAAACAAGAGCTTGAAGACATTACCCAACGTTATCAGGAGCTGATGGCGTCGCAGCAAACGCTGTTACTGTCGACGGCTTCAGCAAACGGCGTTCCTGACATCAGTTACGCGCCTTTTGTGCGGGACGATGCCGGAGTCTTTTATATCTATGTCAGCGAGATGGCTTGCCATACGGTTAATTTGCTGAATAACCCGCAGGCATCGCTATTGTTTATCCGTCCGGAATCCGAATCGCCTAACCTTTTTGCCCGGGAGCGGGCGGTGCTAAGTTGCAGTGTCACGGAAATAATCCGTGACGATGCAATTTACGCTGACCGGATACAAGCCTTGCAGGATAAGTTTGGCGAGGTGGTTAGTGTGCTGCGCTCATTACCGGATTTTCATTTGTTTGCCTTGCGTCCGGAAAATGGGCGGTACGTTATCGGTTTCGGGCGCGCTTTCAGTATTAATGTGAGCGATGCTTCCTTGCGTCATATTTAGCTACGCATCTGTAAAACAGATCGGAAAATAGCCGGGCTTTATGCCGTCAATCCACTCATGTATTCAGGGTTCCCGCTCTTATTTTGTAGACCGCGCTATGGCTGACAACTTCCATTCGAAACGGTGTCAATTAGACCTTCCAGGTTTTAAAAACCTGGAAGGTCTGTCTATCGCCCTGCGTGTGCATAGCGATGAGCGAGGGTGAATGGCACTGTGGGAGCGGGCCGCGCCCGCGAATATTTGGGCGGCGATTGTACCGTTGCAGCGTCTAAGATTAATGTCCGTCGCTAAACAAACCAAGGTGTCAAACTTTAGTTTTAATCGGTTTTGTTTTGCTTAAGCAAGGTTTATAGCTATCGCATAACGCGAGGTATAAAGGCACCGGATTGATGAGCTTTGATGTCCCGCTGGCCAAAAAAGCGGTAGCCATTAACGGAATTAGAATTTCATGGCTGTTAGTCATTTCCATAACAATCACAAACGAAGTGAGCGGCGATTGCAGCATGCCGGAAAAATAAGCGGTCATGGTCAGCAAAATCATCACCGAAGCGGGCGCTACCGGAAACCAGTTTGCCAGATTAACGCCAAACCCCGCCCCGGTTGAAAGTGACGGCACAAAAATACCGCTGGGTATGCCGCTAAAGAACGTTGCGCAGGTTGCGAGCATTTTGAGGAATGGATAAGAAAAATCGATAGGTTGAACGCTGTTTAATATGGCCTTGGTTTGTTGATAACCGGTGCCCACGGTGGCGCCATCGGAAAAATAATTCATGGTGGAGACGATCCCGCCGCAGACGATGGCGATCACGACAATGGATATTCCGGTTTGCTTGAGAAGCCGGCTGCCGAGAATCGTGCTCTTGCTGAATACGCCGCCCAGAAAGCCGCCGGTAATCCCGCATAACGGCACCGCGAGCCAGCTTTGTCCCAACGGCATGACCAGTGACGCATCTTCAAAATAAATGTAGCTGTTTAATATCGCATAGGCGGTAATGCCGGAAAAAATAATAGCAGTTAATACCAGACTGCTGATGCGCTCTTCCAGGGTCCTGCCCATTTCTTCAATGGCAAAAATAATGCCCGCCAACGGCGTGCTGAACATGGCCGCAAATCCGGCGGCACTGCCCGCCAGAATCAATCCTTTCTCCAAATAATGAGGCGGAAATTTAATGGTCTTGCCCAGCGACAGCATAATGGATGCCCCGACGTGTACAGCGGGCCCGCCAAAACCGATCGATGCGCCGGAAAGCAAGCCCATAATCGGCAAGAACATTTTTCCAAAAGCGATTCTTAAGGAAATTAATTGAGAGCGTTCATGTAGGTTGCTGGAAATGTCCAGCGCTGTTTTAACCTGTGGAATGCCGCTACGTTCGCTACCGGGGAAAAAACGAAAAGTGATCCAGGCGGTAAGGCCCATTCCGACAGGCGGGATGATAAAATGAAACCAGGGGTATTGTAATGAAAGGAGGCGGTAGGTCTGTGCCGCCCATTCGCTGAGCAAGGTCATCATAACGATAACCAGGCCGACAATGATTGCCCCTATCCAAAAGACAAGGCGCTGCTTCCAGGCAATATAGGAAAGGAAAGAAAAGTGCGGTTCCAAAATAAGCGTTCCTCAACATAGGGTTAACTTCAATGTAACGTGTTCGTAAGCATTACTGATAATACCGAATAAATTGTTTGCGTCACTTCAGGGGAAAACAACATTGAAACCATACCCTTGCTTAGCAGTATAGGTGCTCTATCCCAGGTGTTCAAGGCGATTGACAAGGCCGCCCTTGTTAGCAAGACGCTCGATTTTCTGTATCGGCTACGCTATCTGGCTAAACGGGCAATTTAATGTAAAAATTGCTTCACTTATTGCCTGAAGACTTTTCCGGTCGACCAATGCCCGATATTTCCCAACATGGCCACAGCACCAACTTAATCGGTTTGGCGACTGCTTGCATGGCCAGTCACGCCTTTAACGAAAGCCCCAAAGCGCTGCATATTGCAGGCGCCCGCGAGTCGGCTTCCGGTTTGTTTGAGCAATTGGGCAAGCACTCGACACGCGATGACTGCGGCCGGATATTTCAAGACTATATGTGCGTTGTTTTCGGCTTTGAAACGGAGCAACGCTTAAGCAACGATCATTCGGGACGGCGGCGTTACCGTAACAGTTATCTGCGGTTAATTCAGGACTGGGGTTTGGACTCGAACAATGCCCAAGGCGCGGTTTTTAAAGGCTGGGTCGAAAGCCGCTTCGGGTTGTTTCCTACCTATCACAAACAGCGCATAGCCAGTTTTAGCAGCAAAGACTGGATCATGTACATCGAAGAAAAGATGAACAGTCGTTATCACAACAACTGCATTTACATGCAGTTGGACCTTCTTTACGAATATTGCCAGTGGGTTATCGAACGTTTTCAGTTCCCGGCCGCAACCCATAAAACCCTTTATCGCGGCGTCAATTCACTGGACGATGATTGGGTTGTTCTGGATCAGGATAAAACCCATAAAATCGTGCGCTTCAATAATATCGTTTCCTTTACCGACCGCCGCAGTATTGCCGGCGAATTCGGCGCTTATATTCTGGAAGTCGAAGTGCCGATGGTTAAGCTGGTTTTTTTTAATGAACTGTTGCCGCACCACGCTTTGCACGGCGAAGCCGAATATTTGGTGATTGGCGGCGATTATCGGGTCAAAGTGCAGCGTTAGAGGAAATCATGTCTACAGAACAAGTGTTGAACAAAGCCTTGGGAGCCTATTTGGGCTTCGCTTGCGGCGATGCGCTCGGGGCGACGGTCGAGTTTATGTCGCCGAAACAAATCCAGCAGCGTTACGGCGTGCATCGGGATATTATCGGCGGCGGCTGGCTGGGCCTGGACGCGGGTCAAGTCACCGACGACACGCAAATGTCGCTCGCTTTAGGGCAGGCCATTATCGATCATCAGGGCTGGAACGTTCAGGCGGTCGCCGATAATTTTGTCGCCTGGATGGCAAGCGATCCGCCGGATATAGGCAATACCTGCCGCCGCGGCATCACGCGCTATCGGGATAGCGGCGAACTGTTCGGCTTGCCTCGCGATGACGATGCGGGAAACGGCGCCTGCATGCGTAATTTGCCGGTGGTGCTGGCGACCTTAAACCGGCCTGATGATTTTAATGAATGGAGCGTGCAGCAAAGCCACATTACCCATAACCATCCGTTGTCCGATGCGGCTACGTTAACGCTGGGACGGATCGTCAATCTGTTGATTAGCGGACAGGATATGGACGCCTGCAAACAGGAAGCCGAACGATTGATCGGTCAACACCGCGAATTCGCCTATAGCCCTTATCCGGGTAAAGCCTCAGCCTATATTGTCGATACCGTGCAGACGGTTTTACATTATTTTTTCAGCACGGACAGTTTTGAATCCTGCCTGATTGCCACGGTTAACCAGGGCGGCGATGCCGATACCACCGGGGCGTTGGCCGGTATGCTGGCAGGGGCTAAATATGGCGTTGGGCAAATTCCTGAACGTTGGTTAAAGCAATTGGATCGGCAGGTTGCCGGGCAAATACGGCAACAGGCCATTGAACTTATCCGGCTGGCGGAAGCGCTGTAAAACGCCTGTAGAAACGCGGTAAGGCATCATATAGGCCGGGGCGCTCTACCGGGCATAAAAACCGCGACAAATCACCGCGCTTTGATAGAATTAGGCCTCTTTCAATTGCCCTGATTCTTATCGGCAGCCCAACTGCGCTAAGCCATTATTCCGACATGCAAAAAGAACCAGCCGCCAAATATTATAATAGCCATCAAGCCGTACTCGACCTTTTGCAAAAGCACAAGCTTATCGCGGATTTGGTGCATAAACAGGACATGCCGCATCATGGCCTGGTCGAAGCGCTGGTTCGCAAAGAGAATATTGCGCAATTACAGCAGATACTTAATCATTTACCGCCTTCGGAAATTGCTCATATTCTGGAAGAATTGCCGCCGGAAGATCAATTGCTGATCTGGGAACATCTTGATGATGATCACAAGCAACCCATTTTGCTGGAAGCCCCGGTTTCCGTCCTGCAAATTCTGGGCAAGCAGGATTACAAGACTGAAAAATCCAGGGTCAAAGCGTTTAATTTACGCGAAGGCCGCCTGCACGAGATTTCGATTAATGCCCCTCAGGATTTGCTTGAGGCCAAACCTATCTGGATAGATCTGGTTGCGCCGACCTTTGAGGACAGGATATGGGTCGGCGATATTTTCGGCATAGAGATTCCTGATCCGGATAAATTGAATGATCTGGAATCAAGCGCCCGGTTTTATGTCGAAGAAAACGGCGAGATTCACTTGCATTCGGATTTCCTGCTGGACAAGGAGGATGTGTCGCGCAACGTCGCCGTCGCTTTTATCCTGTATAGGGATATTTTGTTTTCGATTCGCAAGGAAGAATTGCCGATCTTCCGGCTTCAGCGGTTACGCGCGCTTAGCCAGCCCAATTACGTTTCCGACTCAAGGGACATGTTGCTGGATCTTTACGCCGCCAATGCCGAGTATTCGGCTGATGCATTGGAGGATGTCTATCTTGCTTTGGAAAGCGTCGGCAATCAGGTGCTTAGCAAGCAAATTAGCGATGAGGACGCGGCTAAGATATTGATCGATATTGCCAATGAAGAGGATTTGAACGGCCGGATTCGCAGGAATGTGATGGATACCCGGCGCGCGGTTTCGTTTTTGATGCGCAGCAAGTTTCTTGCAAAAAACCAACTGGAGTATTCCCAACAGATCCTGCGCGACATTGAATCGCTGGACGGGCACACGGCGTTTCTTTTCGACAAGATCAATTTTTTGATGGACGCTTCGGTGGGTTTCATCAATATCAACCAGAATAAGGTCGTCAAGCGGCTGACCGTTGTCAGCGTGGTGTTTATGCCGCTCAATGTCTTGGCCGGCATCGGCGGTATGTCCGAGTTTTCAATGATGACAGAAGGGATTGCCTGGCCGGTCTCTTACAGTATTTTTACCATTGGCTTGGTGGTTGTCGGCTGGCTTACGTTCGCCATTTTGCGGTTTCTTGAAAATCGCGAGCACGCTAAATCAGGCAAACGCTAACAGGGCAAAAGGACAAAGGGCGATGCGTTATGCTAACGGAAATCGGGAATCATCAATTCGCCCGGTTTCAGCCTCGGGTATAATGACGGGCTGGAACAATATCAATTAAAGAGGAACACAATGCCGGTCGATATTTTACTTACAGTGGTTGCAACATCAGTCATTCAGTCTATTTTTGGGGTAGGCGTGTTGCTGTTCGGCACGCCGCTGTTGTTGCTGCTCGGTTACGGTTTTGTCGATGCGCTGGGTGTGTTGTTGCCGGTTTCCATTGCCATAAGCGCTTTACAAGTGCTGAGGCATTATGAAGATGTCGATACCGGATTTTATAAAAATGTGCTGGTTTACAGCATTCCGTTAGTGGTGCTGTTTTTAGTGGTGGTTACTACGGTCAAAATCAATATCAGCCTGGTTATTGGCCCGTTACTGATTTTTGTCGCGTTAAAAAATTTTTCAACGATTATTGATAGGGCTCTGCAATCGGTGGTCAGGTATGAAAGACTGTATCTGATGACGATGGGCTTGGTTCATGGCATCAGCAACTTGGGCGGTTCGATGTTGACCGTGATAATTTACAGCAAGCACTATCCCAAAAACAAAACGCGGGTGACCGCTGCGGCCAGCTATGCGACGGTTGCCTTATGTCAGTTGGCGACGTTATTGTTTATCGGCAGTGAGTTTACGGTGTCGTTTGCCGACAAGATAAGCTTTATTCAGATAGCTGTGGTGATGTTTTTATTGACTGAAGAAATGCTTTATAACGGCATCGATAATGAAAAATACAGTAAGATTTTTGCAATGTTCTTGTTTGCGTCAGGCATACTGTTAATAACAAAATCCTTATAAAACTGGAGAGAAAAATGAAAGAGTTAATTAAAGGGCTGTTGAATTATTTCCTGATCGGTATTCTTGCGGTGATTCCCATTGTGGTTATTTTGCAAATCATGATTTTTGTAAAAGACCGGGTTTCCGATTTGTTTCAAATGGTTTACGGCTATGCGGATAATTATCTCTATACGATTCTGGTTTTTGCGATCAGTTTTTTTATCCTGGTCTATATCGGCCGAAAATTAGTCCATGAAGGCCGTTCCTGGGTTATTGGCGCGTTCGATCATGTTATTGACCGAATCCCATTGATCAATACGCTTTACCGGGTGCTTAAAAAAGTGATCAATATGTTTTCATCCCATGACCGGACTATCGCTAAGGAAGTGGTTTATGTCGAGTATCCAAAAGATAACATGTGGATGACCGCTTATGTGACCAACCGCTACGAAGATAAATACGTATTGTTTATCCCTACATCGCCTAACCCGACTTCCGGCTATACGGTGATTGTCGATAAATCGAAAATAATTAAATCAGCGATGAATATCGAAGAGGCCAGCAGTTTTATCATCAGCGTTGGCGTTGATTACGGCAAAGTCTCGGAAATGAGTCAATTGCCCTGAATTTGAAGCGCAGCATGGAAAAGTAGATGAAATTATTAATTAGCGTGGCGGCGATCCTGGTGCTGGTTTCAATCTCCGGCTGCGATAAAGACGATAAACAGGATAAAGCCGCCGATACAGGGCTGTTAAAAACGCAGCTGGAAACGTTGGAACAGGCCAAGCAGGTTGATCAACAGCTTCAGGATGCTGAGGAGCAACAACGTCAAAAGATAGAGGCGGAAACGCAATAATCTGCAGGCGTTGTTTCGGTTCATTCCGAAGCGGCAGGAAGTGAGTGCAAGTATTTTCGATTGATTTTATTGACTTTAAGTCCCTTGTTTGTTATGAATGATTCCGCCTTCACCGGCAAAAAATAATAATAAACAATTACATAAGAGGGGGATGTCTATGAAGTCTGATAACGGCACCAAAACAGGCAAGCTGGCCAAGTTAACTCAGCTGGAAGCGGAGGTGGCTAAGCTTTCCGAGCAGTTGAAAACCGATAAGAAAACTATCGTTCTGCTGAAAAAATCTTTAACGGAGCGCGATTTAAAGATTCAAGAATTAGAATCGAAATTGATATACGCTCAACAATCGTTGTTGAAAAAAACGGTATTTACAATTCACCAATGCAGGGATCAAATCAAAAGCGGAATTGATGAAAAAATAATCAACCCTGCTTTAGCGCAAATTCAGCAGCAGATTGAGGTCATTCAGGGTATTGTCTTTGAAGCCAAGGATCTGATCAGCAAGAAAAAGCTGCTTATTCAAGAAAATATTCAAACGACTTCAAATAGAGTCCATCAATGCCCGGATCAAGCGATAAGGTATTTTGAGAAATGGCTTGTCGAGCCGGGCAGGATAGTGGTTAATGACGTAGTTGTATTGGTCGACAGCAACATAAAAAACGGTCAGGATTTGGTCGAGCAAAAAATCATCTATCCAGGCAAACTGTGCTACGACAAAGTTGTTGAAGTTGCTCAGGCGCTGCCGACGCAAAGTCAGGTTATTTTTCAAGTGTGGCTGGCGGATCCCGCTATGAAGCAAATAGAAGCCTTGCCCGTTATTGGCAAGGAGCTTGGCGCCAATGCCGACGCATTGCTGAAGCGATTGATTGAGCAGTTAAAATCCGGAGCGGAGCAGGGTTTTGAACATGCAGTCGATGCAGTAAAAAAATCATCCTTTTGGGATGGAAAGCGGAAGATGGAAGCGGCTTAAGATTCAGGTATTTAAAACGACGAGGCGACCGGGGCGGGTCGCCTGTCTCTAGTGCAAGCTTATTTAACCAAGCTCAATAAAACTCCAGCCGCTACCGCGGAACCAATTACCCCGGCAACGTTAGGCCCCATCGCATGCATCAGCAGGAAGTTATGCGGGTTGCTCTCCAGTCCCATTTTGTTGGCTACCCGCGCCGCCATCGGCACTGCGGAAACACCGGCTGCGCCGATCAGGGGATTAATCGGGGTATTGCTGAATTTATTCATGAGTTTCGCCATAAGCACGCCGGCCGCCGTGCCGATGCTGAAGGCAATCGCCCCCAATCCCAGAATGCCCAGCGTTTTGACTTGCAAAAACGCTTCGGCGCTGAGCTTTGAACCTACCGCCAAGCCCAGAAAAATAGTGACGATGTTGATCAGTTCGTTTTGCGCGGTTTGACTCAAGCGTTCAACCACGCCGCAGGCGTTCATCAGGTTGCCCAGCGCGAACATGCCGATTAAAGGCGCGGCTGACGGTAACAACAAGGTGCAAATAACCAGCAGCATTAAAGGGAAGACGATTTTTTCGGTCTTGCCCACGACGCGCAGCTGTTGCATTTCGATTTTTCGTTCATCTTCGGTGGTTAAGGCGCGCATGATCGGCGGCTGTATCAGCGGCACCAGCGCCATGTAGGAGTAGGCCGCGACTGCGATGGCTCCCAACAAGTCGGGCGACAGTTTTGAAGCGACATAAATAGCGGTTGGGCCGTCGGCGCCGCCGATAATGCCGATTGCGGCGGCATCTTTTAAAGTAAACTCCAGCCCAGGTATGGCGTTGAGCGCCAGCGCTCCCAGCAGTGAGGCAAAAATACCGAACTGCGCCGCAGCGCCCAGCAGCAAGGTTTTAGGGTTGGCCAGCATCGGACCGAAATCGGTCATTGCGCCCACGCCCATAAATATCAGTAACGGAAACAGGCCGGTTTTAATGCCGTAATATAAATAGTACAAGATACCGCCTTCCTCGGCGATACCGGCAACCGGGATATTGCTGAGGATGGCGCCAAAGCCTATCGGCAATAACAGCAAAGGTTCGAAGCCTTTTTTGATAGCCAGGAACAGCAGCAAAAAGCCGACCAGCATCATGAAGGCCTGACCGCCGGTAAAGTTGTAAATACCGGTGCTGTGCCAGAGTGAAATGAGATTTTCCATGGGATGACCCTTCTATTTTAAATTTTTTAAACCACTTAGCGCACAAAGAGCGCGAAAAAAGCAATGAGCTAATCCCATGCCGGATCAATAAAACAAGGTACGATCAAGCGGATTTTTTCGCGTCCGTCGTACGCTTCATGGTTTATCGCTTTTTATTTCGATTATAAAAAAATTAACACATCGCCACCGGCAACGGCACTTCCTTCTTTAATATTGATAGTGCTGACGATACCGGCCGTTTTGGAACGTACTTCAGTTTCCATTTTCATGGCTTCCATGACGACGACGACATCGCCTTCGGCAACGATGCTGCCGACATCGACAAGAACTTTCAAAATATTACCGGCCATCGGCGATTCAACTACAGCGCCGCTGCTGGCTATCAGTGCGGCATGCGTTGTTACGCCTGCGGCGGGCTGAATCGTCAAGGCTGCGTTGTTAACGCCGACGATGACGCTGAAATTCCTGCCGTCAACGTTGACGGTATAGGTCTCGGATTTAGGCTGGGGCGTTGCATCGTCGGCAACTGATTTTGCCTGAGTCGCATTGTTGGCAGCAAAGCCTTGCGCATCCGGGGCCGCTTCAAAGGCGGCAGGGTTGCCCCGGTTAGCCAGAAACTTCCAGCCGACTTGCGCAAACAAACCGTTGATCAACGCATCTTCTTCGATGTTGGCGGCGAGAGTTACGCCTTCGGCTTGGGCTTTTTCCCGTACTTCGGCAATCAGCTTGTCCATTTCCGGCGCGATCAGGTCGGCCGGGCGACAGGTAATCGCTTGTGAGCCGTTCAGCACTTTGTCTTGCAGGGCTTTGTTGACCGGCGCGGGCGTTGCGCCGTATTCGCCTTTTAAGACGCCGGCGGTTTCTTTAGTGATGTTTTTGTAGCGTTCGCCGGTCATCACGTTGATCACGGCTTGGGTGCCGACGATTTGCGAAGTCGGCGTGACCAGCGGAATGAAGCCCAAGTCTTCGCGGACACGGGGGATTTCCAGCATGACTTCATCGAACTTGTCGGCGGCGCCTTGTTCTTTCAGCTGGCTTTCCATATTGGTCAGCATGCCGCCCGGCACTTGCGAAATCAGGATGCGGCTATCGACGCCTTTTAAGCTGCCTTCGTATTGCGCATATTTTTTGCGGATGTCCCTGAAATAGGTGGCGATGTGTTCCAGTTCGACCAGATCCAGTTTAGTATCGCGCTCAGTGCCTTCCAGGCCGGCGACGATGGTTTCGGTGGGACTGTGTCCGTAAGTCATGCTTAGCGATGAAATGGCGGTATCGACATTGTCTACGCCCGCTTCGGCGGCCTTGATCAGCGTGCCGACACTCAAGCCGGTGGTTGCATGGCAATGCAGATGAATCGGAATTTTGGTGCTTTTTTTCAGGCGTTTGACCAGTTCAAAGGCGTCGTAAGGTTTCAGCAACCCGGCCATGTCTTTGATGCAAATGGAATGCGCACCCATGTCTTCAATCTGTTTGCCGAGATCCACCCATAAATCCATGGTGTGTACGGGGCTGGTGGTGTAGGAGATGGTGCCTTGCGCATGGGCGTCGGTGCGGAGTACGGCTTTGATGGCGTGCTCGATGTTGCGCATGTCGTTCATCGCATCAAAGACGCGGAACACATCGATACCGTTGATCACGCAACGCTCGACAAACTTATCCACTACGTCATCGGCATAATGACGGTAGCCCAGGATATTCTGGCCGCGAAACAGCATTTGCTGGGGCGTGTTGGGCATCGCGGCTTTCAACAGGCGCAGTCTTTCCCACGGATCTTCGCCCAGATAGCGGATACAGGCATCAAAGGTCGCGCCGCCCCAGGACTCGATAGACCAATAACCGATTTTGTCGAGCCTTTCGCAAATCGGCAGCATGTCTTCGATGCGCAACCGGGTTGCCAAAATGGATTGATGAGCATCACGCAGAACGACTTCGGTGATACCTAAGGGCTGCTTTTTAACGGTGGCCATGCTTGTTGTTTCTCCTGAAACCTTTGTAAATTTTTAGTCATTGACCCAGCGGTCATTAATTGGGTGTCGTTAGTTATGCTTCTTGCGGTACTGGTGTACGGCGGCAGTTATTGCGGCAACAACGCTTTTATCAATGTCGGCGGTAATGCCGGGAACCGTTTTTGATACCGGTATGTCCGGGAAATAGCGTTGCACCAGTGCAGACATGATGTTTATAGCGATTACCAGCATGATCAAGAACAGGAATACGATGCCCATCCCGGTAAACATTAATTCGATCCCGCTAGTCATTTGTTCTGTCATAGTTGATCACTTATTAAATTTCTTAACTATTGCATTGTATCATAGGCAAAAATCATAACTAATCGATGTTTTTTTTCATATCGATTTCGACGTGCAGTCTTTTGGCTATGCGGCTTTGAACGCGTACAATACCAAGCATTATAAACGGTTGTTATGGAGTGAAAATATGACAGACAAAGATGAACAATGGCAACAGAAATTAACCCCCGAGCAATTTAACATTTGCCGTTTGAAAGCCACCGAGCCGCCTTTTACCGGCAAATACGCCGACTGTAAAAAGGACGGCATTTATCATTGCATTTGCTGCGGCAATCCGTTGTTCGATTCGGCGACCAAATACGATTCAGGCTCCGGCTGGCCGAGTTTTTGGGATGTGTTGTCTGAACAGAGCGTGGCGGAACATGCTGACGTCAGTCACGGCATGCGCCGGGTTGAAGTGACCTGCAAGTCCTGCGATGCGCATTTAGGCCATGTTTTCGAGGACGGTCCGCAACCGACAGGACTGCGCTATTGCATTAATTCAGCGGCATTAGACTTGAAAGAAAGATCATGAGTGGTAAGGAGCTGGTCCAAAACTTACTGGATTTTATTGATGCCAGTCCCAGTCCCTGGCATGTCGTAAAAACCATTGAAGCTCAGCTTGCGGCACAAACACCGCCGTGGCAACGTCTCGACGAAACCGCCAAATGGACATTGCAGCCGGGCGGACGGTATTACGTGGTGCGCGACGATTCGTCTATCGTCCTGTTCGTGCAAGGGCAAAAACCGCCGGCTGAAACCGGGTTTAAAATTATCGGCGCACATACCGATTCTCCCGGCTTGAGAATCAAGCCGAATGCGGCCAGCAGCGCGGACGGCTTGGTAAGGCTGGGCGTCGAAGTTTACGGAGGACCGATACTGGCGACTTTTACCGACAGGGATTTGAGCCTTGCAGGAAGAATCGCTTATAAAAACGATCAGGACCAGGTCGACCGCATGCCGGTCAAATTCGATCAGCCGCTGCTGCGTTTGCCTAATCTGGCAATCCACATGAACAGGGCGGTTAACGAGGAAGGCCTGAAACTGCAAAAGCAGACCGAATTGCCGTTGATTTTGTCGACATCGACCGAAGAGCAATTGCCGCCTGCCTATTTTTCCGCGTTGCTGCAACAGCAATCAGGCATAGCCGCCGAGCGTATTTTGTCCTGGGATTTGGCCGTGTACGACACGCAGAAAGGCGCTTTCTGGGGAGCGGAAAGAGAGTTTTATGCGAATAGCCAACTGGATAATCTGGCTTCGTGTCATGCCGCATTACAGGCGCTGCTTAATACCGACGGCATGGATGCCACGCGAGTGTGTGCGCTGTTCGACCATGAAGAAATCGGCAGTCAAAGCAACAAAGGCGCTGACGGCAGCTTTCTGCCCGATATACTCCAACGCATCGCTTTGTCCACCGCCACCGACAGCGAGGATTATGCCAGGGCGCTGGCGAAAAGCTTCATGATCAGCGCGGACATGGCGCATGCCTATCAGCCTAATTTCCCCAATGCTTACGATCCCGGCCATAAAGTCATCGTCAACAAAGGTCCGGTGATCAAAGTCAACGCCAATCACAACTACAGCTCGGAAAGCGTCTCGGCGGCGATGTTTGCCGACTGGTGCGAGCAGGCCGGAGTGCCGTACCAGACCTATTCGCACCGCTGCGATCTGCCCTGCGGCAGCACCATCGGGCCGATTACCTCCGCAAAACTGGGCATCCGCTCAATCGATGTCGGCAACCCGATGTGGGCGATGCACAGCCTCAGGGAAAGCGCCGGGGTGCTGGATCACGATTACATGATCAGGGTGATGAAACGGTTTTTTGCCGAGTAAAGCTACGAAGTCGCGTAGGGCGTGCCGTGCGCGCTCTTTAATCATTGTGTTGTTCTTTGGCGCGCACGGCACGCCCTACCATATTTGTTAAAATAAGCCCCGCCTACTACACGCCGATGACCGTTAACCTAGCCCCCTTTGACGGCGAGCTTTACTTAATCAAGAAGTTTTACAGCTTGCCGGAGTCCGACCGGCTGTTTGCACAGCTGCATGCCGATTTGGCTTGGCAGGAAGAAGCCATTTTTATCTACGGCAGGTGGGTAAAAGTGCCCCGGTTGATGTGTTGGTACGGCGATAATGACGCTTGGTATCGTTATTCGGGCGTTGACCATCAGCCGATGCCGTGGACTCCGGCGTTGCAGGCCATCAGGGAGAAGGTGGCGCGGCAATGCCAATGCTCCTTTAACAGCGTATTGGCCAATTTGTACCGCGATGGTAACGACTCTATGGGCTGCCACGCCGATGATGAAAAAGAACTGGGGCCGAAGCCGGTGATTGCGTCATTGAGCCTGGGCGACGAGCGTTTATTCAAGTTGCATCATAAAGAAACCAAAGAAAAACTGGATATTGTTTTAGGTCACGGCGACTTGCTGGTGATGGCCGGAACCTTGCAACATCACTGGATGCATTCGGTGCCGAAAACCAAAAAATTGAAAACGCCGCGGATTAATTTAACGTTTAGGATAATTAGGGCGGCCTCGGTAACTGTCCCATGCAGTAGTGATTAAATATCATCCCCATCGGCTCATGCAGAACCGGCAAATAGACTATTAAACCTCCACCTCAAACCCATGCGGAAAAGCCGGTCATGAACGACGATAGACGATCGCACGAAGCCTCTATTCTTAGAACATTTTTCGACGACCAATTACAGCACCTGCATCAACTTGTCAGTAATCTGAGTAGCCATATTCACGACGCTGAACTAAAGGCGAATGAAGACAGGCAGATTGTCGAAAGTTTCGTCGATGCATCAAACACCAAGATGCGAGCCGTACAGGGCTACTCCGATAAGCTAAGCGAACATGTGCGGGCGTTGCATCGGCATGTGCTACAAGTCGCGGATCGGATTCCGCCTCCCGTCGACTTGAATAGGGAGGCATTTGAGTCGGATCCGCTGGTCAACGCCCTGTTCGTCAATAGCAAAGACATCGACAAGCTATTTGCAAGCGATCCTGACGCGAAGGTCTATTTACGTTCCCAGAGTAAAAATCAAGTCCCGGTGCTGTATGCGCTGTTAACTGCCGTCAAGAGTGAAAAGCGAATGCTGGGCATGGACATGCACGGAGACATGCTGATTCGCGAAGTACCCCAGCAAGCGGTCAATTTTTCTTTACACAAAATCCACGCGCCTTGCTCCGGCGGTGCAGAGCTAAGCTCCGCGCTAAAAGAGTATTTGTTCGGTAGCGTAGTGGCGCTTGTCAAACGGGAGATGGCGTCTCGCATGGCGAGCCATCAGCCGTTCAATGCCGGCGATGAATCTTACGAGTCGAAAGTCAAGAGTCTGGCCAACCCGGATGTTTATCTGGACGCATTGCTTGGCTATATCGAAGCCCCTGACAAGCTGTTGAGTATTGATAAAACCCATTTTAAGCTCAGCAAATTGGGTATTAAATTAGAGGACGACGATAGCGGGCAGCGCGCAAACGAGTTTGACATCCATGAGCTCACCTGGAGCAACGACACCCGAAACGTGGTGTTGCAAATTGCTTATGTCCGTTGAGTTGAATATTGTTTATTTTTCAACTCAGTTATGTAGGCCGGAATAAGACCACCCAAGCGTAGCGCGAGGTGGCGTTTCCGGCAGATTCGTGAGGTGTGCCGGAAACACCTGTTTTCGGCCTACATGGCTACGAGATTAACCAAATTTAAATCAGGCGGTGCATACAATAGAGAGCGCTTAATTTTACCTTTAAATCCCGTTGATTTTACGATATCCCCTTTTAAAATGTCGGCCTCACTTTTAGTCAAGTAGGGTACGCTGTGCGTACCATTGAATGCCGGAAGGTACGCGCAGCGTACCCTACGAGGATTTTATAGCCTTAAAACCAATATCGGTACGGTAATAGACATTATCCCAGTGGATGCCGTTGGCTAACTTATAAGCTTTGCTTTGAGCTTCCTTAATATCATGTCCCAAGGCGCAAGCGCATAAAACCCTGCCGCCCGCTGTAACCAGATCGTTGTCGACTTGTTTGGTGGCCGCATGAAACACCTTGCTGTCTTCGTGTTCCTCGGCAGGCAAGCCGGAAATAACCGCTCCGCTTTGATAGGCGTCAGGATAACCGCCAGCCGCCAAAACCACGCCTAATGCGGCGCGTTCGTCCCAGTCGCTGTCGGTTTTGTCGAGATTTCCGGCCAGCGCAGCCTCGCAAAGCTCTACCAGATCGCTCTTCAAGCGCATCATGATCGGCTGCGTTTCAGGATCGCCGAAGCGGCAGTTGTATTCCAGCACTTTAATGGAGCCGTCGGCGCTGATCATCAAACCGGCGTACAGAAAGCCGGTATACGGCAAGCCGTCTTCCGCCATGCCTTTTAAGGTCGGTTCGATCACATCGCGCATGACCTTGTCGTGTATTTCCGGGGTGACGACGGGAGCCGGGGAGTAAGCGCCCATGCCCCCGGTATTGGGGCCTTGGTCGCCATTATCGCGGGCCTTGTGATCCTGCGAGGTCGCCATCGGCAACGCATGTTTGCCGTCGGCTATGACAATAAAGCTGGCTTCCTCGCCGGCCAGGAACTCCTCGACGACCACGCGGTTGCCCGCTTCGCCGAACACATTTCCGGATAACATGTCCTCGACGGCGGCTATCGCTTCCTGTTCGGTCTGGGCGACGATCACGCCTTTGCCTGCCGCCAAACCGTCGGCTTTGACCACGATCGGCGCGCCTTGCTGCTTGATGTAAGCGATGGCTTGCTGCTGGTCGGTAAAGGATTGGAAAGCAGCGGTCGGGATGTGGTGGCGGATCATGAAGTCTTTGCAGAACGTCTTCGAGCCTTCCAGTTGCGCGGCTTTTGCGGTCGGGCCGAAGCATTTGAGTCCCGCTTCCTGAAAACGGTTAACGATGCCCAGAACCAAAGGCACTTCGGGACCGATGATGGTCAGGCCGACAGCTTCTTTCCGGGCGAATGCCAGCAGCGCGTCAATATCGTCGACCGCGATGGCGATGTTTTCAACCGACGGTTCCAACGCAGTACCGGCATTGCCGGGCGCGACAAACACTTTTTCGACTTTGGCTGATTGCTTGGCTTTCCAGGCGAGGGCGTGTTCACGGCCGCCGCTGCCGACGATGAGGATTTTCATGGTGATTCTCGTGTGTTCTGTAGGGGCGACTTCAGTCGCCCAGTGTGTTAAAGGGCGACTGAAGTCGCCCCTACAGTTAATTAATGTCTAAAATGACGCATGCCGGTAAACACCATCGCGATATTATGCTCATCGGCTGCGGCAATCACTTCATTATCGCGCATCGAGCCGCCGGGCTGGATGACGGCGGTGATGCCCGCTTCGGCCGCGGAATCGATGCCGTCCCGGAACGGGAAAAAGGCGTCGGAAGCCATCGCGGAACCCGGAACGTCCAAGCCCGCATCGGCGGCTTTGATTCCGGCGATTCTGGCCGAATAAACCCGGCTCATTTGCCCCGCGCCGACGCCGATCGTCTGGCCGTTCTTGCAGTACACAATCGCATTGGATTTGACGAATTTGGCGACTTTCCAGGCAAACAGCAAATCGGCCAGTTCCTGTTCGGTCGGGGCGCGTTTGCTGACTATTTTGAGGTCGGATGCACTGATTTCACCAAGATCCTTGTCTTGAACCAACAAGCCGCCGGCAACGCGCTTGAAATCAAGGGAAGCTTGATTGGCGTTGTTCCAGAGGCCGCATTCCAGCACGCGGACATTTTGTTTTGCCGCTAAAACGGTTTGCGCGGCTGCGCTGATGGACGGCGCAATAATCACTTCGACAAATTGACGCTTGGCGATTTCAGCGGCGGTTTGTTCGTCCAGTTCGCGGTTAAACGCAATAATGCCGCCGAATGCCGAGGTCGGGTCGGTGGCATAAGCTTTGTCGTAAGCGTCAAGCAGGCTGTCTGCCTGGGCTACGCCGCAGGGGTTGGCATGTTTGACGATAACGCAGGTGGGCCGGTCGCCGAATGATTTAACGCATTCCAGCGCGGCATCGGCATCGGCGATATTGTTGTAGGACAGTTCCTTGCCTTGCAATTGCTTGGCGGCGGCAATCGTGCCGGCGGCCGGTGTTTTTTCCCGGTAAAACGCCGCGTTTTGATGCGGGTTTTCGCCGTAACGCATGGTCTGGTTATGGTAAAACTGCAAATTCAGCGTGTCGGGAAACTGGACGCCGCTAATGTTGCCCAAGTAAGCCGAAATCGCGGTGTCGTAACGCGCCGTGTGCTCGAAGCTTTTTAGCGCCAGATTGAAGCGGGTTTGATGGGCAAGGCCGTTGTTGTTTTTCAGCTCGGCAATGACCGATGCGTAATCGGCCGGATCGACGATCACCGCGACATCGGCATGATTCTTGGCGGCGGCGCGGATCATGGTCGGGCCGCCGATGTCGATGTTTTCAATGGCGGTGTCTAAATCGCAGTCAGGATTAGCGACAGTTTGTTCGAAGGGGTACAAGTTGACCACCACTATATCGATCGGCTTAATGCCGTTTGCGGCCATTACCGCATCGTCTATGCCTCGACGCGCCAAAATACCGCCGTGAACTTTGGGGTGCAGGGTTTTGACCCGTCCGTCCATCATTTCCGGGAAACCGGTGTAATCGGAAACTTCGGTCGCCGGAATATTATGCTCAGCCAATGTCTTGGCGGTGCCGCCGGTAGACAGGATTTCGATGCCTAATTGATTGAGTTCCCGACAAAAATCCACGATACCGGATTTGTCGGATACGCTGACCAGCGCACGAGTTACTTTTTTGTTCATGTAGATCTCAGAATGAAAGAGGGGTAAAACCAGCCTTGTTTGGGTATTAGGACAGGCCGTAGAATTCCAGTTTTTTGCGCAAGGTGCTGCGGCTCAAACCCAGTGCTTTGGCCGCTTTGGTTTGGTTATAGCCTGAATGTTCCAGCGTTGCCTGCAATAAAGGCTTTTCAACTTCGCCGATGACCATCGCATGCAAACCCACCGCATCATGGCCGTTCAGTTGCACCAAATATTGCTCCACGGTCTGTTTAACATGCGCGGATAAGGGAATAGTGGCGATTTTTTTGCTGTCTATGTTGATGATTTCGGCACTTTTTTGGGATGCGTTCATATTATGCAGCACTGTCGGAGGTTAAAAGATTAAATGCCGAATTAATCAGCGCTATTTGTTGGGATGGACA
>Ga0208125_100084_pt1 | contig 97787 bp, 94 predicted proteins | sample LakWasM128_HOW14_2_FD_183938 | JGI IMG/M metagenome (GOLD analysis project Ga0208125, IMG submission 183938) | Freshwater sediment methanotrophic microbial communities from Lake Washington under simulated oxygen tension - Sediment Metagenome... | ecosystem: Environmental > Aquatic > Freshwater >...
CTGTTACATAACGACCTTGTGCATGCGACTCATTGCCGAACTCTTGCAAGGCATAACACAAGGCATTGCGTACATCTAAGTTGGTTTTGAAAATACGCACCAGCCGCCTAAAATAGCCAGCCGCTTCCTCATAGCGCTTCAACTCAACACACAAATTGCCACAATTGATTTGCGCAACGGTATCCTTGGGATTGCGCAATAAGGCTTGTTGGTGATCTTTTAGTGCTTGTTCTAATGATGTTGATTGCATGGCGTGATTCTAGCTGATTTTAGCGGGCGTTGAGCTTGGAAACATTTTAGCTAATCGTTTCAAACCTAGTTTACGCAAAGCAAAACGGTTTGGATTAACTAAGCATGCTAATTCAATATTCATCGTCAACGGCTCATGGCATATTATTTGAGCTAGTAACTCTGCACCAAAAGGTGCGCTGGTGAAGCCTCGGCTGCCGTGAGCAACGTTGATGTATAAGCCTTTAATCCATGGTAAATTATCTTGCTGAGCGTTGGGGCGAGGTGGTTTGGCTTTGAGTAAGTTGTTGTCAAGTAACTCACCAACTAATGGGAAGTAGTCGAAAGATGTACATCTGAATGAAACGCGGCCACCTTTGATGTTGTTTTTTAAGTTTTCATGCAGCGGTAATGAAAAACTTTTTAACTTAAATAAATTAGCGAGGTGGTCTTCTTCATCTAACGCATCGTCCATATTGTCTACTGAGAATGTTGCACCCAAGCAATGCTGACCATTATCTGCTGGGCTTAAGTAACCATCGCTGCAAATGATAGCTTTGATTTTTTGGCTGATATTGGTGGCTTCAAGAATGCTGACTTGGCCGCGTACCGCTTGTGTTTTTAGGTAAAGGTTGTACCCTAAATTTTGTGCTTCATTGGCATTTGCTATGATGGCAATGTCGGCTTTTTCTATGAGTTTATTTTCTGAATATATTTCAAATAAATCATTATTTTTCAATATTTTATTAATACTAGTTAATGTTTTAACTGAGATATTTTCATGTGCAATTAAGCGTTGACATAGCTGTTGCGGATTAACCCAAGCAGCTTTTGGAAAATACAGCGCATCGTGCGTAAGGTCTATGCCTGCAAGGCTGCTTGCCTCATCTGCATTAACATATTTCAAAATATCATCAGTATGATTCTGTGTGGCAACTTTTTGAATACGGGCTAACTCTCTAGGGTTAAAGCCGAGTTGCAGCATGCCGCAAACATTGAAATCCTCAGGGTTTAGCTCAAGTGTTTTGAAAAATTCTAAGCTGTACAAATAGCTATCAAGTGCAAATTGACTTGCGGCATCTTCACCGCTGATGCGGGGATAAAGCATTGCTTGCGGGTTCCCTGAGGCCTCGCTGGCTACTTCCGCGTGCCGTTCAAATAAGGTGACTTTTATGCCGCGAGTGGCTAGGGCATAAGCAGTGCTGCAGCCTGCAATGCCGCCGCCGATAATTATTGCAGTTTTAGGAATGGCACTCATATAGAATTTTGTAAGTTAAATTTTGGAAGGGTTAAAACCCGACCTACAGAAATATAGTTGGCTTGTACACATGTTCTATTATCCAACAAAATTGCCAATCAGCATTTCACGTTTTTTGCCGAAGCCTATACGTTTGCGAACATTAAAGCCCGCATTCATTAGACCTCTTCGCACATCTCCAGCGCTAGTAAAAGTGGCGAATGTTGTGGATTGTTTTGATAACCTAGCCATTTGTTGAAACAGCTCGGTTTGCCACATATCAGGGTTTTTAGCTGGAGCAAAGCCATCTAAAAACCAAGCATCAACTTGGCAGGTGACTTTGTTGAAGCATGCAGTAGCATCGCCAATTAAAAGGCTTAGCTGCACGCGATTATCATAAAGTGAGATTGTATTAATGTTATTAATCAGGCTTTCATATTGCGCTAAAAGTGGCTCGCTAACCGCTTTGAGTTGCGGCCAAAGATTTAATGCGGTGCTGATATCATGCAAGCTAAGCGGATATTTTTCTGCGCTCATATAATGCAGTTTTGCATTCTTAGGGCTTGTGCTTAGCCATGTATTGACGGCACATAAGAAGTTTAAGCCAGTACCAAAGCCAGTTTCAGCGATGTTGAAAGTTTGCAAATCTGAATCAAGCCAACGCTCAGCTAAATGATTGCCTTGCAAAAACACATAGTCTGTTTCCAATAAGCCATTATCGCTGGAGAAGTAAACATCTTGGAATTCGCTGGCGAACGGCTGCCCATCACGCCATTCGATGTTGGCAATATTGCTTGGGGGTTGCATGATAAGTAAGTGGTGCTTAAGGCTGATTAATAGGGTTTACTGCGATTTTAAAAACAGCTTTGTGTAGGTGGTGCTCTGAAACCATGCCTGAATGCGCATCTTCGGGGAAGAATATACAAAATTTATTAGGTGGAGTGCTAAGCCAATTCAGCGGAGCATCTTCGAAAAATTGCACATCATTAGCGGTGTTGAAGCTATCAATTGCTTGTTGGCAGTCTGCAAGTGGTTTCCAACCCATTTCATCTGTGCCATCAAGTACCAGTTGAATGTCGATGTATTTGCGGTGACATTCAAGCTTAGCATCAGCTTTGGTTTGCCCAATTCCACGTTGAATGAGCACAAATATATCATCGTTTAAGATGGCATGTTTGCCGTTAGCTAGCGTTAATAAGTTTGTGGTTTTGATGTATTCAAGCACATGAGGAAATGACGGATGGATGGCTGCATAGCGTTGTATATTGTCAATCGTGTCTATAATCATTGCATTTACTCATATCTGTTTAAGTCTTCACTTTAACATTATTATAAGTTTAAATTAATGCCTCTCTTCGATTTTCTGGCTTGGCTAACAACAAATGTACGTCGCCTAAAGCGCGCTCCATAAAGCCACCTTCGCAATAGCTTAAATAAAAATCCCACATTTTGATGAACTCTTCTGTGTAACCAAGCTTGCGGAATTCTTTAATATTAGCAAAAAAGTTTTCTCGCCAAAGCTTCAAAGTAGTTGCGTAGTGCGGACCTATATCTTCTAAATCAAATAATCGCAAATCGCTAGTTTTAGTCACGCTATTGAGCATGGCAGTATTAGATGGAATGCATGAGCCTGGAAATATATAGCGTTGAATAAAATCGACTGATTTTTTTGCATTTTCATAGCGTTGATCTGCAATAGTGATGGCTTGTATCAACGCTAAGCCATCCGCTTTAAGCAGTGAGCCAACTTTAGCAAAATAGGTGTCATAAAACTGATGCCCAACAGCTTCAATCATCTCAATAGAAACTAATTTATCAAAAGTACCACTTAGATGGCGATAATCTTCAAGTAATAAAGTGATTTTATCTTCTAAGTCCGCAGCCTTTACTCTAGCTTTTGCTAACTCATACTGTTGTTTAGAAATAGTAGTAGTGGTGACACGGCAGCCATAATGTGTAGCTGCATAAATGGCAAAGCCGCCCCAGCCAGTACCGATTTCGACTACATGATCTGTAGATTTTAAGTCTAGTTTATCGCAGATGGTTTTAAGTTTAAGTTCAGAAGCCGCTTGTAGATTGGGTGTATCTGCGTTAAAAATCGCGCTGGAATACATCATGGTTGGATCTAAAAACAGGGCAAACATGTCATTACCTAAATCATAATGTGCTGCAATATTTTTGCGACTACCTTCAGTGGTATTGCTGTTCAGCCAGTGTAATACTTGCAAAAATGGCTTGGTTAGCCATTGGTAGCCGCCTTCAAGCGTATCCATGACAGATTGATTGATACACATCATACGAATCACATTAGTCAGATTATCTGCTGACCAATAACCCAGCATGTAAGCTTCGCCCGCGCCTATGCTGCCACCAAAGGCTATTTCGCCGTAAAAACGTGAGTCGTGTACATAAATGGTGGCGTTTACAACGTCACTCATGCCAAATTTGTGCTGCTCAGTCCCGTCAACAAGTGTCAGGCGACCTTTTTGTATAAGCTGCAAGCGTTTTAGTATTTGCGACTTTGCAAAATCGGCCACCCATTTTGAGCGGCTTTTTTGCTTAAGGCTGGCGGTTAAAGTCTCTTGCTGAAGCGTGTGATTAATCATTATTATTTAGTCACTTGTGTTGGGTTTGAATAAAATGGCACGCGCTTAACCCAAAGCAGAAGGGCGTTCCAGTAAATAGCGGCAACGACTTTAATGGTCATGAATGGATAATGAATCAAAATCCAATTGAGACTGCTTTGAGTGATTTCTTTGCGCTCTAATGCTAATGTTGCGTTGAAAACTTGTTCGCCATCTTTAAAGTTTTTCATGTGAATTAGCAGTTGATTGGCTTCATGCTTAAACGCCCAGTCATATTGAATGTCCATAGGCATAAAGGGCGATACATGAAACTGTTTGTCTAATTTGAATACTGACATTTCACCATTTTTAGTTTTTTTAATAGGTTTTTCAGGGTTAGAGTCATTTTTAAAGTCATGTACATAAGCATAGTCTTCGCCCCAAGGCGTGTTGGTAATGTGGCTGACGATGGCTTGCAAGGTGACGCCATCTGCTTCATAACAATAGTAAAAACTTACGGGATTAAAACAATGTCCAAAATAGCGCATATTGGTGAGTAATCGGATTGCACCTCGCGGACTTGAACCAGTTGCTTGTGTAACGAGCTTACTCACTTCTTGTTTAAGCGGTTTTTGGGTATCACCGTAGTAGTCAGAACGCTTAAACCATGCCCAATTTCTGTTTGCATAAGACCAGTTTTTAAAACCGCTGAATAAATTTGGCAATTCATCTAAATCTAAATACATCATAAAAACTTTGTAGCGAAAGCCGTGCGGCTTAGGCTGAAATCTATGGTGCGTGACCAAACCTTCGTAAATGGCGCTGTTAGTCATTTATGACTTACCAATATTAGCTTGTTCAAAATGCTTAATGGCTTCTAATGCACTTACAACGCCATCTTCATGAAAACCATTGCGCCAGTAAGCGCCGGCAAAGCCCGTTCTATTTTTACCGCTAATTTCAGCATGCCTAGCTTGAGCTGCGGCGCCAGCCAAAGTGTAAATAGGGTGCATGTATTTCAAGCGCTTAATTACCTTGGCAGGGTTAATCAGATTGGTGTGATTTAACGTCACTAGAAGCGGTTCTTTTGACTGTAGATTTTGCAAAACATTCATGTTGTAGGTCACCGTCACTTGCTCGGCATGCGGATTAGTGACATGGTAGTTCCAAGCAGCCCATGCTAATTTGCGCTTAGGCATCATTGAAATATCATGGTGCAGAAATATCGTATTTTCTTGATAAGGTATCGCGCTCAGTATTTCAATTTCATTCGCTTTTTTATCGCTAAGTAGCTTTAATGCTTGGTCGCTATGGCAGGCGAAAAATACATAATCAAACTTTTCCTCTTCGCCATGTAATGGCTTAACGCGGACAGATGCAGCTAATCGGCGCACACTTACTACAGGTGTGTTGAGCCTAATTTTGTCTTTAAAGCTTTCAGTCAATGCGCTCACGTAACTTGCTGAACCATTAGTAATCGTCCGCCACTCTGGTCGGTTATTCACCGTTAACATGCCGTGATGATGGAAGAAGCGCACAAAAAACCGAGCCGGAAAATCTAGCATTTGGCGCGCTTCAGTAGACCAAATGGCCGAACCCATAGGAATGATGTAATGGTCAATAAATTGCTGGCTGTAATTGCCTTGTTGCAAATAATCGCCTAATTTAATTTCGTTGCCGTCGGCGAGTAACTCAAGTGAGGTTTTATTAAATCGCAAAATGTCGCGAATCATTTTGTGAAAAGACGGCTTAAATAGATTGCGTCGCTGAGCAAATAGGCTGTTTAAATTGGTACCGTTATACTCCAAGCCAGTTTCTTCACATTGAACACTAAAGCTCATTTCGCTGGGTTGCCAATCTACTTTTAACTCATCAAGTAGGGCAATAAAATTAGGGTAGGTGCGGTCGTTAAATACAATAAAGCCAGTATCAACATTGTATTCATTGCCTTCGTGCTTGATGTGATGCGTATGCGTATGACCACCAATATGGCTTTCTGCCTCAAATACAGTCACATCGTGTTGTTTATTTAAGTGGTATGCAATAGTGTTGCCTGCAATACCGCTACCTATGATGGCGATTTTCAAAAGACTATTCCCTGAACTTTAATGACTAATTGTTTTATTTATTTTTTTTGATTCGCGGATAGCTCTAGGAACAGTTCTGACGTCCCAAATCAATCCGCAGGCTGCAAGTAGCTTTAAGCCGTAAAAAGTTAAGTCTATTTCCCACCAGTAAAAACCTTGTCGAGCCGACCCCGGATAATGGTGATGATTGTTATGCCAGCCTTCACCCAAGGTTAAAAGTGCAATCCATAAGTTATTGCGGCTTTGATCACTAGTCGCATAGCGACGTTTCCCCCAAACATGTGCGAGTGAGTTCACCGTAAAAGTAGCGTGATATAACACTACGGTAGATATAGCAAACCCCCAAACCAGCAATTGCATACCATTAGTGTTTAGGTTTGGGTAATATCCCTCAAGCCACACGCCGAGTAGGTAAATGCCTAAGCCAAAAAGAATCGGTACTACGATATCAAAACGATCGAGTAAACGTAATTCGACAAACTTGGCTAACTCTTTGACGCGCTCAGTTTGTGTGGCGAAGTGTTTGTTTGAAAGAAACCAACCCAAGTGACTCCATAAAAATCCATGTTGCACGGGGGAGTGAGCATCGTCAATTTCATCCGATTTAATATGGTGATGCCTATGATGTGAAGCCCACCAAAGAGGGCCACGTTGCACAGCAGTGGCGCCGAATACCGCTAAAATAAACTGGAAAACACGCGTGGTGCGAAAAGCCTTGTGGGAGAAATAACGATGATAAAAACCAGTGATTGCAAACATTCTGATGGCATAAAGCACAATGGCGAAAACTAGTGCAAACCAGCTAAATTCGACCCAAAAAACTGCAAAGCAGGCTAAATGTAATAAAACAAATGGAATCACTCGCCACAAATCAATTTGGCACCAGTTTGCACGATAGCCCAGACCATCCTCAGGGATAATCACGGCTTCATTATCAAACCATTTAATAATCTTCTTAAGCATAGTGTGTTGAGCGTTCCAATATTACGGAGGATTAACTTTGCTTGTGTTGTGAGGTACTTTACGTAGCTTGCTTAAATCGTAGCCTAGGTTTGATACGAAGCTAGTCAGCTTGGTGTATTCCGCATCACTGATGCTTGGTGTTCTTGCCATGATCCAAACGTAATCACGTGCATTTCTGGCAATGACAGTTTGTGTATAGTCATCGTTTAAGTAGGCAATACGATATTCAGCTTTAATCGGCCAGATGAACTGCATGCCCCACAAAGCATTGCCTGTATTTTCTATGACGAAGCCATGCGGCTGGTAGGTTTTGAACTCACCAGTTAGGCTACCTTTATTGAAGGTAAAGGTGGTGGCAATGCTGCCATCTGCATTGAGTTTGTAGTTTTCGATAGCGTTGTAAGACTGGGTTTCTATCATGGTGGGAATGGCTGCAATGACATACCAATCACCCATGAATTTTGGCAAATCCACTTTTGGCACAGTCGCAATAGGTGGCAATTTATTTGTCGCACAGGCAGATAACATACTTGCAAATATTGACATCATTAACGCTATTTTAATATTGATTGAAATCATATTTAATTTAACTTTCAGTTAGTTATAAATGTTATTTAACGTAATTTATAATTTATAGTGTAGCCCTCAGGCGTAATCGATTTAAGCGCCAGCCACTCATTATTTTCTGAATACCAAAGCTCAATTTTTAATTTGTTTTTACCATTCAAACTACCATCTAGTTTGTAATGACTGGCTTCCACTTTTTTGTTTTTTACGTCTATCGTCTCAGTGCCAAGATTTGTGAATTTAGTATCTAACCATTCACCATTTTGTGGATTCAGTAGCTTTGACTGCTGAAGAATTTTTGGGTTCCAATAAGCGAAAGTCATGGTGCAAGCTGGTAACTTTTGTTTAACCTTGCCATCATCTACGGTGAACTCTTGCCCAGATAATTTTGCTTTAATGTTGGTTTCCACTTTATTTTCTAAGGTGTGTGATTCCAAGCTGTTTAAGCAGTCACCTTGCCATTGCTCAATGGCTTTATGGTCATATTGATAAGCATTGATAAATAACACTTTGACGTTAAATTTTGCCGTGCTAATCAACTCTTTTGAGTCATTAAGAGTAAATGTATGCAGGCCGATTTTGTTTTTATCTAAATAAACATCGAAAGCCCATTCTTTGGCGCTTATTTCTACAGAAAATAAGCTAGTCATTAATAATGCACTGATCAATAGCGGTTTACGCATGATTATGAAGACCTTTTAGGAAACCATGGGATGAAGGCATTGGTGTTCTGAATATAGCTTAGATAGGCTGGGCGGCGTTCTGCAATATCTTTTTCCAGTAATGCAACACCACTTACTTTAAGCAGCAACAAAGTCATCAGAATGGGCCCGGCAATCGTCCACCATGCGCCACCAGCTGCGGCAATTAGATAAAAACCCCACCAAACACAGCATTCACCAAAGTAGTTTGGGTGCCGGCTGTAACGCCATAGACCAGTATCGAGCACTTTGCCTTTATTGTTAGGACTTGCCTTGAATATACTTAATTGCCAGTCACCGATGCTTTCCCATACAAAGCCAATCGTAAAAACGATGACACCTAAAACGTCTAGCCTGGTTAGTAATACTTTTGATTCTATAGCGCCAAATAATGGCATGGAGATAATCCAAGCAAGTACAGCTTGCAAACCAAAGATGATGTAGACACTTTTAATCCAAAAGTGAGGTTCGTTATTTTGGCGAATGGCTACATAGCGATGGTCTTCGTGTGGACCCCAGTTACGCCAAGTTAAATATACGCAAAGTCTGATTGCCCATAAGCTGACTAAAAACAGCACTAAAAACATACGAGGCGTGAGGTCGTTTAAGAACAGGGCGTAGGTGTAGGCGGATAACATTAAAAATAAGCTCCACATGCTGTCAACATGAGTAACGTTCTTTCTAGCCAAGCTGACTAGCCAGCCAACCAGCGCTAGCAAACCAATGCTCACCATACCATTTAAATATAGTTGCCAATGTATCAATTGTTTGAGCCTCTTGATGGTTTTGTAGCCTTATAGACGAACCCGTCGAAGCGGCTAGAGAGTAGAAGCAATAGCGGTGTAATCACTGCCCAGCCTATCGATAAAGCGATATAACTTGTTGCGCCATGCAAAACAACTGCGCCTAATTTCTCTGCACCTAAATACGCTAATGGACCACCCATTGCGCCAAAAGCGACTGCAACTAAATGTTTGCTGTGCATCCAGCGCAAACTTACATTAAGCGTGCTGGTGAATGCCAGCCAAAGGGCTAGAATCCAGACCGGTACAATTGTGTTACTCCAGCCATTGTTCAAATAACTGATGTAGCCTAAAGAAAGCATGGACTGATCATAGGCGGCGCCAATTATCAACGCACAAAACATAAGCAATAACTCAGGCTTTACATTTTTGGCTTGATACAAATGCCAGCCTAAAACAAGCGCGGTTATTAATACACCTAACCAAGGCATACCTTTGCCAGCGCCTATCACGCAAGCAAACCAAGCGAGTTGAAACAATATGAAATTAATAATCAGCATGATTGCTTAAGCTTTATACCGGGCGCTCAAACTGGTAGTGAGAAACCCACCATTCTTGACCGTTTTTATAACCAAATAGCTCTGCACAAGCCATGTAGAATATACGCCAGCGATTACGCCACTTGACAGCTTCGTCTGTTCCGTAGGTTTCCACTAAAATTGGTGTGATGATACTTTCATGCTTATCCATATTCTCTAACCAAGCATTAGCCGTTTTTTCGTAATGCGTCCCGTCCCAGCGCCAGCGCTTGTTTAGCTTTAATTTTTCTTGAAAATGTAAAGGCAAGTCATCGCTTGGCATCATGCCGCCAGAGAAGAAAAACTGGCTCATCCAGTCATCATCACCTTGTACCTCAAACGCATACGGTGTTGAGCGATGTACAAATATATGCATAAAAAACTTGCCACCTGGTACTAGCCAGTCATGCACTTTTCCATACAAAAGTTTGTGATTACGCATGTGTTCAAACATCTCAACTGATACCACGCGATCAAATGCTTGATTGATTGAAAAGGTAGTGGGTGAAAAGTTATTCATGTCACATGTAATCACCGTAATATTTTTAAGTCCGCGCTGTGCGGCGGTGGCGGTAATGTGTTCACGCTGCGTGTTTGAATTAGAAACCGCTGTAATTTGGCTATTTGGGTAGTGCGCAGCCATCCATAATGTTAGTGAACCCCAGCCACAGCCTAGTTCTAGAATATGTTGACCATCTTGCAAATCTGCATGCTCGCAGCTCATCCGTAAGGCATTGGCTTCAGCTTCATCTAAGGACGCAGTCTCAGGCAGCCAGAAGCAGCTACTGTATTTACGATGTTGTCCTAAACATAACTCAAAGAATTTTGTCGGTAGCTCGTAATGTTGGGCATTTGCGAGCTCTGGTACTAATGCAATAGGTGCTATGTTCATAGCGGCTACAAATTCAGATTCAATCTGCGCACCTGCTTCGCAATTGTCAGCACGGATTTCTTTAAGCCGAGTTTCTGATAGTTGTCTAATTCCAGCCCTAATTGCACTATCAGGCACTAAACCTTTTTCAGCTAACTTAATGGCTAAATTTGTGAATTGCATCATTACCCTTATTATTTTTTAAAATTGAATTTACTTGGCGCTTGAATGTTACCTAGCGCTAAATAGACGTAAGTCACAAGACTAGGTTCCTTCATTTGAAACAAATTCATTTTATATACGTGGCGTTTCCATTTATGGATGCAATGAATAGATATTAAGTATCAATTTTGGCAAAAATAAATTGTTAGCTAAATTGATACTGATGTTCCGTGATATTGAAATGGCGAATGCAGCAGTTGCGCTAGCAGCGATTTCAGCGGATTAATAGCGAGAGGATAGGTTGATATTTCAAGCTGCAATCACTGGTCAACTGATAGGTGACTAGTGATTGTGGTTTTTAACTGCAAGGATTCAAAGTAATGAATGATATGTTGCGGAAGCCAATTGTTATTACCAGGGAAGGGCGCACTTAAAAAGCCGACATGTCCGCCTTCTTCAGTGGTTTCTAATGTCACCGTATCAGACACGGATGATTGATCAGGTAATGACTCTACAGGAATAAAAGGATCATTTTTTGCATTAAGAACTAGAGTTGGAATTTGGATATACGGTAGCCATGGCTTAGCCCCATTTTTAGCCCAATAATCGTCAGCATCCACGAAGCCATGCAGCTTGGCGGTGACGTAGGTATCAAACTCGCGAATGGTCTTTGCAGATTTAATCTTTTCTTCATCCAGTAAGCCTGGAAATTGGTGCGCTTTTTCAAGCGCTTTTGGACGCATGCTATTAACAAACATAGGGGTGTAAAGCACGCGATTAAGCCCCTTATCCAATGCTTCTCCACAAGCGGCCAAGTCTGTAGGGGCTGAAATGGCAGCTGCCGATTGAACGATTTCAGCGGCATGCTCACCTGATTCACCAAGCCACTTCAGTAGCGCATTGCCACCCAATGAAACGCCAACGGCATAAACGGGCGCATCGCCTACAGTTTTTTTAACGCGTGACAATGCCATTTCTATATCTGCGCTATCACCAGCAAAATAGGCGCGCGGTAAGCGATTATTTTCCCCAGAGCAGCCACGGAAATGCACTACCACGCCACGCCAGCCTTTTGCTTGCAAGTTAGCCATCAAAGCTAATGCATAATGGCTGTGAGAGCTGCCCTCTAGTCCATGAAACAACACCACAGTAGGCGTATTATTTTCACTGTCTATATTTTTTAGACTGTTATTCTCGTTTTCTAGCCAATCCACATCCATAAAATCGCCATCATCTAACTCCCAGCGCTCACGACGATATTTCACTTGTTGCTTACTCGTGAATACCGCTGGATAAATAGTTTGCAGGTGTCCACTAGGGAGCCAAAACGGTGCTGAATATGCCTCCTCAGCAACGCTTGGCGTTGCCAAAAACCCAAATAACATCATAAGTACTACGCTATATTTGTTCAAAGTATCAAGAGTTTGACTTAGAAACTAGGCATTTCTAATGAATAGTAAACAGCCGTGGTCAGTGCGGATCTCACGATGTGCGCTGCCTGCGTGGGCGAGATGATAATCACCAATGCCGCATAAAATGTCTTCAAGCCAAACGTCTCCATCTAGCACGATGGCTTCTTCATCAAAATCGTGTTCGTGCGCAGGCAAGAAGCTATTTGCAGCCATTTTAACTAGAACAGAGCGACTATCACTCTCTTGTCTTAATATCTTGACTTGCACGCCTTCGGCAATGGTTCGCCAGTCGCCTTGGTCGGCAAACATAAAGCGATGGCTACTTTCAGCAGTCTTGATTCTATTGAGTAAGGTTTCTTTCATTCTGCTTGCTACTTCAGGTGCAGGAATGGAGGGTAATAGGCTTGAAGCTAATCCACCAGCAACTTTAGTATCTAATGCTTCAGCAACATTTAAATCTTTATCTTTAGCCATGATTAGGCCTCCTGATGCGATAGCGCGTCTTTTAATGACGCTTGTGCACGCTTAATATGAGATTTAACAGAGCCTAATGGTAAGTTGGTCTGTTCGGAAATTTCTTGATGGGTATAACCTTTAAAAAAAGCGAGCGCAATTAGCTGCCTTTGAATGGCTGAAAGCTTTGCCATAGCAACATGTAGCGCCGAATCACTTTCTAAAGTCAGCATTTTCTCAAGTGTAGGGCACGAAAATTCCGTTTCTACAATTAACTCGCTAGGTTCGGGGTGAGAGTCAGCTTCGTCTAACTTACGCAATGCATCTAAAGCGCGGGTGCGGCAAATGAGCATCAACCACGCCATAGGTACGCCTCGGCTAATATCAAACCGAACTGCTTGATGCCAAGCCTGCCAGTATGTGTCGCCTACAACATCTTCAGCTAAGTCATGGCGGCGTGTGATTTTAAGCGCAAGCCCATAGACTTTTGATAATGTCAGGTCGTAAAAAGCTTCAAGCGATGACTCATCTCTTTTCGCCATCCCACCAATAAGCGCGAGCATATCCGACGGTGGCGAAAGGTCGTACTGAGGCGTGGGTGTCACGTACATGAGTTCAACCATGGTATTTAATTAAATTAACTATCATATGAAGCATTACGCAACACATGCGCTTTTGGATGCAATCTATAACGAGATTGCAAAAACATCTTGAAGTCTAATCCTGAAATCTAATTAAGTTGTTTCCATACTTTGCGATATGCAGCTAGCAGTTGTTGGTGCATTTTGCTGGCTTCCATATTGGCGCCTAAATTACCTAGGCCAAAATATTGCTCTTCTTGATTCACTAGACGTTGTGCTTGAGCCAAAGTTTCTTTGCCATACATAAGCGCCAAGTTCGCTTCAAATAAAGCAGTATCGCCATTCTCTAACTCTTCTTCAATTTGCACTAAGTTGGCGATGCAGCGATAAATTTTGGCGCGTGCAGGTGGAAGTTCGTTAAACTGCGCAATCCAAGCGCAGCCATCTAGGATATTGTCAGTATCGCCGGCGGCTAAGGCTGCGAGCGTTTTAAGCTCACCTGCGCGTAAGTCTACCCAAGTAGTGCCAGCATCAGCGCATAGACCTATCAATGTCGTGACTGGTAACTCATCAGCTAAATCTAAATCAAGCAGTGTTTCAAGCAGATCTGCAGATTCTTCTTGTTGCAAATCTTGTAGTCGCAATGCAAAAGGGCGGACTAAATTACCTACAGTGTTGTTTTCCCATTCCAACTCTTCTACAGGATAGATTTCACTCATGCCTGGCACAAAAATGCGGCAAGCATAGACACCTAAATGCATAAAGTCGGCAATATACATATCATGCCCGCTATTGTGGATAGTGTTGACGCACCAGTTGTAATCTTCTTCTGTAGTGGTGCCGAAGTTCCAATCGACAAATTCGTAATCTGGCGTGCTGCGTAAGAAGTCCCAGCTAATTACACCACTAGAATCCACAAAATGGATTTCTAAGTTTTGTGAGTCGGCAATTTCTTCCATATCAAAGCCAGGGGCTACAAAGCCTTTTAAACTACCTAACGCACGGCCTTGAAGCAACTCGGTCAATGCACGCTCTAGCGCCACTTCAAAGCGCGGATGCGCGCCGAAACTGGCAAAACAACCTTGATCTTCAGGATGTAGCAAGGTGACGTTCATCACAGGATATTGCCCGCCCAGAGAGGCATCTTTGACTAAGATTCCGTAACCTGCATCACGCAAGCCTTTGATGCCCGCAGCAATGCGTGGAAAGCGATTAATCACGGCCTCTGGCACGTCAGGCAAGCAAATGCCTTCACGGATGATTTTATATTTAATGTCACGTTCAAAAATCTCCGCAAGCGCTTGTGTGCGGGCTTCCATCAGGGTATTGCCAGCACTCATGCCGTTACTTACATACAAATTGCCGATCAGGTTTACCGGGAAATAAACGACTTTATCGTCACGCAAGCGTGTGTAAGGGATTGCGCAAATGCCACGTTCTTTATTGCCTGAATTCAAATCAATTAATTGACTGGCAATCGCAGTGCCTTCTGGATTGTAGAATTTTTGTAGTTCTGGAGTGAGCAATCCAGCAGGCCATTTATCACCTTTGAGTGGAAACCATTGCTCATTTGGATAATGCACAAACTCTTTATTGGCGATGGTTTCGCCTAAGTAAAAATGTGTCCAAAAGTAGTTAGTACTTAGGCGTTCAAAATATTCGCCCAACGCACTTGCACGAGCTGCTAATTGGGATGCGCCTTTGCCATTGGTGAATAGGCGAGTGCAGTCGCGGTCAATCACGTGCACAGACCAAATGCCTTCAATCTCATTTAACCATGACTTTTCTTCTACATGGATACCAAGCGTCTCTAGTTTGCCTTGTAGCGTGCGGATGGATGATTCTAGTGATGCATCCTTGCTAGGGATAAAGGTTTCTGTAGTGGTTGAATTGGCAGTCATGTTAAAGGCTCTTGGCTAAAAGCCTACAGAATATCATGCGGAGCTAAAACAACGAAAACAAGCCGGTAAATTCACTACTTTTAATCGACTCTTTCTGGCGACAAGGCGCGTCTGTATTCTTCCAGCTTAGCTCGATAGTTTTCGGCTTCACCAAAGTCTAAAAATTGAGAATAACGCGAGTGTGTGCTTAATACCTTTCTTGCATGCTTAATCGGGCAAAAGTATTGTTCTGTTCTGGCGATAATCTCGCTAATATAAGCCACCATACCAGTGCCGTATGCGCAGTAAGTACAGTGAAATTTTTCTATGAAATTTAAGTAGCTCAAATGCTGACGATCAAAAATAATGTAGTCACCACGCTTCACTTTTTTAATGCCATAAATCGGAAAACAAGTGATTTGGTAAAGGCTAACAAAAAGATCTGTGACGAGCAGAGGGATAATCATTGAGTAAATGATAGGTCCTGTAATCAGGTTTTGCGGACGGTCAGTGACTAACCAACGAAAGAAATTTCTTTTGAGTTTGTGGTGTGTAGCTTTAATGGATTGCTCAAACTCAACGCGCTTGCCTTTAATTTGAAAAAACATAGTCGATTGCTGCTCGCTCAGTGCTGTGCGCAATTCATCTTCTAATACATTCATTTGCTTGAGTAATTGTTGAACGCGCTCATTCATGCTGATTTCCATATAAATAAATTTTATAAGCCAAGTACTAATATTCTGTAATTGACTTTGAGTTTTGTTAGCGCCAAAAGTAAATACTAGTAGCAAGTTTAAGATGAAGATTAACTGCTAAAAATTCAAAAAACAACTAGGGCATGTTTTTAAGAGAATTTTTGTGACAGTTAATCTATTTCATCTTAAATAAAAATCTACTTAAAACTGACTTATCTACGACCTCCAAATCGTTGATACAGCATAGGCAACAAAATCAACGTTAAAATAGTACTGGTGATTAAGCCGCCTATGACTACGATGGCTAAAGGCTTCTGAATTTCTGACCCTGGACCTGTGGCAAATAATAATGGCACCAAACCAAAGGCGGCGATACTCGCGGTCATTAGTACGGGTCGTAATCTACGTTTTGCGCCTTTCATCACCACCTCAATCAACTCTAAACCTTCATCTTCTAGTTGATTAAAGTAGCTCATCATCACTACACCATTCAGCACGGCAATGCCAAGCAATGCAATAAAACCCACTGACGCGGGCACAGATAAATACTCGCCTGAAACCCATAGCGCAAATACACCACCTATCATGGCAAATGGAATGTTGGCTAATACGAGCACCGTTTGGCGAACTGAGTGGAAAGTTGAAAACAGCAAAATAAAGATCATCAAAATGGCGATTGGAATAACAATAGAAAGTCGCTGTGCAGCACGTTGTTGATTTTCAAACTGACCGCCAAATTGCATGCGATAACCTGCATCTAGTTTGACTTGTGAGGTGATTTTTTGTTTAGCCTCTTCAACAAAGCTTACTAAATCTCGGCCTTTCACGTTGCTCGTGACCACCACCATGCGACTTGCACGTTCTCGATCAATTTTCACAGGTCCTTCAACGCGTTGAATATTTGCCAAGGTTGCAAGTGGCACGCTGACGCCTTCACTTGATGTAATACGAATATTGGCAAAATCAGAAGGGGAGAGGCGTAAATTTTCTGCGCCTTTAATCACTAGCGGAATGCGGCGCTCGGCTTCTTGCACAATGCCTAGCTGCAAGCCTTCAACTTGGACACGTAGCGCATCTTGAATGTGCGTCACGTCAAAGCCTAATCTGCCAGCTTTTTCGCGGTCAATATTGATAGATAAGTATTGCACACCGCTATTTTGTGGCGTGTAAACATCTTGCGCCCCTTGAATGCCTTCTAATATAGATTTGATTTTTTCGGCTTTTTCTCCCAATACTTTTAAATCTGAACCGTATAACTTAATGGCTAAGTCGCCGCGTACGCCCAATATCATTTCATTTACACGCATATCAATGGGCTGAGTAAAGCTGTAATCGATGCCTGCAAAATTAGTCATTACTTTTCGCAAGCTATCGATGATGTCTTCTTTATTTTGTGTGCGCCATTGGTCGCGTGGCTTTAAAATTACAAAATTATCTGTTTGATTTAATCCCATCGGGTCTAAACCTAACTCATCAGAACCTGCACGGGACACTACTTGCGCGACTTCTGGCACATTTTCTAAGATGGCTTTTTGTATTGCGTTATCAATGGCAACGCTTTGGCTCAAGGTGATGGAAGGCAGTTTTTCTGTTCCCAGAATAATGTCACCTTCATCCATTGTAGGCATAAAAGTTTTACCAATTTGCGTGTAAACGAGCATTGTCAAAACCAAAAAAATCACCGCAATCAGCATCACAAGTTTACTTCTCTTTAACGCCATCTTTAAAATTGGTGTGTAAACTCGTAAAGCTTGACGTACTAACCAAGGCTCTGAATGATGTTTTTTAGTAATTAGCATTGCCGCAAATACTGGAATGACAGTCAGTGATAGCAACAACGATGCGGCCAAAGCAAACACAATAGTGAGCGCCACTGGAGCAAACAGCTTACCTTCTAAACCTTGTAAAGTGAGTAATGGCAGAAATACAACGATAATAATCACTATGCCGGAGATGACAGGCGTACTGATCTCTTTGACCGCCTGTAAAATCAATCCAAGCTTAGTGCTCTTGCCATCGTGATGCGCAAGTTTAGACTCTATGTTTTCAACCACAACAACGGCTGCATCTACCAGCATACCAATGGCTATAGTCAGCCCACCAAGACTCATTAAATTAGCGCTTACGCCAAAATAACGCATCAGCATAAACGTCACTAATGCTGAAAGCGGCAATACTAAGGCTACAGTTACCGCTGCACGAATATTACCCAAAAATAGCATTAGTAAAATCAGCACCAGCACAATCGCTTCCAGCATAGCTTTAGAAACGCCATGTATTGCTTTATCGACTAAATCACCACGATTGTAAAAAATATTAAGCTTTACGCCTTTGGGCAAAGTTGGTTCAATTTCTGCTAATTTCGCCTTCACACCCTCAACTAGTTTTTGCGCGTTTGCACCGCGCAAACCCAGTACCAAGCCTTCGACCACTTCACCTTGTCCGTTGTGGCTAACAGCGCCATTACGTGTAAGGTTGCTAATATTCACGCTAGCAATATCTTTTACTCGAACCACAACGTTGGTATCAGCTTTCACTACGGTATTTAAAATATCGTTTAATGCGTTGATGCGACCTTCACTACGTACGATGATCGCTTCCTCACCTTGGCTCAGTCGTCCTGCACCATCGTTGCGGTTATTGCGTTCTAGGGCGGTTTGTAAGATATCTAAAGTAATCCCACGCGCTTGCATCGCATTTAAATCAGGCACAATTTCAAAGGTTTTTACTTTGCCACCTAGTGAATTGACGTCTGCTACACCTGCTAAGCTTCTTAGTTGAGGTCGAATCACCCAATCTAGCAGACTTCGATGCTCGGTTAAGCTCAAGCCACCACCTTCAACAGTAAACATCAACATTTCACCTAAAGGCGTAGTCATAGGTGCAATTCCGCCTGTGGCATCACTCGGTAGGTCGCCACGCACAGCGTTAATTCTTTCTGCTACCTGATTTCGTGCCCAGTAAATATCGGTGCCATCAGCAAAATCGATCGTGATATCGGTAAGCCCATACTTAGCTACTGAGCGCAGCATGGTTTGATTAGGTAAGCCTAACATTTCAATTTCAAGCGGCGCTGTAATGCGCGCTTCCATTTCCTCTGGTGTTAAACCAGGCGATTTCATAATAATTTTAACTTGCGTACTAGATACATCAGGGAATGCGTCAATCGGCAGCTCTTTTGCCGCATAAAGCCCACCGAATAAAATACAGGCAGTGAATATAAAAATAAGTAACGGGTTTTTAAGCGAGATTTCAATGAGTTTATTCATGCTTATTCCCCACCCATACCTTGCCAACTGGCTTTAATGGCTGCTGTACCACTTGTCACGATTTTTTCTGTACCGTTAAAATCACCACTAATGTTAGTAATATCACCTTGGGTATTCAGCACTTTGACCTCGCGAACTTCAAAGCCAGTGTTTATTTGCACAAACACCACTACGCGCGACTGATGGCTTACCAATGCGCTTGTTGGTACTTTAAAGCTGTTCACGTTTGCATTCGCTGCTGACGAAATAATGACATCCACCATTTGGCTTGGGAATAATTGATCAACGCCACGACGAACTTCAGCACGTACAATTGCAGTTTGGTCTTGAGTACGCATGCTAGGCAGCACTGTAATTACGGTGCCAGATACATCTAGATCTTTAATGTTAATTAGCGCGCCTTTTTGAATATGATTCTTTTTAAGATCAGTGAGTGGAACATGCGCCTCAACCCAAAGTGGGTTTAATTGTGCAATTTTTAGCAATGGCATCACCGCATCAATGCGCTGTCCTTGTGTGACCATTTGCTCTAGCACTACGCCAGAAATTGGCGCAACTAAAGCGATGCCATTTTGATAACGTCCACTTTTTTCTAGTTGGCTAATCGAGCCATCACCCATGCCAGATAACTTCAGTAATTGACGTCGTTCATTCATTTGTGCGGCAGTTTCAAGGTGGCTATTTTGTGATGTTTGCAGGCGTTTTTCGGCAATAATGCCATCTTTAAACAAAGCTTCATCACGGTCTAGTGACTGCTTAGCCAAACGTCTTTGCGTATTACTTTGCAGATATTCTCGCTGCATGCTAATGAGTTCTGGGCTAATAATGCGAGCCAGTACTTGGCCTTTTTTAACCGTTTGACCTGCCGTAACCTGTAACTGATCAACCAAGCCTGCATAAGCACTGCTTACTACACGCACTTGGTTGACTGGCACGACGACTTCCGCAGGATAAGCTTGCCCCGACGCTTTTGTTTCAGCTTGCAACTTAACAGTTTTAACATTCAAGTTCTTTTGTTGAATGGCTGTCATTTTCACAAGATCGACAGCCATCGCTTGGCAGCAATAAAATGCAAATAAGGTGAAATATAGAGTGAATCTCATGGTAATTCTCCTACTGCTTGATTAAAGCGCGCAGTATTCCAAAGTTGTTGAATTTGTTGATTTTTTAGGCTTCTGTCGGCATTGAAAGCCTGTGTTTGCACGCGCATTAAGTCGCTTAAATCCAGTTCACCTAATTGAAAGGCTTTTCGAGTGACGTTTAAACTTTGATGTGCGATGCTGTTTTGTTTTTTAAGTACTTCTAGTTGAGTAAGACCAACTTCGAAGTTATGTTCAGCTTCGTGCATAGCTGCGGCAAGAAGTTGTTTTAATTGACTTAGATTTGCCTGTTGCTCGGAATTTTGCACCTCAGCTGCGGCCAACAGTGGCGCATTACGTGATTCCGTCTGTAACGGAATTCGCAAAGTTATGCCCAAACTATTGTTGAACTGTGTATCCGATGCGCCGCGTAAACTACGCGTTCCGATAATAACGGTTGGATTATCCCGTGATTCAATTTTTGTTAAATTGCTCCGCTGTTCACTTAAGGCGATTTTATCGTTAGCTTCAACTAAAGCTGGATGCGTTCCATCCAACTCACTTTTGTTGGATTTTGCTTCCGTAAATTCAGCAGGTATTATTTTCAAACCCGTCAAATTCGTATAGCGGAACTTCGCATGTTGAACTTCGGCTTCTGCGTAAATTTTTTCGGACTCAGCCTGTAAAGTCTCAGTTTGTGCGATTAATAAGTCTTTTTGTGCCATATCGCCAAGCTTTACGCGTTTTTCAATATCTTGCTGCAATTGGCTTGCAGTGTCGTATTTATTCTGTGCAATATCAGCTAAGCCTTGCATTAGCTGAATTTCCCATAGCGCATCTCGCACCATGCCAGCTAATTGCAAGCGTATATTTTGTGTATGGCTATTCAGGTTTTGTAATGACGCATTTGCAATTGCCTCGCGCGCCTTTCGCTGACCGCTTAACCATATAGGTAGCTCAACACCAAGCTCCCATTCACTTTCGCCATTGCGGCTCAATAACTGGTCATTTTGATTGCGCAGCATAATACTTGGCGCAGCAGGCAGTATGCCTTTAGCATGTATTTGACGTGCTTCAAGCTCTAACTTTTTAGCGTTAAGTAATTGGCTGTTGGGGTAGTTTGGTAGAGACCTCTCTACTAAATCATGTAAGGAAAGGGTGCTATCTGAGGTCAATATATCTTCATGCTGCATCTCTACCGCGCTAGATAAAGCGCTGTGAAAGAGGCAGGATAAAAACAATGCCCACACTAAGTAATGTGGTTTAAGCATAAAAACTCCTAATTAAATCGATTGGTTAAAAACCAAGTAAGTAGCAAGCTGTAAAAACAGCTTGGGTGATTTAATTAGTAGGGTGGTGCTCGGGGGGATTGAAGCGAGTAGGGTGTGTGACGGTACTTCGGGACTTGAAGAAAGCGAGGTCTTAACGGGCTTGATTTACTAAAAACGATTAAAACAATAGTGAATAAAACAGCGAGCATTGCAATGTTGTCAGCAATATCATCTGCTTTTGATACTTTAATACCGCTCGCAACGGTAATAATCGTACCAGCAGTTGGTTGATCGCTTATTTGCGTATTTGCAATATCTTGATTGTTACTTGATGCGTTAATTTCGGATGAGTGTATGTGAAAACCATGTTCTTTAGAATCATCCAAGCCATACGCGTGAGCATGTATAAACGGTGCAAGAAATTGCAACATGACTAGACACAGCATTAAGAAATTTTTACTAAGCTTGAACATTGTGTGAATATTATACTTGTTAAGTTCAAATCTCAAATTTGAACTTAACATTTTTAACTATTTTCAACTTGGCTATTAAAAATTATATCGATACAAATAAAATAATGCCTAATTTTTTTAGAATACTTAATATTAGGTTGATTTTATAGGTGGTTTCTTACTTAACATGGTGAGATAAAGTGCCTCAACTTTATCGCGTGCCCAAGGGGTTCTACGCAAGAATTTTAGGCTAGATTGAACACTAGGATCATTGCTGAAGCAATTGACAGGAATGCGCTGGGCTAGGCCATCCCAGCCATAATAGTTTGCTAAGTCAGTCACTATTTGCTCTAGCTTGATGCCATGCAAAGGGTTGTTATGTTGAGTTGGCGTAGCGTTCGTCATCTTATAAAAAACGATCCAGAAGTTTTCTACTGGGTTTGTCCAGTTGGTCTATTTCTTTAATCAAAAAATCAATGCCATGACTATCTGAAATAAGCAGGCTGGTATGTGTTAATCGGCGAATATGATCTTCAGATTTTAATGTGAGTGTTGCCTCACCGCGATTCGTCATGAGTTGCCATGTACTTGGTGTCGCAAAGCTAGATACGTGGATGATGCGATGAATTTCCGGCATGAATTCTCTTTGCGTCAATTCCTCTGCAATCAACATTCGTATGTCTTCTGGCAATTCAGACAGTTTATTAATCCATGCCAGTTCATGGCCTTCACGACTCATCAACGAGAGCCCCTCGTCAGCCGCAGAGATTGGAAAGGCACGAACAGGATACACACCATTGTGAACCTCATTATTACGCGTGGTGAGTTGCAATTGCCCTGCGGGATTGCGTATCAGTTTGAAGTCTTCAAAAGTTTGTTTCACGATTATGTGTTCATTTCTTTACTGGCAATTTCGTCGTCAGAACTTAAGTCATCTAAATCGGTATCTACATTTCTAGCTTGTGCTTGGTAAAGTCTGTAGTAAGCACCTTCTTTTGCCATCAACTCATCGTGACTGCCAATTTCGACTACTTCACCTTGGTCTAACACCACTAAGCGGTTTGCCTTATGCAAAGTAGAAAGACGGTGGGCAATGGCAATAGTCGTTCGACCTTGAACCAGATTATCAAGTGCTTTTTGAATTTCTTTTTCAGTTTCTGTATCCACAGAGGCTGTCGCTTCGTCCAGAATTAAAATATGCGGATCAATCAGCAATGCGCGCGCAATTGAAATACGCTGACGTTCGCCGCCAGATAAGCCATGTCCGCGTTCACCAACTAATGAATCATAGCCATGCGGTAGTCGTAAAATAAACTCGTGAGCATGCGCCGCGCGAGCAGCAGCGACGATTTCAGCTCGGCTTGCATCAGGTTTTCCGTAGGCAATATTGTCTGCAATGCTGCCAAAGAAAAGGAAAGGATCTTGTAAGACGAGTCCAATATTACGTCTATATTCAGAAATAGGTAGCGAGCGAATGTTGACGCCATCTAGGCTGATTGAACCGCTAGAAACGTCGTAAAATCGGCACATGAGATTGACCAAAGTGCTTTTGCCAGAGCCGCTATGGCCAACTAAGCCAATCATTTCACCAGGTTGTATGGTCAGGTTGATGTTTTTAATCACAGCGCGATTGCCGTAACGAAAGCCTGCATTGGTAATTTCGATTTTACCTGTGACTTTCTCTAAGTGTACTGGATTAGTCGCTTCTGGAACGCTGGAAACATGGTCAAGAATATCAAAAATACGTTTGGCGCCAGAGGCCGCTTTTTGAGTGACTGAAACTATGCGGCTCATTGAATCTAAGCGCGTATAAAAACGGCTGATATAAGCGAGAAAGGCGGTTAATACACCCACGCTGATTTCGTTGCGAGATACTTGCCAAATACCAAATGCCCAGACTAATAACAAGCCAATTTCCGTTAGTAAGGTTACGCTGGGCGAAAATAGCGACCAGATTTTATTAATGCGGTCATTCACTATCAGGTTCTGTTGATTAGCTTCACGGAAACGCGTGGCTTCACGATTTTCTTGCGCAAAAGCTTTCACCACGCGAATACCAGGTATCGTATCGGCTAGCACATTGCTTACTTGCGACCATACTCGGTCAATCTTTTCAAAGCCTGTACGCAGGCGGTCGCGAACCAGATGAATCATCCATGCAATGATGGGCAGTGGTAGCAGTGTGATGAGTGCTAGCTTGGCGTTAATTGAAATTAAAATCGCCGCGGTCATGATAATCATCAGTACATCGGTGGCGAAATCGAGTAAATGCAGGGATAGGAACACACAGATTCGGTCAGACTCTGAACCTATGCGTGCCATTAAATCGCCTGTACGTTTGCCGCCAAAGTATTCTAAGGAAAGTCGTAGCAGATGCTCATAGGTAATCGTTCTAAGGTCAGCCCCGATACGCTCGCTGACTAAAGCCAGAATATAAGTTCGCGCCCATCCAAGGCTCCACGCCAATAACGCTGAGCCTAGCAAGCCGATAAGCAACAAGGAAACCATGCCTTTATCAATAGGCACACCATTTTGATAAGGAATCAATACCTTATCCATCAGCGGAATGGTTAAATAGGGCGGCACTAACGTTGCGGCCGTTGATGCTAGCATGAGCAAAAATCCTGCAAGCAACTGCCATTGGTAAGGTTTTGCAAAGCGCCACAACCTGAATAGCGTCCAAGTAGAAGGTGGTGCGTCTAAGGTACGGCTACATTGTGGACATTCGTCTTGATCTGCCGTCATGGGAAACTGACATTTTGGACACGGCTCAGTTGGCTCTATGCTAATAGCCTGACCAGTCTTAAGGCTAGTAATTTGTTGCGCAAATTGCTTAACAAAGCGTAAGGCTGCTGTGTTGTTTTCTAAGGTCAAAAACCAGTAAGCTATTCGTTTATCTTGCTCAAAAAGCTCGATCTTTCCTACGCCAGCATGGTCGTGATATTTGAGCTTGAAATTTGTACTATATTGAAACTCAGCTGCTTGCGCGGGGCTGTCCAGCACTTGTGGCTCAATATGAAGTAAACGTTGATCAGTAATGACCAACAAGCTTTTTTTAAAATGAAGCTTGTTATCCAGATTGATTTCCAGCCAGCCATGCATAGTTTCTGCATTCATTAATCGTGCAGACACGATAGTTTGCCAGTCATCAGGCAATGGTTTTGGCGCGGAATTTAAAAGTTGTATTTGCTTGTTCACGGCTGCTGAGTTTACTACAATCATACAAGCTTACAAATAAATATAAATCGTTTACTGTCAGCTTTCTGTCAGTTAAATGCGATAAAATCGAACGGTTTAACTTTAATATTATTAATCTGGATAGATTGATGGAATTTCTCAAAATATTACCTCTGCATGGCCCAAATATATGGACATATCGTCCAGTGCTAGAGGTATGGCTAGATATTGGTGCGCTAGAGGATTCACCCTCCAACACCATCCCAGGTTTTTATGAGCGCCTTAGCTCATGGCTCCCTTCTCTAATTGAACACCGTTGCGGTATAGGCGAGCGCGGTGGATTTTTATTACGCGTAAAAGAAGGCACTTGGGCTGGCCATATATTGGAACATGTAACGCTTGAACTGCAAACTTTGGCAGGCATGCAGGGCGGCTTTGGTAAAGCACGCAGCACAGCCGTGCGAGGTATCTATAAAGTTGTTGTACGTTCACGTAATGAAAAAGTCAGTCGAGCGGCCTTGAGTGCAGGGCGCGACTTGATTATGGCGGCTATAGAAAATAAACCGTTTGATGTTGTGGCAACTGTTGCAACGCTGCGCGAACTAGTAGATGACTATTGCTTAGGCCCAAGTACTGCTTGCATCGTAGATGCTGCCACAGAATTACGCATTCCATCTATTCGTTTAACTGAAGGTAACTTGGTGCAACTTGGCTATGGCGCTGCTCAGCACCGTGTTTGGACTGCTGAAACAGATATGACCAGTGCGATTGCCGAAGGCATTTCACGTGACAAAGATTTAACCAAGCAGTTGCTACAAAATTGTGGCGTGCCAGTGCCCGAAGGTCGCATAGTAGATAGCCCTGAAGATGCTTGGGAAGCGGCTGAAGATATTGGTTTACCTGTTGTCGTAAAGCCAAGTGATGGTAACCATGGGCGTGGCGTTTCTACTGAACTGATGACGCGCGCTGACGTTGAAGCTGCCTATAAACTTGCAGACGAAGAGGGTAGTGAGGTTATTGTTGAGCGATTTATACGTGGTAATGAACACCGCCTATTAATTGTTGGTGGCAAATTAGCTGCCGCTGCTCGTGGTGAGTCCGTTTCAGTGATTGGTGATGGCGTTTCTACCATTCGCCAGCTAATCGATTTACAAGTCAATACAGACCCTAGAAGAGGCGAGGCTGAAGAGTTTCCATTAGAGCCTTTGTTGATTGATGAAACGCCATCTGTCATTTTTGAAATTAAACGACAAGGGTATACGCCTGACTCAGTATTGCCAAAAGATACGTCTATTATCGTACAGCGTAATGGTAATGTGGCGATTGATGTAACAGATTTAGTTCACCCAGAAGTTGCCGCTGTAGCAGCCTTAGCCGCGCGTATTGTTGGTCTTGATATTGCTGGAATTGATATGGTGGCAGAGGATATTTCTCGTCCGTTAGCTGAGCAAGGCGCAGCGATTGTTGAAGTGAATGCAGGTCCAGGTTTATTGATGCATCTTAAACCAGCGCAAGGCGAGGCGCGCCCAGTAGGTAAGGCCATTGTTGAAAGCTTATTTAGCAGTGAAGAATCTGGTCGAATTCCACTTGTAGGTATTGCTGGCACTCACGGAAAATCAAAAGTTGCTCAAATTGTAGCCAGTTTAATTCAGCTCAGCGGCTTACATACTGGTTTAGCCTGCGCTGACGGTTTATATGTAGATGAGCGTCAATTAGATAAAAAAGATTGTGCTAATTGGACTGCGGCTCAGAAGTTATTGATGAATCGCAAAGTGCAAGCGGCAGTGATTGAGAGTAGCGCCCCCACTATTTTAGGTGAAGGCTTGGGCTACGACCGTTGCCAAGTAGGCGTTATTACCAATATAGAACCTGAGAAACACTTTGGTGAATATTACATAGAAACGATTGAGCAAGTTTACAATGTCATGCGAACACAGGTCGACGTCGTGCTGGATAACGGCGCTGCTGTGTTGAATGCTGAAGATCCACTAGTGGCAATGATGGCAGAGTTATGTGATGGCGAAGTGATATTTTTTGCTCAAGATGTTGAGCTGGAGATTGTGAATGAGCATTTAGCCAACGCTGGGCGGGCAGTGATATTGCATGATGGATACATTGTGCTTGCTAACGGAAAAGCTAAAACACCTTTGGTGAGCTTGGCAGCTATTCCAGCGTTGAATAATCAGTCCGAAACAATAGAGGTTGTTAGCTTTTTGGCAGCCGTAGGCGCTGCATGGGCGCTTGGTATTTCGCTTGACCTCATTATTACTGGTATCAAAACATTCATACCTAAACGTGCCAATATAGCTTAACTTTAATTTAATACAATAATAATCAACACAACAGAATCAAATCAGAAGGAAAACTGTTTAATGCAAGTCAATCGTGTTCGAGCACTTCGCGGCCCTAATTTATGGAGTCGACATACGTCTATTGAAGCGGTTGTGACATGTGACGAGCTTGAATGTTGCATTGCGAATATCAAAGGTTTTGAAGTGCGACTTCGCGAGCGGTTTCCTGAGATTGGAGTGTTGCAACTCGGTGGTCATACTGAAGCTGTGACAATGGCACACGTACTAGAACTCACAGCTTTGGCGCTGCAAGCCCAATCGGGAAGCTTAGTGACTTTTAGTCGTACAACAGCAACGCCTGAATCTGGCGTATTTCAAGTCGTGTTTGAATACAGCGAAGAGGAAGTTGGTCGCAGGGCGCTTGAGCTGGCGGAAAGTCTTTGCCAAGCGGCTGTGGCAGACACCCCGTTTGATTTGAATGCAGCGCTACTAGAACTGAAAGACTTAGATGAAGATGTGCGATTAGGGCCGAGTACGGGTTCTATTGTTCAGGCAGCAATATCTAGAGGAATTCCTTACCGTCGATTAACCGAAGGTAGCTTAGTGCAACTTGGTTGGGGTAGTCGTCAGCGCCGCATTCAAGCCGCTGAAACAGATTGCAGTAGTGCTATTGCCGAAGCGATTGCGCAAGATAAACATTTAACAAAAAAGCTACTCGATGCGGCTGGTGTTGCAGTGCCGTTCGGACGAGAAGTTTCTACTATAGAAGAAGCATGGGCAGCCATGCTTGAAATTTCTGGACCTGTTGTTGTTAAGCCGAAAGATGGAAATCAGGGCAAGGGTGTGACGGTGAATATTGTTACACGTGAACAGCTTAGCGACGCATTTATTGCTGCATCTAAAATCAGTGCAGAAGTATTGGTTGAACGCTTTATTACAGGTAGCGATTTTCGATTATTAGTTGTTGGTAATCAAATGGTTGCAGCAGCAAGACGTGACCCGCCGATTGTGTTGGGAGATGGTGTGCGCACTGTTCGTGCATTGGTTGAGCAGGTAAATAGTGACCCACGACGCGGATCGGGTCATGCGACTTCACTCACTAAAATTCGCATAGATGACATCGCGTTAGGCAGTTTAGCTGAGCAGAACTTAAATGCAGATTCAGTCCCAAGCAAAGGACAGCGTGTGGTGATGCGTAGTAATGCCAATTTGAGCACAGGCGGTTCAGCAACTGACGTGACTGATGATGTGCACCCAGAGCTAGCTGCAACAGCAGTGGCTGCTGCGCAAATGATAGGTTTGGATATTTGCGGCGTAGACGTGATGTGCGACAGTGTATTACACCCGCTTGAAGCACAAGGTGGAGGCATTGTAGAGGTAAATGCGGCGCCTGGCTTACGCATGCATTTGCAACCTTCTTATGGCAAAAGCCGCAAAGTGGGCGGTGCCATTTTATCTACGATGTTTGCTGCTGGCGATGATGGCAGGATTCCGCTTGTTACAGTCGCAGGAACCAATGGCAAAACCACAACAGTACGTTTAATTTCTCACATATTGACTTGCCAAGGTTTGAGAGTCGGCATGACCAACTCAGACGGTGTTTATATTGAAGGTCGTCGTATTGATACTGGCGATTGCAGTGGCCCAAAAAGCGCCCGCAATGTGTTAATGCACCCTGATGTCGATGCTGCCGTGTTAGAAACGGCTAGAGGCGGCGTGTTGCGTGAGGGCTTAGCCTTTGATCGTTGCAATGTCGCGGTAGTCACCAATATTGGTATGGGTGATCATTTAGGATTAAGTTACATCACTACTGTGGAAGATTTAGCGGTCGTAAAAAGAGTCGTTGTGCAAAACGTTGCACCGGATGGTATGGCCGTACTGAATGCGGCAGACCCAATGACCGTTAATATGGCTGCCTCATGTCCGGGTGCTGTGACTTTCTTTGCGCAAAATGGTCAGTTACCTGTTATCGCTACTCATCGCGCCCATGGGAATCGAGTGGTGTATGTTGAAGATGGGCAGATTGTAGCCGCACAACAGCACAACGAGCATCGTATTGATTTAGCAAAAATTCCTCTTACTCGAAACGGTACGATAGGCTTTCAAGTTGAGAATGCCATGGCTTCAATTGCCTCAGCTTGGGCGTTAAACGTTGATTGGGATGTCATTCTTCAAGGTGTATCAACTTTTGTTAATGATGCGCAAACCGCACCAGGCCGCTTTAACTTTTTTGAATATCGTGGTGCCAGTGTGATTGCTGATTATGGGCATAATCCCGATGCTATTGTTGCGCTAGTCAGTGCGATAGAAAATATCCCTGCGAAAAAACGTATGGTAGTAATTAGCGGTGCTGGTGACCGCAGAGATATTGATATTAGTCGCCAATCAGAAATTTTAGGTGATGCTTTTGACGAAGTGATTTTGTATGAGGACCAGTGCCAACGCGGTCGCGCAGATGGTGAAGTGCTTGCGTTACTAAGAAGTGGTTTGGCAAACGCCAACCGCACCAAAAAGGTAGACGAGATACGTGGCGAGTTTGTAGCCATAGACGCAGCATTGTCACGTCTAGAAAAAGGCGATTTATGTCTAATTCTAATTGATCAGGTTGATGAAGCGCTGGCCTATATCAGTCAACGCATCTCGCAGGCTTAATATCAAGGATTCTAAGCCTGCCAAACACCAAAACCGGCACTACGTAAATCGATGCCAATCTCAACTTCCATACTGGCAGCTTCATCATAAGTCATGGGATTAAAGCCTTCGTACAAGTCGGGCAATAAACGTAAGCCATATTGCTTTGCATATCGGTTAGATTGAATACCAGCTTTATGTTTGTCAAAACGCACATCAGGGTCTAACCCCGTCATGCCGACGTAAACACATGGTTTCCCGCTGATGTAATTAGGGTTACATTTGATGAACTTTGCCTCAAACAATACGTCTTTAGATAACTCAATAACATAAACATTGTGATGTAAGCGACGAGACATCGGTGATTAGAATGCATCCCCATCATGTGACTCATAAGCATCACGTAATCTTGCGTTAATAGCATCTATATCGTCATCAAAAGACTGATTTGGTGTGGCTTTATCTGTTTTTGCAGTGGTGGGTTTAGATGCAGATTGAGCAGGGGTAGAAGTAGGGGCATTTGTGAACCATTTTTCAAATGGCGCTGCGTCAACCCCTTGTGGTACATACCAGTGCTTTGATTCTGCATTCCAGCGTGCTCCTAGCGATTTAGCTTGGTCTTTCTCATTGAACGGTACTTTTAGTGCAATATTGGTTGCTGCGGTCATTTTCTTCCTAATGTTTTTGCATTACTGCTTTTAGATAATGAATTTCGTGAAAAGTAGCATTATAGCTAATTACAAAATAACGTCATACCAATGCTCCGCTTGCTCTCAAATGATTGAGGGCAAGTTATCCTCACACGTCGAGTATTTCGATTAAGTCCCGCAGAATGTTTTATAAGGCATAGCTGTTGGTAAAGGTGGGTTACGATAACTCATATGGCTAGCATCGCCTTTAAACGGCTGCGACAGTACTTCAAGCAGCTTTTCTAGCACGGTAAAATCACCTGATTCTGCTGCGCTTAACGCAGCTTCTACTTGATGATTGCGTGGAATCACCGCAGGATTAGTCTTTAACATCAATACAATTGCATCATCCAAACTTGCAGTCTGACTTGATAGCCGTTTACGCCATTGATGATGCCATGTGATGAAATCAGACGTGTCTATATTTTCTTCAGCTTTTATAGGCGCATTCACATCCAAACTTGAAGACAGGTCTCGGAACGTGTTGGTATAGTCCATACGATATTTTTTCATGCAGCTTAACAGTTCTTCTACTAAGGCAAAGTCATCAGGCTCTTCTGTAAGTAAGCCTAACTTCGCCCGCATGCCAGCCAGCCAATACTGCTGATATTTATCTGAAAATGCCTTAAGAGCGTTTTCTGCAAGCCTTATAGCTTCTTCTAAATCTTGATGTATCAGTGTCAGCAATGTTTCAGCAAATCGCGTCAAATTCCATTGCGCGATAGGCGGCTGGTTACCAAAAGCGTATCTGCCTTGCTGGTCAATCGAGCTAAAAACAGTTGCAGGGTCATAGCTATCCATAAACGCACATGGACCAAAATCGATGCTTTCGCCACAAATTGACATATTGTCTGTATTCATCACGCCATGAATAAATCCAACGAGCATCCATTGCGAAATTAATTTGGCCTGATGATCAATCACGGCATTTAGCATCGATAAATACTTATTTTCAGTGTTGATAGACTCAGGAAAATGTCGATTCAAAGTGTAATCTGCCAGTGACCTTATAAGCTCTGGATCATCATGGGATGCAGCAAATTGAAATGTCCCAACTCGAATATGACTAGCAGCTATTCGCGTTAAAATTGCGCCAGGCTGTACGCTGTCGCGATACACAGATTCACCTGTAGTCACCACAGCCAAGCTACGCGTTGTTGGTATCCCTAGTGCATGCATGGCTTCGCTAATGATGTATTCTCTTAACATTGGCCCAAGCGCCGCACGACCATCACCACGACGCGAATAAGCCGTAACACCCGAGCCTTTAAGTTGAATATCGTAACGATTACCCTCTGGTGTTAAATGCTCCCCAAGTAATATAGCGCGGCCATCGCCAAGCATATTCAAATGACCAAACTGATGCCCCGCATACGCCTGCGCGATAGGTTCAGCGCCCAAAGGTATTGTGTTGCCTGAAAAAGCCAACTCGGCTTCATCTTCTAATAACGTCTCTGCATTTAACCCCAGAGTAGCGGCTAACGGTTGATTGAATAGTACGATATGTGGCGCTTTAACTGGCGTCGGTTTTTGCTTAACAAAGAAAGTTTTAGGTAGTCGCGTGTAGCTATTATCAAAATTCCAGCCCGATGAAGTTGCTGAGATTTTTTTAAAAGCCTCATTTAAGTCGTGTTTTGAATCTTTCAATTGGTGTAATCCTTACTAAATTACTGGGATATTTATTAACTTTGATAATAACGATTCATTCTGAAAATGAGAAGCTTTTATGTATTAAGTACGGCTGTTTAAGTAAGACTGTATTCGGCTTAAAATAATTCAGCTTGTGCCGCTGCCGGCGCAGCTAAAAGCTCGTCCACATCAATCTCAAAGATACCAAGCTTGCCTCGACATGGCATCAGCGCTAAAGGTCGGGCTTGCTCAAACAGAAAGCCAAAATATTCCTGATGAACTCCACCAAAATGAGCGCGTTGCTGACGGTTAATGCCACTTGGCAGCTCTCCAGGTCGGCAGCAAAGCACTAAATTAGCAATGCCTACTACGCCACCATACTCAAGTTTGTCTTTATCAGGTAATGGAATATCAGTATTAGACTTAAGGTAGTCGTAATACACCTCATATAAACCTTTACTTGCATGAATCAGCACAGGTCCGCGGTATTGCGTTCCCCAAGTGCGGTCGTCCACCAACAGATATCCGTTTGCAATCAGCCATGCATAAGGCTGCTTGAGTGAGAGCGCTTTCGTTAGTCCTGTAGGAAGTGTGGTGGGGGTGTTGAGCATGTTTAATTTGCTTCTTACTGAAGCCAGAAATTCAGCAGCATTTTATCAGAAAAGAAAACTCACGGTATTTGTAAGGGACTTCTAATAGGTGGATTTTGCAGCAATCAAGTCAACTGAAAATAACTTTTTATATAGATGTCAGGTTCCTGTAAGCAAAGTCATGCAAAATGAACCCATGAAAATTAGTTTTTTCAGATTTTTTACAAGTTTAAGGTAATCAATATATGGCAATTATGGCACGCACTCATTTAGACAGCACGATGCAACTAACTAACTTATTGGAGTTAGGTAAAGATTATTGCAGTGATCATCTAGGCCGCTTCTTTCAAAATAAATATGCGCAACTTGCATCTGCGGCGAATAAATTTGAAATTCCTGTTAAGCTCGCTAACAAGAGTGAGCAAGACTGTTTTGCCATCTGCGTGATGATGAATAATCACATTGTTGACTTGAAATACTTCAGCGACATATTCCAAGATTGGGATAAGAGTATGCGCTTGGAAAGCTTATCCTCAGAACAAAACCCTGAGAAATTCAGCAGCTTTATAAATGATCAGAGACTGCTATCCGTTATCAAGCGCTTTAAGAAAGTAAATGATGAAATTGTAATTGGACGATGCCGAGGTCGCGAATTTACACCTATTAACTAACTATTCTGAATAGTCAGAAAAATTTAGCAATACACGTTCTGCAATAATACGGCCTTCAACTTCCTCACATTTCGCTATTACAAATTTCCACACTAGATATTCAGTGTGGAAATTAAGTCTGTATGGCACATGCCAGTCATTTTATAATGACGTACAATGAAGTCTTTCAAGTCAAAGTTCAGCCGTAACATACATTTTCCATGATTAAAGTTAGTTTATGATCTCGCAATTATCGATGCAAGCAACAAGCGCATACTGGCAGTTAATCACGCAACTTGGCTCATCAAGCTTATTGTTTCCTGTGTTAGCCATATCAGTGGCTACGCTTTGGATTTCCAATCAAAAAACGGCTATTTATCTATGGCTAACAGCGCTTACCTTAGCCGTTACTGTTACGCTCGCTACAAAATTGCTTTTTCTCGGGTGGGGAATAGGCATCGCCTCACTAGACTTTACTGGGGTGAGTGGGCATACCTTATTAGCCACTTCCATCCTACCGATATTGTTTTATTCAGTGGGTGGGGGTGCGCAGACTAAATTAAAAAACATTGGTTTATGGTTTGGTCTTTTACTTGGCTTTGCAGTAGGTGTATCTCGCGTTGTTCTTGGTATGCACAGTATAAGCGAGGTAGTCGCAGGCTGGGGTTTAGGGCTAGTTGTATGTGGCGTGGCAATTTACGCCATAAAAAGTCACCGTCAGGGATTAGTCTACTTACAATTATTAATTCTGAGTCTACTGCTTGTATTTGGCTCAACTACACCAAACTATATTCCAGCGCACGATATGTCGGTAAAGCTAGCCTTGTATTTATCGGGTCATGACCAGCCGTTTACACGAGCCTATTTGAGTACAGCACAAACTCCCGGCGAGTTTTGATATTGCTGAGTCGTTGCTATTAGTTACGCTATTTCTTGGGTTTTTGTATATTGCAGCGTTCGGTTAAATACATGATGACTTCATGTAAGTTTTCATCAGAACTATCCAGCAGATAGGGTGAGGCTTCATCTATAAATTCATCCCATAACGATGTAAGTTGGTCTATATCATCATGTGGTGCTGTTTTAATTAGATTCAGCACTTCATTTTGTAAAAGACCATTTTCGCGAATGTTTAACACTGCTTTTTTAGCCTCGAAGACTTTTAATGTGGTTTTACGATCTACACCACCTGCCACGCAGAGAAATAAGGTTAGAAGCAACGAGTCTTCATCATCACCGCTTGCATCAATACCACCAGTTAGTGTAAACCAGTCCGCTGAAAGTGCTTTGTCGAATCGACTCACTTCATTTAGCTGGTCGTGCAAGTAATAATACTTACTGTGTTTAAGGTCATTTAACACTGATTCCAAGCTAATAGCTTGATTCACTATTTTAGGAATATCTTCACTCTGAATGCTTTGGAGAATTGATTTGGTATAAACCTGATACTCAGCTGGTACATCCTCCATAAATTTGCTTGAGTAAGTCACATCACCTAGAAGTGCCCACTCCTTACGAATTGAGGTGAATGTCTCGAATAAGGCGGCTTCGTCAGGAAATTTGGGTTTATTTGCGTTGGCTTTTTTTGCACCGTAAGCCAAAGATAGCAACGCTGTACGAGTGACATGTTGCGTTGACGCATGCGTCTCGTCTAGTTCACTGGTAGTCGTCCCAAGTTTCCTGACCAGCAATGTGGCTAAATTGTGGTGGCTTTTATAACGTTCGCAATCTTTAAATGTTTGCCTAAATTTAGCTACAGACAGCTCTTTGCTTAAACATTTCTTTAGGAACTCGCGCTCAGTGTCAAGCCGAGATGAGCCGAAATGCTCATCTTCTGGCATGCTGTAAAGCGCTTTTAACATTTGTGATCCACCGCGAGAGAGCGCTCGAAATGGTTTGTCTTTTAAAAGTTGCGCGGCTTTATCTAGCTCACCATCTGTTGTATCTTCAAGATATAAGCTGACTAAACTCACCATGCGCTTCATGGATACTTCAAGATTTTTTCTCAGGTGAGTAGACTCATCAAAATATTCAGCGATTTGTAACGAGCCTGTAGCGGCATCATTGATTATTTCAGTCAACCGAGCTTGATCGATGATGTTGTTCTGAGCCGCATGTTTAAGCGCCTTTTCAAAGAAAGGTGCATTATCATAGGCTGCAACAGAGTGAGTATTTTGAGTGTGTGCCATAAGTGCTTATTTTATGATGCTAAAGCTGCGTATTTAGCAAATAGTACCTAAATCGCAGAGTCTTCATCTTCTTCCTCTTTGGGCGTTTTTTCCTCAGGAGTCGTGGCCTCGATAGCTTCATCATCATCTTCACCAGTAAGCACAACTTCAGGGATGATTCTCTCTTGAAGTTTGGCTTTTAAGAGGACAAGCACTATATTGTAAATGTCTGCATGTTCATGACGTAATAACCAAGTGAGCTCTTTCCAGTCATGATCGCTAATTTCTGAGCGTGAGATATCTTCAGTATCTAGTGCGGCAAATGTTTCTCCAACAACTTCTTCTGCGCGATCAGAAAGGTAGTCGGCGAATGTCTCGTAACCAAACTCAAGTTCGGCGATTGCCTCAATGAACTCGTTCGCGTCGGCATCTTCTCGGAATATAACTGAATTCATCATCCCACGAAGTTGTTCATGTGACATATCTTTATAGAGGCGTTCTAAAACAACTACGCGTGCAAATTGCTCAGGTGTAATCAATAAGTTTAATAGTGACTGTTTAGATGAGTCATATTCGCGAATGACAGCTAACAAATCCTTCGAAGGAATATCATCAAGAACCTCAATCAGGGCATTATCACCCTCAGTTTCTACTAGGGCGGTGAGTACAGCCTCGGCTCTCACTATGTCGCCAGACTGAATAAGGTTAGTTGCTTCTACAACGACTAAATGTGTCATTTTTATCCTATTGTATTGACTAAAATTTACTAGTTGATGCCTCTAATGGCTGTCGAAACCGTGTTCAGATAGCCATTCACCGCCAGATTCAGCAAGGTCATCTGACTCTTCGGTTTCCATTTCTTCAATGGCGTCTTCACTTACTTCATAAAGCGCATATAGGTGTTCTAGCATGACTGTGGTTAATAAAAAGTGCTCACCACCAGCTTCAACTTTTAGCTTTTCAATGATATTTGTTGCCCAAGGCTGAAACTGCACGCTAGGCGATATAGCCTCCCATTTTGGAAACATAGCAGGTTCTTTATCAAGATAACTCATAATTGTCTCTGCTTTTTTAACCACAATGCTTTTATGAAAAATAACCGCCATCATCTCAGGGTTAGTCTTTATCATAGGCATTAAGTCAGGTATTTGTGAGCGCTTTTCTTTAAGGCGCTCAGTCAGCACATCCTCACCACCAGAGTCAGTTTTAAAGTCATTGATATCGGCCACATAAGTAGCCATTAAGTCAGTAAAGTAGCGCGATATTCTCATCGTTTTAATATTCCATCTATGTAGTACTGCCAAATTTCATGTGCAGTGTCTATTGGACTATCCAATAAACTACGTCTGCGGTTTTCGTCGTACGTCTTTCTTTTCTCAGTGTCGGAAAGTATTTCGTAGGCTTCCTGCACTTGCCTGAACTTTGCAGGAGCGTCACTTGCCGAGTTTTTATCAGGATGGTATAGAGACGCCATCTTACGATAGGTGGCTTTTATTTCAGTTAAGGTTGCATTAGCGTTAAGGCCTAAAACTTCGTAGTAATTTTTCAATTTTATCCACCAAATTTAGTGATGCTAAGAAGAGTGCTTATATTACTTAAACTAGGCTACTTGTCTGAAAATTTTTAAACTTTGCAAGATGCTTAATAATTTAGAGTTAAAACGAAAAAGCCCCACATTGCTATAGGGCTTTTTCTTGTATTTGGCTCCTCGACCTGGGCTCGAACCAGGGACACACGGATTAACAGTCCGTTGCTCTACCGACTGAGCTATCGAGGAATATTCGATGTTTTTTTATTCGATAAAAAAGCACCCTGTTAGGAGTGCTTTTTATATATGTTTGGCTCCTCGACCTGGGCTCGAACCAGGGACACACGGATTAACAGTCCGTTGCTCTACCGACTGAGCTATCGAGGAATATTCGGTTTTGTTGCTACTTCTATTTCATCACAAACCGTTGATTTTGTGAAGCCGCTATATTAATGACTTAGCGGTACTTGGTCAACGTCAAAATGCTTTTTTTTAAAGATTGAGTGCTTTTTCAATTCTATCTAGCGCATTGCTTAGATTTTCCATAGAAGTAGCGAATGAAATACGGAAATAACCTTCAGCGCCGAAGGCTGAACCTGGAACAACGGCTACGTCAAACTCCTCAAGCAAGTATTCAGCTAATGCCATATCTGTGGCAGCCTTAATTTTTCCTGCTTTGTACAGATTATCAATTGCACCACGCGCATCTGGGAATGCATAGAAAGCGCCACCAGCCATTAAGCAGCTTAAGCCTGGCATTGTGTTGAAGCGATTAACTACATATGTGTGTCGCTCTTTAAAAGCTGTAACCATCGGTGTAATGCAATCTTGTGAGCCTTCAAGCGCGGCTTGGGCAGCAACTTGAGAGATGGAAGTTGCATTACTGGTAGATTGCGATTGTAAAATTTCCATCGCTTTAATGATGTAAGCAGGACCTGCAGCATAGCCTATGCGCCAGCCAGTCATTGAATAAGCTTTAGAAACGCCATTCAATACGATACAGCGATCTTTTAACGCAGGAGTTGCATTCAGTATGTTGTAAAACTTATTGCCAGTTAAATTGACGTGCTCGTACATGTCATCTGTGGCGACTAATACATGTGGATGTTTAAGTAACACTTCGCCCAAAGCTTGCAATTCAGCCAGGCTGTATACCGCACCAGTTGGGTTAGAAGGCGAGTTGATCATGAAAATTTTGGTTTTTGGCGTGATTGCAGCCTCTAACTGAGCTGGTAGCAATTTAAAGCCTTGCTCGATGCCGCATTCAATAATCACTGGTGTGGCTTCAGCAACCAAGGCAATATCAGCATAAGACACCCAGTAAGGTGCGGGAACGATGACTTCATCACCTTTATTAAGTACGGCTAGACATAAATTGAATATGGTTTGTTTGCCACCAACACCAACAATGACTTCATTTAAAGCATAGTCAAAACCATTTTCATTTTTGAACTTATTGACGATGGCTTTTTTAAGCCCTGGAATACCTGCCACAGGTGTGTATTTTGTGAAGCCATTGTCAATTGCAGCTTTTGCAGCATCTTTAATGTGTTGTGGTGTATCAAAGTCTGGCTCACCGGCTGCTAAGCCAATAATAGGGCGGCCTTCAGCTTTGTATCTACCTGCTTTTGCTGTAATCGCTAGCGTAGGAGATTCTTTGATTGATTGAACGCGTTTAGATAAAACGGATGCCTGATGAGCTGCAGATGACAAAGTATGCTTCCTTAAAACAAATTTTTGCAATTAATTGAATGGGCGCTATTTTACGCATAAAAATGCTGTTTAGGAATGATTTATCGTGAGTTATCACGTAGTTGCGAAAAGTTTGTAGTGACGGAAATTTTAAAGTTAAGAGGCTTCGAGTTTAACGCCTCTTAACTCAAGGGCTTTGTTAAGTTGAATTTAGCTTAACACTCAGTCTCGCAGCCCAGCATCTGACTATATTCTTGAGCTAAATCTTTATTAATATTGGCAATTGCTACATTAATATCATGCATCACCACTCTGTCGCCAGCGGTTTGGGCAATGGCGCCTAATCTGAATAATGAGTCAGTATTAGAGGCGTCGAGCGCGACAGATTTCTTATATGCGATTTTTGCCTCGTCAATCTTTTGCATGTTTTCTTGTGCATTACCTAATTCGTACCATGCATCAGAGTTATTGGGGTCAATATCAATCCAACTTTGTGCAATTTTGGCAAGCTTAGGCCAGTCCTGGTTGATTTCAGGAAGCGCAATTTGCATAAAGAACGGTTTTTTATCGTCATCTTCCTCCCAAAATGCTTTGCCTTTAATAGGGAAGGTTGTTTCAACGGGTAGTTTTTCAAGGTCAGCTAGCCATTCGATAGGCAGCGAATAAAAGTATGCATGTCTGCCAGGTGTTTTAAAGGTGTTAATGCCTAGCAAGTTTCCTTCGGTGTCAAAAATGCCGCTGCCACTTGCACCCATACGGAAAGCCGCACTACTTCTAATGACGCGTCCACCTTCAAAAATATAGCTAGCGTTGATAATCCCCGCTGAAGTCAACGGAGAGGGCGCGCCATTTGAGTGACCAATAGAAATAATCTCTTGCCCACGTTTCAAATCATGATTCTTGATGATGTTGGCTGGTTTGAATGGTAAGTTGACTGTGGAAACTAAACATAAGTCATGCCATCTGTCAGCTTGTACTGAAACGATATCGTATGAATCTTCGCCACGCGCCACCCAAGGTTGTTTTGTGCTGCGGAATATATGGCAGTTTGTCATTACTTTGTTTTCACCAACTACTACACCAGAACCATAAGATAAGCCGCCTGTGTCGTTATAGCCGCGCACCATCACCACTGTTTGCAATGCGCTTAATACTTTATGTTGGTCGATTGCGAATGCGTTTTGCGCAAAGGCTATTAAAGCTGTAAGCAGAATGTATCGCAGAGTGAATCTAGGCATAGTAATTCCCTATCATGACTTTAGTTTAAATTTTGGATGATTAACTTTATTTACTTGCTGGACAGCATATTTAATATTGCTGTTTGTAAACTGACTGTAATAATCTTGCAAAGTTCTCAATGGGTTACAAACTAATTATTCCCTATTTTCATTAAATATACTGTTAAAATAAAACGTTAAATTCAATGAAGAGTAATGTGTTCGTAACCTTCCCAAATAGTAAATATCAGTTAAACCAGCCATTTCCGCCAGCTGGCGACCAGCCGCAAGCGATCGATAAGTTAACGCAAGGTATCGATGACGGTTTGAAGTTTCAGACATTGCTTGGGGTGACTGGCTCTGGTAAAACTTACACCATGGCGAATGTGATTGCGCGCACAGGTCGTCCAGCCATTGTGATGGCGCCAAATAAAACTTTGGCAGCACAGTTATATAGTGAGTTTAGAGAGTTCTTTCCTAATAACTCGGTTGAGTATTTCGTTTCTTACTACGATTACTATCAGCCCGAAGCTTACGTTCCTTCGCGGGATTTGTTCATTGAAAAAGATTCCAGTATTAACGAGCATATCGAGCAGATGCGGCTTTCAGCCACAAAAGCGTTGCTAGAGCGTGAAGACAGCATTATTGTCGCGACGGTCTCAGCTATATATGGTATCGGTGATCCTACTGACTATCACGGCATGGTACTGCACTTACAGCAGAGCGAGAAAATAGCGCAACGCGATATGATTGCGCGTTTAGTGGGCATGCAATATGACCGTAACGAGTTTGATTTTTCGCGTGGTACTTTTAGAGTGCGAGGCGATGTGATTGATGTATTTCCTGCGGAAAATAATGAAACCGCCGTGCGCATCTCAATGTTTGATGATGAAATTGAATCCATTACTTTGTTTGATCCACTCACAGGGCAGATTTTCAACAAGATTCCGCGTTACACGGTTTATCCATCAAGCCACTATGTCACACCGCGTGAAACCACAATTCGTGCCATGGAGAAAATCAAACGCGAACTTAAAGACCGTGTAGATTTTTATATTAAAACGGGCAAGTTGGTTGAAGCTGCACGTATTGAACAGCGTACACGCTTTGACCTCGAAATGTTGAATGAGATTGGCTTTTGTAAAGGCATTGAAAACTATTCGCGCCATTTGTCCGGGGGTAATCCAGGTGATCCACCGCCAACTTTAATTGATTATTTGCCAGATAATGCGCTGATGATTATTGATGAAAGCCACGTCACTGTGCCGCAAATTGGCGCTATGTATAAAGGTGACCGTTCACGTAAAGAAAATTTGGTCGATTACGGCTGGCGTTTGCCATCTGCGCTTGATAATCGCCCACTCAAGTTTGAAGAGTTTGAGCGCATTATGCGCCAGTGCGTATTTGTATCAGCCACGCCCTCGGAATATGAAGCCAATCATCAGCAGCAAGTAGTTGAGATGATTGCACGCCCAACAGGTTTGGTGGACCCTCAGATTACCGTTAAACCAGCAGATACGCAGGTTGATGATTTGTTGGGTGAAATTAAGCTTCGTGTAGCCGTTGGCGAGCGCGTACTGGCGACAACGCTGACCAAGCGTATGTCGGAAGATTTAACCGATTACTTGAGCGAGCATGGCGTTAAAGTACGCTATTTGCACAGTGATATTGATACGGTTGAGCGCGTTGAGATTATTCGTGATTTACGCCTCGGTGAGTTTGACGTATTGGTTGGGATTAACCTATTACGTGAAGGCTTAGATATTCCAGAAGTATCGTTGGTTGCGGTATTGGATGCAGATAAAGAAGGCTTCTTACGTTCAGAGCGTAGCCTGATTCAAACTGCAGGTCGTGCAGCACGTAACTTAAACGGGCAAGTGATTTTTTATGCTAATAAAATCACCCGCAGCATGAAAGCTGCGATGGATGAAACAGAACGAAGAAGAGGTGTGCAGCTAGCTTTCAATGAAGCCAATGGTATCGTTCCTAAAGGTATATCCAAGCGTATCAAAGATATTATCGATGGCGTATATGATAAAGATGAAGCTCAACGTGAACGTAAAGTGCTGCAAGATCAAGCGAACTATGAATCCTTAAGTGAAAAACAAATCGCTAAAGAAATGAAACGCTTGGAAAAAGCCATGCATGATGCCGCGAAAAATCTTGAGTTTGAAAAAGCTGCAGATTTTAGAGATCAGCTGAAAAAGCTTCGAGTTAAATTTTACGGCGCTGAGATGCCTGATTTAGTTGCCTAAAGGCTACTGCGAAAAAACGTTAAGTTGTTAATGTTAAATTGTATGAGATATTTGAAATAAAAGGACGGTTTATGCAAACCTCTATTCATGGCGTCACTGTTGCTTCAGAGGTAATACAGCTGGCTATTGCTCCTGTATTCCTATTGATGGGTGTTAGTGCGCTATTGGGCGTACTAACAGGCCGCTTGGGACGCGTGGTAGATAGGTTCAGAGTGTTAAATGAAAGTCTTGCTAGTATGCAAGCTGATGATGCTAGGCAAGAACGCTTTAGTGAAGAGCTTGATATTCTGTCATGCCGTGCCAACTGGGTGCATTGGTCTATAACGCTATGTACATTTACCCTGTTATTAGTGGCGGTTGTGATTGGTTTGTTATTTTTAGGGTCTGCCATCAATTGGGATTCGTCTTGGTTAGTATCAATACTGTTTATTTTCGCGATGGTTAGTTTAATTTCTGGTTTAACTTGTTTTATACGTGAGATTTCCCTATCTAAGCATGTGTTTCAGTACTCTAGAAGAAAAATCACGCCTTAAATGCGCTAAATATGCAGATTTAGTTGATTGTCACTGGACTTTTGTCTATAATCGCGCGCTTGTTTGGTAGTCTTATCAAACAAATACAATTTAACCTTGTCACACTGCATCAGTAACATTGTAATGCTGTATATAAATAAAGCATTTTGCAGGTGGCTATAATCCATAAGGAGTACTAATGAGACATTATGAACTAGTGTTTATCGTCCATCCGGACCAAAGCGAACAAGTGCCAGCGATGATTGAGCGTTACCGTACGCTTATCACAGCTAGCGGCGGGGCAGTTCACCGCTTAGAAGACTGGGGTCGCCGTCAACTTGCTTACCCAATCCAAAAAATCCACAAAGCACACTATGTGTTAATGAACATTGAGTGCAATCTTGAAGTTTTAGCTGAGCTTGAGCATGGCTTTAAATTCAATGATGCTGTTTTACGTCATTTGTTAATGTCTAAGAAAACCGCTGTTACAGCACCATCACCAATGATGAAAGAAGAAAAATCTAGATCAGTATTAAGCCGTGATGCAGCTCCAGTAGCCGCTCCAGCTGAAGCTGCAACAGAGGCTTCTGCAGCTTAATTAGTAAAACAAGTGAATAAACTGGTGTTGCAAGCAGAAGTTGTGCAGATTGAGCCACTTCGTTACACGCCAGCAGGCATACCGTTGTTAAGTGTTGTATTACGTCATGTTTCAGAGCAAGTTGAAGCTGGCATGAAGCGTAAGGTGGAATGTGAAGTCAATGCGGTTGTTTTAGGTGACCTACTTTTAGGAAGCCCAGCATTAAAAGGCTTAGAAATAGGCTCACACATTCAAGCGAGTGGATTTTTAGCCAAGCGCAGCCTTAAAAGCACACAACTGGTAATGCACATTAACCATATAGATAGTATTTAGGAGTATTCAAATGGCAAGAGAAATGTACAAACGCCGCCGTTACTGCCGTTTTTCAGCAGAAGGCATCAAAGAAGTTGATTACAAAGATGTAGATCTATTGAAAGATTTCATCTCAGAAAACGCAAAAATCATTCCAGCACGTATGACGGGCACTAAAGCACGTTATCAACGTCAATTAACGACAGCAGTTAAACTTGCTCGTTTCTTGGCTTTGCTTCCATACACAGATAAACACCAATAATCGGAGGCTACCATGCAAATTATTTTATTAGAAAAAGTAGGTAACCTAGGTAATTTAGGTGACATCGTTAAAGTTAAAGATGGTTACGGCCGTAACTTTTTGATTCCACAAGGTAAAGCAAAACGCGCTACAGAAGCTAACAAAGCTGAAATCGCTGCTCGCCGTGTTGAGTTAGAAAAACAACAAGCTGAAATCTTAGCTGCTGCGCAAGCACGCGGTGAAAAACTGGCTTCATTCACGATGACAGTGGCTCAAAAAGCGGGTGTTGATGGTCGTCTATTTGGTTCTGTAACGAATGGCGATATAGCTGAAGGTTTAGTTGCTCAAGGTTTTGAAGTCACTAAAGCTTTGGTACGTATGCCAAATGGCCCATTGAAAACAATCGGTGACCACGTGGTTACAGTTGCATTGCACCACGATGTTGTTGTAGATATTACAGTAACTGTTGTTGGTGAAGCATAATTAACGAATACTTGAGAATTTCAAGTATTTGAATTTAAAAGGCTACTTCGGTAGCCTTTTTTATTACACGTCAGCATATAACAGCCCCTATATAAATAGCTTGTACCGAAGTTATACTTGAGTTTTCTACTAGCCGCATAAAGCGCAGACTAAATTTAACTTTTGTCTGCTAAGCAGGCAGCGTTATTGAGTATAATCACTCCATGGCTGACCAACAATTAGATGCATTAAAAATTCCCCCACATTCCGTAGAAGCCGAGCAATCGGTTATCGGTTCTTTATTGCTTGAAAATGAAGCTTTAGATAAAGTCGCGGATATCTTATCTCCTAACGATTTTTATCGGCATGATCACAAAGCGATATTTCAACATATTGCTAAACTCGTTGAGCATAACCGACCTGCTGATATTGTCACGGTTGCAGAGTCATTAGAGAGCACGGCCGAGCTTTCTGGGGTAGGTGGAATTGCCTATTTAGGCGCTTTGGCTCAAAGCACACCGACGGCGGCTAATATCAGACGCTATGCCGAAATCGTTCATGAACGGGCTGTGATGCGTCAGTTAGTTGTGGTTGGTTCCGGCATTGCAGAAAGTGCATATTTGCCCAATGGTCGCAATGCTGAGCAGTTGTTAGATGAAGCTGAGGCTAAAATATTTCAGATTGCCGAAGGCGGTAAAAAGAGTTCACAGGGCTTTGTGGATATTAAAATTCTGCTTCCACAAGTGGCTGATCGTATTGACTATCTTTACTCTAGGGATAACCCTTCAGACGTGACTGGTGTACCTACGGGCTTTGCCGACCTTGATGCGATGACTTCAGGTATGCAAGGTGGTGATTTGATTATTGTCGCAGGTCGACCTTCGATGGGTAAAACTGCATTTTCATTGAACATTGCGGAAAATGTGGCACTTGACACCAAACTGCCTGTAGCTGTGTTCTCAATGGAGATGGGTGGCACACAGCTCGCGATGCGTATGATTGGTTCAGTAGGGCGCTTAGACCAACACCGTATGCGTAACGGTAACCTCGAAGATGAAGATTGGGAGAAGCTTACTACGGCGTTAGGTAAGTTAAACGAAGCACCTATCTTTATTGATGAAGGTGCAGGTTTAAGCAGCTTTGACGTGCGTGCAAGAGCGCGTAGGTTGCACCGCCAAACTGGCAAGCTAGGCCTAATTGTGATCGATTACCTACAATTAATGGCAGCTCCAGCCGGTAGGCAAGGTGAAAACCGTGCAACTGAGATTTCAGAAATTTCACGTTCGCTTAAAGCGCTGGCAAAAGAACTTGATTGTCCAGTCGTTGCGCTTTCACAGCTTAACCGAAGTGTTGAACAACGCCCTGATAAACGCCCTGTGATGAGTGACTTGCGTGAGTCCGGTGCGATTGAACAGGATGCTGACGTGATTTTATTTATTTACCGTGATGAGGTATATAACCCTGATAGTCCCGATAAAGGTACAGCAGAGATTATTATTGGTAAGCAACGTAATGGACCGATTGGACGTGTTCGCCTAACATTCATGGGTCAACATACGCGCTTCGAAAACTATGCTGGTAGTGGCCATATGGCCGATGAATACTAAAGGCTAGCGTGGCAAAAGCTAAAACTGTATATAGCTGCACAGAATGTGGCGCAAGTGAACCTAAATGGCAAGGTCAATGCCCGAGCTGTATGGCTTGGAATACGCTGGTTGAGAGCATAGAGGAAAGTAGCGCATCGACCAATCGTTATGCCAATAAGTTTGAAGGCTTAGCGCAAAGCAGTACTTTGCAAAAAATAAGCAGTATCAAAGCTGCAGATATTGCACGAAAACCGACAGGAATCAGCGAGTTTGACCGCGTGTTGGGTGGCGGCTTAGTTGAGGGTGGTGTGGTTTTAATTGGCGGCGACCCAGGTATTGGTAAATCGACTTTATTGCTTCAGGTTTTGTGTCATTTAGGAAAGTCCAGCCAAGCCATTTATGTAAGTGGTGAGGAGTCTCCGCAACAAATCGCCATGCGCGCCAAGCGTTTAGGTTTAGATGCAAGCGAAGTTGAGCTTTTAGCAGAAATTAATCTAGAGAAAATTTTAGCAACGCTGCAAACACATAAACCTAATATTGCGGTCATTGATTCTATTCAAACGGTTTATTCTGAGGCTTTGCAGTCCGCGCCAGGTTCTGTAGCGCAGGTACGTGAATGCTCTGCACAATTAACCCGCATAGCTAAGCAGCTAGGCATTACGGTAATATTGGTAGGTCATGTCACCAAAGAAGGTTCTTTAGCAGGGCCAAGGGTGCTAGAGCATATAGTCGACACCGTTTTGTATTTTGAAGGTGATCAGAATTCCAGTTTTAGACTTATTCGCGCATTCAAAAATCGTTTTGGAGCCGTCAATGAACTTGGTGTGTTTGCCATGACTGAAAATGGTTTGCGTGAAGTTTCTAATCCGTCAGCTTTGTTTCTGTCTCACCATGAAGGTGAAGTGGCGGGCAGTTGCATTACCGTGACTATTGAAGGTACTCGTCCGCTCTTGATTGAGATTCAGGCCTTGGTAGATGAAAGTCATGCACCTAGCCCAAAAAGATTGTGTGTTGGATTAGAGCAAAATCGCTTGGCGATGTTATTGGCAGTTTTACATCGCCATGCAGGCATCCCATGCTTTGATCAGGATGTCTTTATAAACGCTGTGGGCGGTGTCAAAATTGCTGAACCAGCGGTTGACTTGGCAGTGATACTTTCGATCGTTTCTTCTTTAAAAAACAAACCATTAGATAATAAACTTATAGTGTTTGGTGAGGTTGGTTTGGCTGGTGAAGTGCGGCCTGTGCAAGGCGGTCAGATACGTTTAAAAGAAGCTGCAAAATTAGGTTTCACTAAGGCAATCGTACCTAAAGCGAATGCGCCAAAAGCTAAAATTGCTGGTTTAGAAGTGATTGCGGTGGAGCGCTTAGAGCAAGCCTTGAATCAACTGAGAAATGGCTAAGAATCTGTAGTTACATTTCTTTAGCATTCATTGACTTAAGCTAGATTAATCCAAGCTGTTCGCAATTAAATTCGCACAAGAAATCCCACTCCGAATAGCACCTTCTATAGTCGCTGGATAATCTGCATAAGTGTAATCACCTGCTAAATATAATCGTGGTTGTAGTGTTTTATTGGTTGGTCTAGCTAAATTAGGCGCGCAAGAAAATGTTGCACGCTTTTCAGCAATCACCTTGTGCCACAACGGTTTAGGCATATCTGGAAATGCTTGGTGCAGCTCTTTAGCAATGCGTAATGCTAGCTCATCTTGGCTTAATGATTGATGCTTTCCAGTGGCGCTCACAACTACAGCCAGCAAACCTTTTTGGTCGCAAAGTTGACCTCTATCAAAAACCCATTGCCCCAATGTGCCAGAGAGGCCATGCATTACGTTTGATAATTTAAAATCCTGTGGATATTGTAAATAAATGGTGTAAATAGGTTGATAGCTATAGCTTTGTGTTTGCTTGTATACGTTTTGTAGCTTAGGTATCGACTCTATGAGCTTATCAAGTCTAGCTGCTGGCGCAGCAATGACTACATGACTAAAAAATGCTTTGCCGTCACGTGTTGTTAAGCTAAAACCATCATTTTCAAGCTCAAGTTGGCGAATACGACGGTTAAGTTTTATTTTTGCACCATTTTCTTGTAGGTAGTGTGCAATTGGGTTTGCAATGATTTTTGATAAATCTAAGCGAGGTAACAAAAAGTCACTATTCTTTTTGCTAGTTGTTAACGAGTCATTCGAGAAACTGTCTTTTAATACATTCAAGAAAACTTGTGTGCTCGCGATGGCGATTGGCGTGTTAAGCGCTGCTAAGCATAGAGGTTCCCATAACATTTCTATGAGTTTTGTGGGCTGCTTATGCTCCATTAGATACTGCTCTAAAGCTTTGTCACCAGTAATTTGGAAGCGGCTACGTCTCAGGTAAACCATAAACTTAATCGCTGCAATAAGTTCTGAAATGCTTAACCCTTTGCAGGCGATTAGCCCTACAAGCATGTTCAATGGGCTTGGGAGATAGTTTGCAGATTTTAAAGAAAATATAGACTTGACTGGAGCTGCTTGCATATTGATTTGCAACGGCACGCGCATGAAAGCTTTTTCTTCATCTACGCCAACTTTACGTAATAACTTTAAAGTCTCACGGTATGCGCCTAATAAGATATGTTGACCATTATCTAATAGGTGCATCAAACTATTATTTTCTACCAGTACCGTACGGGCGCGCCCTCCAAGCTGAGAGCTTGATTCAAATACGGTGACTTGGAAGCCTTTTTCAATTAATGCCGCGGCAGCACTTAAGCCCGCGCATCCACCACCAATAACTGCCACATGCGTATTTGATATATTCATTTAAGTTTTTATCCAAACGTTAAAAGCCAGCAAAATCTTGCGTAATGCGCCTAGCGAAGTGCGTGAATTTAATACTTTTTGTGCGCCATCCACCTTAATTTCACGTAACAAAGTACGATAGATTGCCGCCATCATTAAACCTACACGCTGATTCTTACGGTCCTCTGCAGGTAGTTCACGCAGAGCACGATCATAGTATGTTTCTGCGCGTTCAATTTGATGATCTAACAGGTTTTTAACCGCGTCTGATTCGCGGCTATGCAAAATATCATCTTCTGTTACTTTGAATTGGGCTAATTCATCTAAGGGTAAGTAGATACGGTTGCGACGTGCATCTTCGCCTACATCGCGAATGATGTTCGTCAATTGAAATGCCATGCCTAAATCATGGGCGTATTTAAGCGTTTTGCGATTATTAAAGCCTAATATTTGCGCTGTAAGTAAGCCAACGACACTGGCAACGCGATAACAGTAAAGCTGTAATTGCTTAAAATCCTCATAGCGATTGAACTTTAAATCCATCTCCATGCCATCAATCACTTCAATGAAATGTTCAGCATCGAGCTGGTAAGTTTTAATGGGATTTAATAAAGCTTTAGAAACCGGATGTTGCGGTTTTCCTTCATACAGACTTTCAATCTCCGTACGCCACCAGTTAAGTTTGGTTTGCGCGATCATAAAGTCGGTGCACTCATCTGCAATGTCATCCACTTCGCGACAAAATGCGTAAAGTGCAGTAATCGCCTCACGTCTATCTTTAGGCAGAAACATAAAGCTGTAGTAGAAGCTTGATCCGCTTTTTGCGGTTTTTTCTTCACAATATTGCTGTGGCGTCATTATCTTTCTTATACTTTCATCAGCGCTTTTAAAAATATTATCAACCAATCACCATAATTGAGCGTTGGTCTGAAGTTGAATATATCACCATTCACTTTATTTATCTTGGCAATAATGCGCTCGCCACCGGCAATAATCATGCGCATTTCAAAGCCAATGCGGCCAGTTAAAATGCGTCCAAGCGGTTTGCCTGAGTATAGTAGGGCGTTTACTCGGTGTAAGTTGAATAGAATAAATTGCTGCCAGTTTTCATCAACCTCTTGTTTGCCGTCTACAAAGTCTTTAATTTGTGACTCGGTGATGTTAAATGCTGCCATTTCGTCTTGGCATAGATATATACGTTGTTTACCATCATTTTTCTTAAAATCAATCGCAATGTCTTGCAAGAAATTAATGATTTGTAATGCCGTGCAGATGTTGTCAGAAAGTTGGATATTGGTTGTGTTTGAATGACCGTAAAGATGCAATAACAATCTGCCAATCGGATTGGCTGAGCGGGTGCAGTAATCTAGCACTTCGTCATAATCTGCATAGCGCGTTTTAGTCACATCCTGGCTAAAAGCATCCAGCAAATCATAAAAGGGATCAAAAGGCAGTTTTTTTGCCTTAATCATTGCACCTAACCCATTGAAGAAGCTGGATTTTGGCTTAATGTAGGCCTGTAGCAACTCTAACTCACTACGAAACCCATTAAGCAAATCTAAACGCTGCTCGATGCTTATGTCACCTTCATCTGCAAAGTCATCGGCTTGGCGAGCAAAACTATAAATTAAGCTTATAGGCTCACGTAAATGTTGTGGTAAAAACACGGAGGCGACAGGAAAGTTTTCATAATGGCTATTTGCCAATTCCATACTATTATTGACCACACTAGGATCGCTATGGGCGTTGAGTAAATGCTTGTCTGTCATGGTGTGAGTATGCCATAAACTTGATATTTTTTCGTCGAGAATTGCAGCTTATATAAGGTGATATTCGCTGATTTGAATGCCTGACTTAAGAAAATAGCTTAGCTGTTTTTATCCTTCTTTATGAGTACACCTTAGGTGTAATTGTGAGATTAGATGTGTTGAGATTAAATACAACACAGTTAATCAACCCCTAAGGAGAAGTGTAATGAGTTCTAAACCGTTTCAATACAAAAAACAGGCTATTAAAGATTCTCAGCCGTCGATGAATGTCGCTGGTGTACCTGCTTGGCTTGGCGACACATTTATATCTGCGGATGCGGATAAAAGAATTTGTGCAGGTTTCTTTCGTTTAGAGAAAGGTAATCCTCTAAACTATAGCTATGATTATGAAGAGATGAAAATTGTGGTAGAAGGTACATTTATCATTTCTGATGATACAGGCCAGAAAGTAACTGCAACTGTTGGCGATGTACTTTACTTCCCATCAGGAAGTAATATCAAGTTTGAAACGCCAGACCATGCGATTGGCTTTTTCTGCGGCCAGCGCGTACCACTGTAAGTAATTGACTATTACCTCTGTAATTAATTTGCAGGGGTAATTTCATTGGTATATACAACTTAATTATTTATAAAAATACTCTACGCGCCTGTAATTGTGTAGTTTCCCACTTTAAGTGTTCGTAATAGCCTAAAGCTTCTTTATTCTCAATATCTACCAAAAGTTGCGCGCGTGTTGCGCCATTTTCTTTTGCCCAATTTAAGGTTCGCTGAAGCAGTTTTTTGCCTATTCCATGACCGCGATAGGATGAGTGAATGACCATGTCCTCAATCCATGCCGAAGCTGCACCTTGTGCAGTGGAAATCACTAACTGAGCTGTTACCATTCCAACCACTTTGCCCGCAGAATTTTTAGCCACTTGCACGGTCGCGGTGTTGTGATTTTTAACGATTAACTGTAACCCTTTTCTTTGTTTTGATAGATCTGGGTTAAAGTCTTTTTCAATGGTAAATAGATCTGATAGCAAACTAACCAAGTCATCAATGTCAGACTCATTTGCAACTTGATAGTTGATATTTTCCATAAGTTGAGTCTTGCTTATTCTTCAAAATTATCTTTATCAGGTGCATCGTAATGAATAATAGCTAGAAACTTAATCGGCGTTTCAATTAAGTTTTCTGGGCGATGCGGAATTTCACCCTGAAAGGTAAGAGAATCGCCCTTATTTAATACAAACGTGTCTTTACCTACTCTATATTCGAGCGTGCCTTCAAGCATATGAATAAACTCGGTGCCAGGATGTTCAAAGGCAGGAAACTCCTCACATGAATCTTCAAGTGAAATTAAGAATGGTTCGAAAGTCCTGTGTGGACCTTGGTCATAGGCCAGCAATTGGTAGGTGTGACCAACTCGTGTGCCTCTTCTAACCACTTCCATGCCTTCACCTTTTTTAACAAGTTGGGCAGCACCACGCGGTAGATTATAGTTTTGAAAGAGTTTTGATAACGTGACGCCTAAAGCATTGGCTAGCTGCTCTAAGGTTTCTAAGCTGGTAGCTGCTAGGCTATTCTCAATCTTACTCAGCATTCCACGACTAATGCCAGCACGTTCAGATACGTCTGCTATGGTCAGATTATGTTCTAGCCTCAGTTGGCGTATGGTTGTGCCTAAATGTCTTCCGAGCGATTTGTTGCGCTCATCTACTTTTACATCTTCAGTTTCTTTTTTTGCAGCCATATAATTGTCCGAAGCTATTAACAATCCGAATATTACAAGAGACTTCGCCTAACTTGTAAATAAATTCTTTTTATTCACTAAAGTTGCAGAAATTATAACAAAAATTCACAAAAGTTTCACTCAGGTAATAATAGTTAATGTAAAATTAAAAAAATATTATGTTTTATTGATGTTTCTTTAATGTATGCATCTTATGCATACTAAAATTGACTTAATTATTAGGAGAGTATTGTGAGTGAACGTATTGTAATGAGAACCGGTGAGGCTTTAGTGGCGGGCGGGCCTCCAGGCACAGCGGCTGAGCCAGAAGTTATTATTGGTGAGTTAGATGGGCCAGTTGGAACTGCAATTGCAACTTTGACTGGTGATCAGGTAGCTGGACACACACGTGTTTTTGCTTTATTGAATACGGATATTCAAGTCAGACCAGTGACCCTGATGGTGAGTAAAGTCACTGTTAAAGAAACTAAATATACCAACATTTTAATGGGCACCGTGCAGGCTGCAATCGCGAATGGTGTGCTTGATGCGGTGCGCGCAGGTGATATCCCTAAAGAACGTGCTAATGATTTGGGTATTATTGTTTCGGTTTGGTTGAACCCGATGGTGACAAAAGACGATAAATTAGACCATAAGATTTTATTTGATATTCACCGCAAGGCTACAGCGATGGCTATTCATAAAGCCATGAACAATAAACCTGATATTGATTGGTTGCTTGAAAACCAAGACAAGATTACTCACAAATATTACCAAATGGGCTTAGACGGTAAGCTTTAGGCTACTTTTGAGCCTCAGCCCAGTTGAGGCAAGTCTTGAGTAGATCAACTAACAATGGTTTAACTTTCATAGCCAGTTCTGCATTATATTTATATGGAGGATTCTCCTCCATATAAATGCATTGACTCATTTCCAACTGTAGTGCATGTATATTCATACTGGGCACTCCATAATGCCTTGTGATGTAGCCACCTTTAAAGCGTCCATTGAATACATGGCTATAAGCTTTAGCATGAATCGATTCACGCATGGTTGCTGCGAGAGCCTCTTGTAGTGAAATGTCACAAGAGCTTGAGTCTGCAGTACCAAAATTCAAATCAGGTAATTTCCCACTAAAAAATCTTGGCACATGAGATGCAATAGAATGTGCATCCCACAATACCGCCATGCCATGAATTGCTTTTATTCTTTGAAGTTCAGTGGCTAATTTTTGGTGATAAGGTTGCCAATATTGTTCAATACGGTTTTCTATCTCATTTTCATCTGGTTGTTCTCCAGCCAGATATATTGCGCTTTTTGCAAAGGTGTCGATTGGGCATAAGCCTGTCACGTCTTGCCCAGGGTAGAGTGATGTATTTTCAGGTGATCGGTTTAGATCAATCACATAGCGCGCATATTCTGCAGATATAACAGAAATATCTAACTCTTTCGCCATGTCATACAGGATAGGTAAATGCCAATCAACGTCAGGTAATACTGACGCTTCGGGAGTAAGTCTGCGTTTAATATCCTCAGGTATGCCAGTGCCAGCATGAGGCATAGAGATTAGCAGGGGTGAGTTTCCGCTACAAAAATGATAAGTTTTATCCATGGCTACTTTTCCTTTACTTATTCGCACACTACCACTTTAGTAGTACTTCTAAATTCCTAATTTATCTAACTTATTCATATATATATAGTAAACATAGTAAGACTTTATCATAAGTTTCATTGCAATTAAAAAAGTTTCATTTATGTATTGACATGCGATATTGTGATATGGCTTAATACGTCAACAAAGTTTCATACAGATTAAAAAAGTTTATGAAGCTTAGTGAATGGCTACAAAGTCGTTAATTACTTTAAAGATTAATAATTTGGTTTCATGGAGTTAAGAAATGCCCTTAAGATTACTTAAATTCGCACTGTCAAAAGAGCATCCAGCACCGCGCTTTTTTAAGTCACACGAGACCCCAAAGAAATCATACGATGTAGTGATTATTGGCGGTGGTGGACATGGATTAGCAGCAGCGTATTACTTGGCTAAAGACCATGGTATTACTAATGTGTGTGTGCTTGAAAAAGGTTACATCGGCGGCGGTAATACAGGTCGCAATACGACCATCGTTCGTTCAAACTATCTCACTCCTGAAGGCGTTAATTTCTATGATGCCAGCGTCAAAATTTACGAAGGACTTTCTGAAGAGTTAGATTTAAATCTTTTCTATTCAACACGCGGTCACTTCACGCTTGCGCATACTGAATCAGCGATGCGCACCATAAGATGGCGTGCTGAAGTAAATAAGCATGTAGGCGTTGAAAGCCGCGTGGTTGGTCCTGATGAAATCGCTAAAGCTTGTCCTCAGTTAGATTTAAGCTGTAGTGGTCAGGCGCCAATCTTAGGCGCTTTGTTTCATGCGCCTGGTTCAGTAGCTCGTCATGATGGTGTGGCGTGGGGCTATGCGCGCGGTGCAGACCGATTAGGGGCTGAAATTTACCAAAATACTGAAGTACTTGGTATTGATGTTAAAAATGGCAAAGTCTGTGGCGTTAAGACTAATAAAGGCTATATCGAGACGAAACAAGTGCTGTCTGCAGTGGCAGGCTTTACGCCACGTATCACTGAAATGGTGGACTTAGAAACACCAATCGTTATTCATCCATTACAAGCTTGTGTAACTGAGCCTATGAAACCTTGGTTAGACACTATTTTGGTTTCAGGCAGCTTGCATGTGTATGTGAGCCAATCTTCTCGCGGAGAGTTGGTGATGGGCTCATCGCTTGATCCTTATGAAGTGCATTCAACGCGTTCTACATTAGATTTCGTTGAAGGGTTAACTTCTCATATGTTGGACATGTTCCCATTCTTATCAAATGTAAAGGTCGTCCGCCAATGGGCAGGTATGGCTGATATGACGCCAGATTTCGCGCCGATTATGGGTAAAACGCCTATCGAAGGTTTTTATCTAGATGCAGGTTGGGGTACTTGGGGCTTCAAAGCTACGCCTATCAGTGGCAAAACCATGGCACAAACCATTGCAAATGATAGTGCACCAGATTTAATTCACTCATTCCGCTTGTCACGTTTTGAAGATTACGAACTGACTGGGGAAAAGGGTGCTGCGTCAGTGGGCCATTAGTGGCTTATTCTCGCGAGTTAAATAATCAGAGGAATATGAAATGAAATTACTCACCTGCCCAATGAATGGAACAAGACCGCTAAGCGAGTTTGTCTTCGGTGGCGAATACAGACAAGCGCCAGATCAAGATACTTGTACTGATGCTGAGTGGGCTGCTTATGTGCATAACCGTAGCGGTGCGCCTGGCGACAAAAAAGAATGGTGGTATCACTCACCAAGCGGCACATGGTTTATTGCAGAGCGCAATACGCTGACAGATAAAGTCACACGCACCTATCTTCTTGGCCAAAACAATACAACTCAGGAGGAAGGCAAATGATTTTTCGTACACCCAAGCAAGCCGGGGAATGGGTTAACCGAACAAAAAAAATCAACTTCACTTTTGAAGGTGAAGCGTTTTCAGCATTTGAAGGCGATACCATTAGCAGTGCGTTATGGGCGGCTGGTCAAAAAGTATTAGGTCGTAGCTTTAAATATCACCGTGCCCGTGGCGTATTGAGCTTAGCAAACCATGATGTGAACGTTCTGATGACGGATGGCATAGATACTAATATTCGTGCCGATGTAGTTGAAGTGAAAGAGGGCATGGTATTGACCGCAGTGAATACCAGAGGCGGCGTTAAAAAAGACAAAAATAGCTACATTGATTCTATTTCACCGTTATTGCCTGTTGGCTTTTACTATAAAGCTTTCCATACGCCACGTCGCTTATTTCCATTTTGGGAAAACATCATTCGTAAGGCTGCAGGTTTAGGTGTTGTTAACTTTGACTACCCTCGCATCTTAAAACGCAAAACCCATTCACACTGTGATGTGCTGGTAATTGGTGCAGGCCCAACAGGCCTAACAGCAGCTTGTACTGCGGCAGAAGCCGGTCTTGAAGTAACGATAGTGGATGAGAATCGTCAGCTTGGCGGCAGCTTGGGCTATAACCGTGCTGGTGACTCAAGCGTGGTTTCACAACTTGATATTTTATTGGCCAAAGCTGCCAATATGCCAAACATTAAGGTGATGGCAGGTGCATATGCTGCTGGTTACTATCCAGATCATCTTATTCCTGTAGTAAGCGATTCCGGCATCAATAAGGTTCGTGCTAAAGCTGTGATCGTTGCAAGTGGTGCTTTTGAGCAACCACCAGTGTTCAGATACAACGATTTACCGGGTGTAATGTTAGGCTCTGCAGTCCAGCGTTTATTGTACCGCTATGCTGTGAAGCCATTTAATAATGGTCTCGTAGTGACAGCCAACGATTACGGCTATCGTGTTGCATTAGATTTACTGCAAGCTGGTATCAAGATCGTGGCTTTGGTGGATATGCGCCAAACAGGCAGTGCTGCATATAGTGCTGTACTTGCAAAGCGTGGCGTCAAAGTCTACATCGGTCATTGTGTTTATGAAGCGATTGCATCTTCAGATAAATCTGGTGTTCGCGGCGCAGTCATTTGCGCGTATGACGAAAAGCAAAGTACTCCCTTAACCGATAACAAATTCACACTTGAGTGTGATGGTATCGCGATGAGTGCAGGCTGGGCGCCAGCAGGAGCTTTGCTGTATCAAGCTGGTACAGGCATGGAGTTTGATTATGGCGTAGAGCAATTTGTCCCAAGTCGTTTACCAAATGGTATGTTTGCCGCGGGTAAAGTGAACGGTGTTTTTGAGCTTGAGCAACGCGTGCGTGATGGTGTTCGTGCAGCGAATGACGCAATCCGTCATTTAGGTCTGCAAGCCCCACAGAATGATGCTGAGAAGCATGTTGGGATTTCTCCAAGCCATCCTTACCCAATGGTGCCACACCCTAAAGGTAAAAACTTTGTAGACTTTGACGAAGATATTCAAATCAAAGACTTTGTGAATGCGGCTAAAGAGGGCTTTGACAATATCGAGCTAATGAAGCGCTTTACTACAGTGGGGATGGGTCCTAGCCAAGGTAAGCATTCCAATATGAATGCGATTCGAATCTTAGCTAAGATTCGTGACTTGCCAGTAGAGAAAATTGGCACAACTACTTCAAGACCATTCTTCCACCCAACACCAATCGGACACTTAGGCGGACGCGGTTTCCATTCACACCGTTTAACTTCCTTGCATGATTGGCATCAGGCAAATGGCGCAGTATTTACAGATATTGGTGCATGGAAACGTGCGGCATACTACCCAGCAGCAGGTCAATCTAAAGAAGATGCCATTCAAAATGAGGCGCTTGCAGTGCGTAAAACAGCTGGCATCATTGATGGTAGCTCATTCGGCAAGATTGAAATTCATGGTCCGGATGCAGCTTTGTTCTTAGAGCGTTTTTTCACTGGTGTTTATACAGACCAAAAAGTAGGCTCATGCCGTTATGTGATGTTGCTTGATGAGTCAGGCGTAGTGGTTGACGACGGTATTGCAAGCCGCCTTGCAGATGATTTGTTCTACCTTTCTATTGGTACATCTAATGCAGCCGCTGTTTACCGCGAAATGCAACGTTCACAACAGATGTGGCAACTCAATCTCGGTTTAGTGAATGTGACTGGTGCATATGGAGCTATCAATATTGCCGGCCCAGCTGCTCGCGAGATTCTTTCAACACTGACCGACTTAGACCTTTCCTATGAGTCATTCCCAATGAGTAGTGTGCGTGAAAGCCAAGTTGCTGGCGTAGAAACACGCATGATTAGAGTGGCGTTCGTGGCGGATAACGGATATGAGCTACACGCACCAATGGGTCAAATACCACATATTTGGAATGCCTTGATAACAGCTGGTAAAAAACACGCTTTACGTCCATTCGGTAGTGATACGCAACGCTTGTTACGTCTTGAAATGGGTCATGCGATGCCAGGGGTTGATACCGACGGCTTAACTAATCCATTTGAAATTGGCGCTGAGTGGACAATCAAAATGAACAAGCCTTATTTTATTGGGCAAAGAAGCTTAACAATTTTAGCTAAACGTTCATTAAGAAAACAATTGGTACCTTTTGTATTAGCGGAAAACTACAAAGGTGAAATGCCTATGGATTGCAACTTAGTCGTGGATGGACGCGATATTTTAGGTCGTGTGACGAGTATCAGTTATAGCAAATACTTAGATCGTTGCATAGGTTTTGCCTACGTAACTCCTGCTAAAAAAGAAGCAGGTTCAGTATTTCAAATTCGTGTAGATAGTGGCGCATTAGTCGCCGCGACCGTGATTAAAACCCCATTTATTAAGACTTTAAAGGGAGCATGATATGCAACAGTTTGACGTCAAAAGTATCATCCAAACATCACCTGTAGCGCATGCTCAACCTAGAGAGTCTGCCAAATGGGAAGTGATTAACGGCATGGACATAGCAGTGGAATTTGCGAGTGCCGCGATTGAAGATGCCAGAAAAAAAGTGCTAGGTGTTGCTGATGTAAGTTGTTTATCACGCTATGGCGTGAAAGGCCCAAACGCAACGCAATGGCTGCTTGAGCGAGGAATTGCGATTCCAACTACTCCGAACTCGTGGACGATGTGTGAACAAAAAACATTGGTGTTACGTCTTGGTTCAAGCGAGTTCTTGATCGAGGATCAGTTGGGTGGTTCTGCTTGTACTCGATTAACCAGTGATACAACGCGTGCAGCAAGTGTTTACAAAGTGCCACGTGCAGATGCCGCTTTTATTGTTAGTGGTAGCGAGGCGCTTAACTTGTTTTCTGAACTTTGCTCACTCGATTTACGTGAAAAATCACTCGCGGCAAAAGACCTCATCATGACCCAAGTAGCTGGGATTTCAGCCACTGTTATACGCCAAACTTTAAACGGAGAGCCAGTTTATCGTGTTTGGTGTGATGGTACTTATGGACCTTATATGTGGGAAGTACTAATAGAAATTGCTACAGAACTAGGTGGTGGTGCAGTTGGGCTTGCTCAGTATCAGAACTCTTAGTATCAAAACTGGAGTTTAGTGTCAGAACAAGAGCTTGCGATAAAAAATAAAGCTAGTACTGAGAGATCGTTGGAGATGACTTAATTTAAGGTTAATGCGGATACATTTTATTAATGTAGATACATTGGATTTTCAGGGAGAAATGAATGAAAACGTTTGATGAAGCAAAGAAGTTTCTAAAAGATAATGATGTTAAGTACATATTAGCTCAGTTTGTGGATATACATGGTGTTGCTAAAGTTAAGTCAGTGCCAGCTGAACATCTCGGCAGCATCCTTAAAGGTGGCGCTGGCTTTGCTGGTGGCGCGATTTGGGGTATGGGTATTGCACCGAATGGTCCAGATTATATGGCGGTCGGTGATTTATCAACCCTCACATTGGTGCCTTGGCAACCAGGCTATGCACGCATTGTTTGTGATGGTCACGTTAATGAGAAGCCTTATGGGCATGATTCACGTGTAGTACTCAAAGCGCAAACTGACCGTCTTGCTAAAAATGGCTGGATTCTTTACACAGGACTAGAACCAGAATTCTCTTTACTGCGTAAAGATGAAAAAGGCGGTATTCATCCGTATGACTCAACTGATACCCTGCAAAAACCTTGTTATGACTATAAGAGCATGTCAAAACAATCAGCGTTTTTGGAGCGATTAACAGAAACGTTAATTGCGGCTGGCTTAGATATTTACCAAATCGACCATGAAGATGCAAATGGTCAATTTGAAATCAACTACACCTACGCAGACTGTTTAAAAAGTGCAGATGATTACTTGATGTTCAAAATGGCCGCTAGCCATATTGCCAATGAATTAGGCATGATTTGTTCGTTTATGCCTAAACCTTTTGGCAATCGACCGGGCAATGGTATGCATATGCATATGTCGATTGGCGACGGCAAGAAAAGCTTGTTCCACGACGATAGCGATACAACAGGTCATGGTTTGTCAAAACTAGCGTATCACTTTATGGGCGGTATTCTTGCCCATGCACCTGCAATCACAGCATTAGCTTGCCCAACTGTTAACTCATATAAACGTCTAGTGGTGAGTCAGTCTCTCACGGGCTCTACATGGGCGCCAGCATATATTTCTTACGGCAATAACAACCGTTCAACCATGGTACGTATTCCGTATGGCCGTTTAGAGCTGCGCTTACCAGATGGTAGCTGCAACCCTTATCTAGCAACGGCTGCGGTGATTGCTGCAGGTCTTGATGGTGTTAAACGTGAACTGCATCCAGGTGCTGGTCATGCCAATAATTTATATGACTTGTCTCCTGCACAAATGCGTGAGCAGGGCATCGGAATATTGCCGCAAAGTTTGAGTGAGGCCATAGACGAATTCGAAGGCGATAAAGTCATTCGTGATGCATTGGGTGATTCGCTATCTGAAGAATTTATCAAGATTAAGCGTGCGGAATCAATGGAGTACCAACGCCATGTTTCTGATTGGGAAATCAATCGCTACGTAGAGTTTTTCTAGGTTTTAGTTACTGGTTTTATTGTAAGAGCAAAAATTTAACTATATTTGTAAGGAGAAAAGTATGTGTGGAATTGTCGGATTATTAGTAAGAAATCCCAAATTGCGTGACTCAATTGGTGAGCTCATGATGCCTATGTTAATTGGCATGACTGAGCGTGGACCTGACTCAGCTGGCATGGCGATGTTTACGGCGCCAGTAGCCGCTGATGCTAGAAAATTCAGCTTGTATTCAGGAGCTACAGATTTTAACTGGACTAAATTAGGCCATGATTTTGAGAAACACTTAAGCATCAAGGCAAAGATTGAGCCAAAAGAAAATCATGCTGTGTTAACAACAACGCTTGAGCCAGCAACAGTAAAAATGTGGTTGAAAGAACATTACCCACAATTGCATTTGTTGTCTGTTGGTCAGTTAATGGATATCTACAAAGACGTAGGCACACCACAACAAGTGGCTGACCGTTACGACTTTAAAAACTTCAAAGGTACTCACTTGGTTGGTCATACGCGTATGGCAACTGAGTCTGCTGTGACGCCTGCACATGCACACCCATTTACCGCTGGTGAAGACTGGTGCCTAGTGCATAACGGTTCTTTATCAAACGCGAATAGCCTACGTCGTAAATTGCAAAAAGAAGGTATCGAGTTTGAAACAGATAACGATACTGAGGCTGCTTGCCGCTTTTTACAATGGCGTATGCGTGAAGGTGACGATCTTAAAACTGCATTGAATCATGGTTTTGAAGAACTTGATGGTTTCTACACATTGTTAATGGGTACAAGTACTGAGCTTGCTTTAGTGCGCGATCCATATGGCTGCAAACCAGCGATTATTGCTGAGCATGATGACTATGTTGCAATTGCTTCTGAGTTCCGCTCATTAGCCCATTTGCCAGATATTAAAAACGCGAAGGTGTTCGAACCTTCACCTAAGGAGATGTATGTATGGAAACTCTAAAATTTGACTTAGATACCAAACCACTACGTGAAGTGAATCAATTCCTTCATGGTGATGCAGGTAGTCTGAATGGGAAAAAAGTTGTCATTGAGAATCCAAATGGCGCGCATAACGTAGCTGTAGGTTTGAAAGCCGAAGTGGATGTGACGATTAAAGGCCATGCTGGCTACTACGCAGCTGGTATGAATCAAATCGCTAAAGTGACGATTGAAGGCAGCGCAGGTAGTGGTGTGGCTGAAAACATGATGTCTGGCGTTGTTCATGTTAAGGGTTTTGCTTCAAATGCTGCTGGCGCAACTGCTAACGGTGGCTTGCTGATCATTGATGGCGATGCTGGCTTACGTACAGGTATTGCAATGAAGGGCGTTGATATTGTAGTTGGTGGTTCAGTGGGCAGCTTCTCAGCTTTCATGGCGCAAGCAGGTAACTTTGTCATCTTGGGTGATGCAGGTGAAGGTCTAGGCGACTCAATTTATGAAGCTAAGTTGTTTGTGCGCGGTAAGGTGAAGAGCCTAGGCGCGGATTGCGAAGAAAAAACAATGAATGCGGAAGATAAACAAATTCTAGCTGATTTGTTGAAAAAATCAGGTCATGCAGATGTCAGCCCAGATAGCTTTAAGCAATATGGCTCTGCCCGCACCTTGTACCACTTCCATGTTGATAATGCAGGAGCATACTAAAATGAGCGACAACAGTCATAAAATCCCTCAAACGAAACCGCGTTATTCTGCAACGTTTGATGAATACACCAACTCAGAAATCAGACGTGCTGCCGCAACAGGTATCTACGATATTCGTGGTGCAGGCTCAAAACGCAAACTGCCGCACTTTGATGACTTACTCTTCCTAGGTGCGTCAGTCAGCCGCTATCCGTTAGAAGGCTATCGTGAAAAATGCGGTACAGATGTTGTTTTGGGTACACGCCATGCTAAAAAACCAATTCATTTAAAAACACCAGTGACGATTGCTGGTATGAGTTTCGGTTCATTATCAGGCCCAGCTAAAGAATCATTAGGTCGTGGTGCAACAGCCGCTGGCACGAGCACAACAACTGGTGACGGTGGTATGACACAAGAGGAACGCGGCCACTCTACAACGCTCGTTTATCAATACCTGCCGTCACGTTACGGTATGAACCCAGACGATTTACGCAAAGCTGATGCGATTGAATTGGTGATTGGTCAAGGTGCTAAACCAGGTGGCGGCGGGATGTTGCTAGGTCAGAAAATTACAGCACGTGTTGCAAAAATGCGTTGCTTACCAGAAGGTATCGACCAACGTTCATCATGTCGCCACCCTGACTGGACTGGACCAGATGACTTGGAAATTAAAATTGCTGAATTACGTGAAATTACAGACTGGGAAAAACCAATCTACGTGAAAATCGGTGCAACACGTCCTTACTTCGATGTAGCGCTTGCAGTTAAAGCCGGCGCAGATGTCATTGTATTGGATGGTATGCAAGGTGGTACTGCGGCAACTCAAGAAGTATTTATTGAGCATGTTGGCATACCAATCTTAGCGGCTATTCGCCCAGCTGTGAAAGCATTGCAAGATTTGGGTGTGTATCGCAATGGTAAAGATAGCGTGCAGCTGATTGTTTCTGGCGGTATTCGCAACGGCGCAGACGTGGCTAAAGCAATTGCTTTGGGTGCTGATGCGGTTGCGATTGGTACAGCGGCTTTGATCGCACTTGGAGACAATGACCCGCACCTTGAAGATGAGTACCAAAAATTAGGTACAACTGCTGGTGCTTACGATGACTGGCACGAAGGTAAAGATCCTGCAGGTATTACTACGCAAGATCCTGAGTTGATGAAACGTGTTGATCCAATTAAAGCGGGCCATCGTTTGGCTAACTATATTGCAGTGATGACAATGGAAGCTCAAGTCGTTGCACGTGCTTGCGGTAAGTCGCATCTGCATAATCTAGAGCCAGAGGACTTAGTGGCATTAACAATCGAAGCTTCAGCGATGGCACAAGTGCCTTTAGCTGGTACTAGCTGGATTCCAGGAGTTTCTAAATTCTGATTCTTTTCTAAAAGTTTCCCTCCCAATTTTATTGGGCTTTATGAGGGTATGCGTAATGAATAGTTTTTTCTACTTTAAGGCGGGCTTATCCTCCAACTACCAAATTAAGGTAGAAAAAACTTTCATATTAAATGCGCATACTCTCACTTTTTATTTGTGCGGCTTAACCATAGCCGCATTTTTTTCGCCTAGAGGAATAGCTTTATTACCAAACCCATGTCGATACTTAATTAATCTCCCATTTTGGTGACTACAGTAATCGTTCTTTCAACAGATTTTATGTCACACGTTCTATTTCACAAGTATTCCAATATATAAAAAAATTATGAGGAGAGTGTTATGAGAGATGATAATAAAAAAAGAATGAATGACATGTATACACGAGACTGCCTGATGGCTTGGTTCGATGTTGCATTGTTATGGGCTGCTGTAATTTTTGTGCTAATAGCGATATTAGGCATAGTGAAAGACGACAACATTCGCACCGTACTTTACGTGGCTAGCTTTATGTTGATGCTTTTCAATACAGCGTCAGTTTTTGCCATGACTAAGCACTTCAAAGAAGATAAAGACTTCATCTATGGTTTAGATATCAAACATCTAGACGCCAACCGTGCCGCTAAAATCAACCACTAGGAGAACCGTATGAATAAAAATTATACCCCTCCAAAACAGGGCATGTTCGGTCAAATTTTTGACACAATTTTAGTTTTAGTCTTAGTTTACGCCAGCTTGATGGTGCCATTGCTATTTAAGGCAGAAGCAAAAGCTGAAGCTGCCGCAGCAAATGCGACAGCCGCTGTAAAGGTCAGCTGGGAGTCATTAGGCCAGAATGAGATACAGCAACAGCAATGGGTAAAACTTGGCTATGACCCAGAAAAAGCTGCAACATTAATTAACAGCAGGTTCGATTACAGTATCGATCCAATGATGTTGATTATCACCATACTTGTGGTTGCTGGTTACTTCATTTTCATGTTGAAGGTGTCAGATAAACAATACCGCGAAGTCATTAGAGAAAAATTCGATAATAAATAGTTGCTTACTTTAAAGGGAGAAATATCATGAAGTTTTGGGATATTCTGGTGTATGCAGCATGGAGCATATCAGCGGTCATGTTGGTTTGGATGGTAGTAGATGCATTTATGATTTCTTCGCAATACGACGAAGAATACTTGATGAGTTCACGTGAGGGTGGTGAAGACGATGTCGTTCATGGCGTTCATCTGGAAGAGGGGAACTCATAATGGCTAAAGAGAAAATTACGACTAGCAATAGTAAGCCTATCGCTATGCTTAAAGTACTCAACCCATTTCACATATGGGCTTTGGGTGTTGGTATTGTGTTGGTGGGTGAGTTCATGGGTTGGAACTTTACAGTAGGTAAGGGCGGCGCTTACGCTTCGCTGATTGCTTGTTGGGTGATCGGGTTGTTATACACCTGTGTAGCGATGATCGATTCTGAAGTCACCTCAACAGTGGCTGCTGCAGGTGGACAGTATACGCAGGCTAAGCACATTATTGGCCCACTTATGGCGTTTAACGTGGGGTTGTATCTAGTGATGGCGTACACCATGTTATGTGCTGCTGACGCGCTGGTGGTGGGGGATCTGATGAAATCAGGTGCAGAGGTGATGGGTTACGCCAACCTTGATACCAAACCGTTTGTGGTGTTGACTGTGGCCTTTTTGGCATGGCTTAACTATCGTGGCGTATTTGCAACATTGACGCTTAATTTGGTCATTACCTTCCTTGCCTTTACTTCTTTAATCGTACTGTTTCTTGCTGTTGATCCTCTTCATCAAGGCGTCGTACTTCAACATCAGGCATTACTGACAGATTTGCCCTATGGTTGGATTGGAGTGGTTGCTGCGCTTCAATTTGGTATGTGGTACTACTTGGGTATTGAAGGTACTTGTCAGGCGGCAGAAGAGGTTCGTTCTGCAGGTCGTTCTATCCCGCTTGGTACGATGGGCGGCATGATGACGTTGTTAGTTGCTGCGACGATTACATGGTTTGTGGCAACAGGTTTAATGCCTTGGCAATACTTAGGGCAAGCAGTAACACCTATGTACGATGCGGCAACCTTGTTGGGCAGCAGTCAACTGCAATTGATGTTATTTGTGGCGACAGCTTTTGCTGCGATTGCTTCAGCAAACGGTTGTATCAATGATGCGTCACGCGCTTGGTTCTCATTAGGTCGCGATCGCTATATGCCAGTGTTTTTTGGCGCCATCCATCCTAAATATCGTACGCCATATCGTTCAGTACTATTTTTAGTGCCAATCGCGATTTCGTTTGCATTTACAGGGTTGTTGGATCAAGTGATTACGTTCTCTATTTTATCTGGCTTGCTTGGCTATACGTTTATGACATTTAACATGATTAAGTTCAGAAAAATGTGGCCATTAGGGTCTATACACCGTGGTTATATTCATCCATTCCATCCGATACCAGCGATTACCTTGTTAACCTTGTGTTGCGCAACTTATTTTGCAACATTCTTGGGTTATGGTGCCTCACTGTTATCTATTATGGCGTTCTATATATTGGCATCCATCTGGTTTGTATTGCGTCGTTATAAATTTGTGAAACGCGCAGACCAATTCACAATGCCTTGGCCTCGTCCAAAAGGTTATTAACCTTATCAAGTGATGTAAACCATAGGCAGCGGCTTAAAACCCGCTGCCGCATAAGGTTAAATATGAATATAGTCGTTTTACTATTACTCGTTTTGATGACTGTGATGCTCTATCGCAAATATAGTCATGCTGTACGTTACAAGGCCGATGCTAGAAGTCGGATCTTTGACGAGTGTTCACCATTAGTCGCAAACCCACAGCAACGCTTAGACAAAGCAAATTTACCAATACTTGAAGGTGATTTTAGCGGTTACAAGGTATCGCTGAGTATTGTAGAAGATACACTGGGCTGGCGAAAAGTGCCTCCACTATGGCTACTCATTAAGGTGGAAGCGAATATGCAAAGTACTGGCACCTTAGATTTCATCGTTAGGCCTTCTAATAATGAGTTCTATAGTCCTTCATGGCAATGGAATGGAAATTTAGCTATCCCAGCAAGTTGGCCACAACATGCCATTCTTAAGTATCAGTATCAAGCAGCTGATTTGGCTTTAATTAATGCTTTCATTCCACAACTGTTTGTCGATGTGAACATGAAGGAGTTATTAATCATGCCTAATTTCACTAGATTGACCTATATGGTGAAGCAGGCTGAGCGTGGCGAATACCTCATCATGAGAAATGCTATTTACGAAAATACACCTATTTCTAGCTCTGTAGTAGAGGCCTTATTAAAACAGGCCATCGCTATACGTTTAAATATTGAGAATTCAGAAGCCGATGTATTAAATCAAGCGGCATAAAAAGGCAATCTATGACAACTAATGATAACCAAGCTTTACAAAAACCTTTAGACGCAAAACTGGTATTACTTGTCGCTATTTTCCTGCCAGGTATGGGACAGGTAATCAATAATGCACCTAAACGAGGTTTCTTTATGGCGTGCTTTATGATCATTCTAGGGCTTATTACCTTTAACTTAGCGCAACCGCATATTTCAATGATTGGTAAGTTATCCGGTGGAATTTTCATCTATGCGATTTCTATATTGGATGCTTATTATTGGGCAAGATATCGCATGGAAATATTCTCAAGCGAACATTAATTAGACATTTATGTTTGTTTGGCATACCTACCCAAACGTAGTAGTACTTAAAGAGAATTGTTAAGAAAGCAGCCAAGATTGAGAATGTATTACGTAAGTTTGACGATAAGTCATCTCCTAACCTTACGTTGAGTAGCAACCTTAAAGGAGGCAAGCAGTTTACATATTGGGTTTGCACTTGCCTCCTTCTTTTTAAGTGTTTTTAAATTGCATCTCAGTACATTATTCAAGCGATTGGTATGAATAAAGTAATTTTAGAAAGTAGATACATATGAATTTACCGATAGATTTTTCACTACAAGATGTACAAAACTTAGCGGATACTCGCCAACTTGCGATTGATAAAGTTGGCATTCGTGGAATACGTCATCCAGTTGTCGTAAAAGATAAGGCTGGCAGCGCTCAGCACACTGTTGCAATGTTCAATATGTACGTGCACTTGCCTAAGCATTTGAAAGGCACTCATATGTCTCGTTTTGTAGAGATACTCAATGAAAATGAGCGTGAAATATCGGTAGAGAGTTTCAAGAGTATCTTGCAAGAAATGGCGATCAGGTTGGAAGCGAAATCTGGTCATATAGAAATGACTTTCCCGTATTTCATCAATAAATCTGCGCCGGTTTCTGGTGTGAAAAGTTTACTTGATTATGAAGTTACTTTAATTGGCGAGATAAAAAATGGTAAACATGATGTAAAAGTGAAGGTGTTAATTCCTGTCACCAGTCTTTGCCCATGCTCTAAGAAAATTTCAGCTTACGGTGCTCACAACCAGCGCTCCCACGTCACTATTACTATCGCCCTACACGAGTTTATGTGGCTTGAAGATATGATCAAGATGGTTGAAGCACAAGCATCTTCTGAACTTTACGGCCTGCTTAAACGACCCGATGAAAAATATGTGACTGAACTGGCTTACGATAATCCTAAATTTGTAGAAGATATGGTGAGAGACATTGCGACAGTATTTAAAAATGATCCTCGCGTGAAAAGCTATGTAATTGAATGTGAGAATTTTGAGTCTATACACAACCATTCTGCGTATGCATGTATCTCAAGTGAACACACAGTAAATATTGAAGATAAACCTGTTAAACGATATGAAAATAACTCTGTAAGCCCATGTGTTTCTAGCGAAAGTGGCTATTGAGAATAAATGATGAACAACATTGTTAACCTAAAATATTTAGAGCAAGTACACACGATACCTTCGTTTGAGCTGTTGGATAAACCTAGCGTAACTATTAGCCCAATGATTGAAATTATTGAAGAAATGCGCCAAGGCCGTATGGTGGTGCTATTGGATGATGAAGATCGAGAGAATGAAGGCGATTTAGTCATGGCGGCGCAGTTCGTGACACCAGCTGATATCAACTTTATGGCTAAACACGGACGTGGCTTAATTTGTTTAACGTTAACCGAAGAGCGTGGCAAGCAGCTTAATCTTGAGCCTATGGTGACTAAAAATGGTACCAAGATGGGTACCAACTTCACAGTTTCTATTGAAGCGGCTGAAGGCGTGACTACAGGCATTTCAGCGGCAGATAGGGCGCATACCATCCAAACTGCCGTTGATGTGAATGCTCGACCATTAGACATTGTCAGTCCTGGTCATGTATTTCCATTGATTGCCCAAAAGGGTGGAGTATTAGTTAGAGCAGGGCATACGGAAGCAGGTTGTGACATTGCTAAGCTTGCTGATCTTGAGCCTGCTGCAGTGATCTGTGAAATATTGAAAGATAACGGTGAAATGGCAAGGCTGCCAGATCTACTCGAATTTGCAGCAAAGCATGATTTGAAAGTGGGTACGATTGCCGACTTAATTAGCTACAGAAGCCAGACTGAACGTTTGGTGACTAGAGTGGCTGAGCGCAACATAGAAACAGCTTATGGTGAGTTTAAACTAATAGCGTTTAATGATGCCACCGCCAACGAAACACATTTGGCGCTTGTAAAAGGCAAGGTAAACGCTAGTCAAAGTGTGCTTGTGAGAGTGCATGAGCCTTTAACTTTAATTGATTTGTTAGATGCAAGTAGTAAGAGCCACAGCTGGAGTTTGCCACATGCGATGGAACACATTAGCAAAGCAGAATCTGGCGTCATTGTTATGCTTAGACGACAAGAAGAAAGTGAGGATATGGTTCATGCAATCAAATCAGCAGGTCAACCAGTTAGCAATCAATATACGCTTAAAGATTATGGGATTGGTGCGCAGATACTACGAGATTTGGGAGTGGTAAAAATGCGCCTGATGGCTGAGCCTCGTAAGATCCCAAGCATGGCTGGATTCGGCTTGGAAGTGACTGAGTTTATAAGTTACGAGGTTTAAGTTGTATCTTGAGTCGCGGTGCTTAGAATAGTGGCACTTAGTAATGGTACCTAGAGTGCCGCTATTTTCCGTAGTTGGAAACAAATACTCTGGCACAAATCAAGCAGATAAAACTTACTGCGCCAATCACTACTATCGCTAAAATATCAGCCCCCGCATAACCCCAAAACTCACTCATCGTTATTCCTTTTGTTAAGGTAGAAGTAGTCCAGTATCTACCATTCTGGTTATTCCAAAATCTGAAACCTGGTATTTAAACAACAGCTTGGCTTTACCATTAATTGTTTCAAGTTTATTTTCAATACGCTTTATCAATCCCGCCGCCGCTAATTCATCTAAAGCAATGCGTATGGTTTTTTCCCTGAAGTCACCAGATTCATCATACTCAGTAAATACTTTCTCAATGAGTTGTTGATCCCAAATCCCACCAGATTTAGAGATGGTGACTAATAGAAATCCTTTGTGATGAAGCTTCATGGATGTGCCTGACGAATATACTTAGGAATACACTTTGGCATCGCTATTGTCACGTAACTCTGCAACGGATTCAGCAGATTCGCTGAACATCACAAAGCTACCTAATACCGTTAAAAACAAACCTACGATGAAATACCATTGAGGTAATTGCAGTGTAAAAGCTGCGATGAAAATAAGCGCAAAAACCGCATATAGATTGCCTATAGCTTCCCCCCGACCTACACCAATTAAACTAAAACTCTTATAAAAAGCCGTATAACAATAAGCATGACAAGCTGCTGCGAGTACTATCCATAACATGGCTTTGCTATGCGTAAACGTATCAACAATCAATGCTTTGATGGGTAAGTCAGTAAATGTGGCGAGGAAAGGCAATATGAGCAACCCCCAAAATAGTATTTCAAACGAGAAACGGCAGTGAATACCAACATCCGGGTCAGATACATCCATTGCCCGCCCCGCAACGGCACCCTCTGTTCCCCAGCCAATCGCTGACATAATGCCACCTACATAGCCTAACCATGCATTGGGGTTGCTTGCATCCATCTCACCAAATAGGCTAGGGCCATAAATCACCATGCCTCCAAAAATGATGATGCACATGCCAATTGCAGCGCGTTTCGAGATTTTTTCTTTGTACCAAAGCCTAGCGATAATTGCGCCTATGACTGGATAAAATAAAGATGAGATTGCAGCAAACACAGGCCCAACAAAGCCCATTGCCATATAAGAGCCAAAGATTGCTAAAGGACCACCACAAAGTGAGGCGAGGGCATACCATTTAGATATTTTGCTAAAACGCACCATCGTTCGGCCATAATCTTTGACTTTACCAAGCATCAAGTTCCAAAGTAGTAAAAAGAAAAATACGGTAATGGCATGTATCCAAGTCATTACGGCGGTTGCTGCTAATCTTAGCGATTGTTGATCTGCTGAAATATCTACATATGGATGTTCAGACCAAAGTGCCGTGCCAGGCACATACCAAGCACCCCAAAGAATGGCTGTCCAGAGCGCCCACATAAAGCCCCAGCGTTGGTTTCTAGCATAGTGCTTATGTAAAGCTTGTTTCAGAGCGGCATTGTTCACAATAAAACTCTTTCAAATAGATTGGATTGCTAATCAGACCTATTCACAAGGCGCTCTGCTGCAGCGGTGAAGTTTCGCATCAGCTTGTTTTTTGTCGTCACTTCAAGTCCGATTTGATCGATTGCCTTGTCCATACACGCTAGCCAAATATCTTTTGATTCAGCATTAATTTCTACGTGTTCGTGCATGGTTCTCACGTTTGAGTGACCATGTTTCTCAACATATAATTTTGGCCCACCTAAGAATCCTGAAAGAAAGTTGAACTGTTCAACACGTGAGTGCGCTAAGCCGTTGCCGCGTAGGTGTAGTAAAAGCAACTTGTGAGCAAAAGGTTCAGTTTCAACAATGTCATAAAAAACCTTAACAAGGTTTAAAACGCCAGTCTCTGCACCGACTAGGTCATACAAAGAGCTATTTAAAGCCTCACTGATTGTTGGCTGAATATTCGTCATTGGTCGCTTTCGTAAGGCTATGGTTTAACTGACTTACATGACGTAATAGTAAACAGTGGAGTAGCGAATAAACACTATCTTGAAGGGGTAATACTTAAGAAGTATTTGGCTGGGAAAAATATAGCGCACAATGAACAGGGGCTAGTGTTTGGCAAACTACTACTTTAAGAGTAATCCGTTATGAGAATTGTACTCAACTAATGATTGTCATCAAATGTAAACCAATGCGGAAAGTTTTTTTAGACTCCGTAGATATTTTATTTATAGATGTTTTATTGATAAGGGTTTTATTTAATAGGTGACACGGGCTGATTTTATTGCTTCACCCAGGTGGGCAACTCTATAAGGTGTATTTAGCTTTAGCTGTATTGGGGTTGTAATGGGAATTTTATAAAAGGGGACTTAAATTGAGTGTAAATTCTGCGGTTGATGCGATATCAGCTGATCTTTCAGAAAACGTTGCTGCGCAAAATGCAACGTTACATAGAAAGATTGGCTGGCAAGGTGCATTCTGGGTGGCGAGTGGCGTTCCGGCACTTGTTCTGTTTTCAATTGGCGCGATTGCTGCAACAGTAGGCAAGCCAGCATGGATGATTTGGGCGATTTCCATCGCTTTTGGATTTATTCAAGCGTTTACTTATGCGGAAATTGCAGGCTTGTTCCCACATAAGTCTGGTGGTGCTTCAATCTATGGTGCGGTTGCATGGGTAAAGTACAGCAAGTTTATTGCACCAGTCTCTGTTTGGTGTAATTGGTTTGCTTGGTCGCCGGTGCTAGCCATTGGTTCTGGGCTTGCAGCAGGCTATATGTTGAGTGCCTTATTCGCGCCAGATGCTGTGATTAATACTTGGCAGATCACATTATTAGACTTGAGTATGGTTAAAGATGGGCTGGTACTGAGGATAAACGCAACGTTTATTGTCGGCGCGGCTGTTCTGCTGTCGGTATTTGCTGTTCAGCATGGCGGTATTTTACGCTCAGCTAAAACAACCATGATACTTGGCGTAATTGCATTGATTCCATTGATGTTAATTGGATTAGTGCCATTATTAACGGGTGACATCTCTCAAGCTAACTTCTTTCCATTAGCACCTCTAGCGCATGATGCAGCAGGTAATGTGACTGATGGCGTGTGGGGCATAGAAGGTTGGAAGCTAATGGCTGGTGGGCTATTTATTGCAGCTTGGTCTACCTATGGTTTTGAAACTGCAGTTTGTTATACACGTGAATTCAAAAATCCAAAAACAGATACCTTTAAGGCTATTTTCTATTCTGGTCTGCTTTGTGTAGCTGTATTTACGCTAGTGCCAATCGCTTTCCAAAGTCATTTAGGTTTGGGTCATATGGTGACGCCTGCTGTTGTTGATGCAGCTGGCGTTGTGACTACTCCGGCAGTCTATGATGGTATGTTAGAGGCTTCAATCTATAGTGGAATGGGCGTGGCAGCAGCATTCTCAGACATTGTAGGCGGTGGTGCATTTGTTGCTAATGTCATGGTAATTATGATGGTGTTAGCTTTAATGCTGTCTATCATGACTTCAATGGCGGGTTCTTCACGTACCTTATACCAAGCCTCTGTAGATGGATGGTTGCCAAAGTACTTGTCTCATGTCAATGATCATGGCGCACCTACAAGGGCGATGTGGACGGATCTGTGCTTCAATTTACTGCTTTTGATGATGTCAGATTATGTGTTTATTCTTGCAGCATCAAACGTAGGTTACATAATTTTCAACTTCCTTAACCTTAACTCTGGTTGGATCCATCGTATTGACAGACCGAAATGGGATCGTCCATACAAGGCGCCGACTATACTCTTGATCTTAGGTGGCATACTTGGCTTTGTTAACCTGAGTATCATGGGTTTAGGTGCTGATGTATGGGGGGCTGGTACATTGAAAGTAGGGTTGTTATTTGCTTCCTTGATTCTTCCTGTATTCGTTTATCGTCACTATATTCAAGATAAAGGCGTATTCCCTAAACAAATGTTAGAGGATATGCATTTAGACGAGCATGAAGATGGCGTAGCCAATAGAGCTGGAGTATTGCCATACATTGCATTAGCAGCAGGTATTGGATTGGTTTTGTACTTACATAGCCTTTAATTAACACTAGGTTTTAGTTAATTTCTCAGGTTACCTACAAAGCGAGCGGACATATTGTCCGCTCGCTTTTTTATTGTAATTACAGGTTACTTTTGAATAACACCTAAGTAGTAAGCCATGAGGGTAATTGTTTAGATAGCGCATCAGATTGAGAATAGCCATACAGTAAATTCCTAAACACATCGGAGAGTAATATGGCACGTGATCCAAAACATGACATTCTGTTTGAACCCATTCAAATAGGCCCAAAAACTTTACGCAATCGCTTTTATCAAGTTCCACACTGTATTGGTGCAGGTTCAGATAAACCAGGTTTCCAAGCAGCGCATCGCTCTATGAAAGCCGAAGGCGGCTGGGCAGCAATGAATACTGAATATTGCTCTATCAATCCTGAGTCAGATGATACACATCGTTTGTCAGCACGTATTTGGGATGAAGGCGATGTGCGCAATTTACGTGCAATGACAGATGAGGTGCATAAGTACGGTGCGCTTGCAGGCGTAGAGTTATGGTACGGCGGTGCACATGCGCCAAACATGGAATCACGTGCAACACCACGTGGACCAAGTCAGTACGCTTCAGAATTTGAAACCTTATCCTACTGTAAAGAAATGGACTTTAGCGACATTGCGCAAGTTCAGCAATATTATGTAGATGCAGCTAAACGCTCACGCGATGCAGGTTTTGATATCGTTTATGTGTATGGCGCCCACTCATACTTACCACTTCAATTCTTAAATCCGTACTACAACAAACGTACCGATAAATATGGTGGTTCATTAGAAAATCGTGCACGTTTCTGGTTAGAGACATTAGAAAAAGTTAAACATGCAGTTGGCAGTGAGTGTGCCATTGCAACACGTTTTGCAGTTGACACTGTTTACGGCCCAGGTCAAATAGAAGTCGAAGTTGACGGTATGAAATTCGTAGAGTTGGCTGATCCATTAGTTGACTTGTGGGATGTGGATGTTGGCGATATCGCTGAGTGGGGTGAAGATGCAGGCCCATCACGTTTCTACCAACAAGGTCACCAAGTGCCTTGGACTAAGTTTGTTAAACAAGTTTCTAAGAAGCCAGTATTGGGTGTAGGTCGTTTTGTAGATCCAGAAAAAATGACTGAGATCGTCACCAAAGGCTACGCTGACATTATCGGATGCGCACGTCCTTCAATTGCTGATCCATTCTTGCCACAAAAAATTGAGCAAGGTCGTTATGACGATATTCGTGTATGTATCGGCTGTAACGTTTGTATCTCACGCTGGGAAATCGGTGGCCCTCCAATGATCTGTACGCAAAACGCGACAGCTGGTGAAGAGTACCGTCGTGGTTGGCATCCAGAGAAATTCCCTAAAACCAAATCAAAAGATTCAGTACTCGTAGTTGGTGCAGGCCCATCAGGTTCAGAAGCAGCACGTGTGTTGTTAGAGCAAGGCTTCACGGTTCATTTGTATGACAAAGCTGAAAAAATTGGCGGTCATTTAAATTCAGTGACAACATTGCCAGGTTTGGGCGAGTGGAGTTATCACCGCGACTATCGTGAAACACAAATCACTAAATTGGTGAAAAAGAACAAAGAAAGTCAGGTTGCACTTGGACAAAAACCAATCACAGCCGATGAAGTGCTGCAGTATGGTGCTGACAAAGTCATCATCGCGACAGGATCTTCTTGGAACACCGATGGTAACAACTGCTTAACGCATGACGCTATTCCAGGTGCAGATGCCTCATTACCAGATCAATTGACGCCTGAACAAGTGCTAGAAGGTAAAAAGAAAATTGGTAAACGCGTAGTCATCTTAAATGCTGATACTTATTTCATGGCGCCAAGTTTAGCTGAAAAATTAGCGACAGCAGGCCATGAAGTAACGGTAGTTTCAGGTGTGCACATGGCGAACTACATGCACTTTACGCTTGAATATCCAAACATGATGCGCCGTTTGCATGAGCTGCATGTTGAAGAGATCGGTGACCATTTCTGCTCGAAAATTGAAAGCGGTCGTCTTGAAATCTACAACATCTGGGGTGATGGATCTAAACGTACCTATCGTGGTCCTGGTGTTTCACCTCGCGATGCAAATACAACTCACCGTTGGTTAGAGTTTGATTCATTGATTCTAGTCACTGGGCGCCATTCAGAAAATACTTTATGGAATGAGCTTAAAGCACGCGAATCAGAGTGGGCTGCCAACGACATCAAAGGTATCTACTTGATTGGTGATGCCGAAGCTCCACGCTTGATTGCTGATGCAACCTTTACAGGCCATCGCGTAGCACGTGAGATTGAAGAGGCTAACCCGCAAATCGCAGTGCCATACAAACGTGAAGTAGCTGTTTGGGGCGCACCTCATATGCCCGGTGGCACCTTCAAGATTGAGTACAAAGTTTAGATTGAGTTAATTAAGCTCGTCGTAAAGTCTTACGGCGAGCTTGATGAAACCATTTTAAATATAGTCATCTACAAAATATAAATTCAAAAAATAACAACTCTTAATACCCATCAATAGGCGGAGCTAAATGGATAATTCTAAAGAAATCACCAGAGTGCTGTTTGAGAACTTTCAGCCACAGGCGATACATTTATTCTATGCCATAGGTTACTTGGCGATTGCAGTTTTCATTTACGGTGTCTATGTTCAGATTCGTAAATATCGCCGTGGCAAACCAGATGGTTCATGGAGCGAACTGTTCCACCGTTTTATTGAGATGGTTAAAACGATGGCGACGCATCGTACCTTGGTGCGACGTGACAAAAGTGCAGGGCGTGCACATGGTTTGATATTCTTAGGCTTCGTGTTGTTGTTTATAGGTACAGCTACCATTACGCTGGAATATGACATTCTGGAGCCGTTGTTTGGCATTAAGTTTTGGTACGGTAACTTTTACTTATTATTCTCATTAGTGCTGGATTTGGCTGGTTTAGGTTTAATTGTTGGCCTTGTCTATATGATGTATAGACGTAAATGGCTTCATTTACCTAAGCTTGACTACAAAAGAGTTGATAGACAAGAGGGTGATCCTGATTTTGATCGTAGCCAATATCGCCGCGAAGACTGGGCATTTCTATGGTCATTCATCTTAATAGGCATCACGGGCTTTGTTTTAGAAGCCACACGTTTAGTTTGGCTCAATGATCGCCCAGCGGTTTGGGATTACCGTATGTGGTCGCCAGTGGGCGCTTTGCTTGCGCACATCATGCAGGCATTGGGCATGACATCTGAAAGCGCTGGCGCATTCCGCCCATACTTATGGTGGTTTCACGGCTTACTTTCACTGACATTTATTGCCTGTATTCCATACACAAAAATCAAACATATTTTTACAGCTGCGGCTTCTTTGATGTTCAAAGATCCGTTAGCGGGTAGAAGATTGCCCAAAGTGCCAGACGATCAGAAAACAGCAGGTTATAAGACCATTACTGACCTGACTTGGAAAAACTTACTGCATCTTGATGCATGTACTAAGTGTGGTCGATGCCAAGAAGCCTGTCCGGCTAATGCAGTTGGTGCGCCATTGTCGCCAAGAGATGTGATTCTCTCTTTACGTGAGTTTGCCAATCATGCATTGAGCGCTAAAGAGTTACCTAAAGAAGCAGAGTTAGATATTCACGGAAAAGATATCGGGCAAGTGTTTATGGAAACACTCTGGTCTTGCCGTACTTGCTTGGCTTGTGTGGAGATTTGCCCAGTAGCTGTGGAACATGTGCCTATTATCGTGCAGATGCGACGCAATCTTGTTGAGGCTGGTGAAATGGAGCCTTTGCTAGAAAAAACACTGCAAACCATCCATAAAACTGGCAACTCATTTGGTGAGTCTAAACGTAAGAGAGCGAATTGGACGAAAGAGCTTCCATTTGAAATTAAAGATGCACGTGCAGAACCAGTAGATGTGTTGTGGTTTGTTGGTGACTACGCATCATTCGACCCTCGCAACCAAAAGGTCACGCAGTCGTTCGCCAAATTAATGCATCACGCAGGGGTTAATTTTGGCTTGCTGTTTGAATCTGAACTCAATGCTGGTAACGATGTACGACGTGTTGGTGAGGAAGGTTTATACGAACTGCTAGCCTCATCCAATATTGGAACACTGCAAGCTTGTGACTTTGCCTCTATCGTGACAACGGACCCACACTCGTTCAATACGATCCGCAATGAGTATCCAGATTTTGGTGGAAAGTTTGAAATTGAACACTATACAACCTTGGTGAAACGTCTCATTGAAACTGGTCAAGTCAAGCTCAAGAAGAAGCTTGATTACCGCGTCACTTTTCATGACCCTTGCCACTTAGGCCGCTATAACAAAGGGTTTGATGCCCCTCGTGAAGTCATTAAGTTATTGGGTTGTGAACTAGTTGAAATGGCGCGTAACCGTGATAACTCATTCTGTTGTGGTGCTGGTGGTGGCCGTATCTGGATTCCTGATCCAGTCGGTATTGAAAAACCTTCAGCTAACCGTATGAAAGAAGCTGGGCAAATTGATGGGCTGCAGGTGTTTGTAGTGTCATGCCCGAAAGATCTCACGATGTTTGAGGATGCACTTAAAACATCAGGCTTTGAAGGGCAGTTTGTGGTGCGCGAGCTGATTGAGTTAATTGACGAGTGCATTGAGTATGAGGTTTGGGAAGATAGTGCTGTGACAGCTTGATATGAGGCTTCCTGACAATGCTGCAGCATTAGTGGATTTAGCATTGAAAGCTGGAGACCCATATAGTGCTGCTGCCGTTCATGCGATTGCAGCAGGCAAAGCTAGGCGCAAGTTGGAAGAGCTCATGTTTAGTAAGCGACGAGATGCCTTGGCGCTAGCTAGATGGGAGCATACACCAGCATCAGTGTTAGAAGCGCTTTGTGGCGCGGCAGATGAGGCGATAGTTGTTCGATTAGATAAGAACCAAAATACGCCAGCTCAAGCAATATCTAAGCTTTATGTTGCTGAAAGTCTAAGCAGTAAAAATAGTTCAGGTTTGACTGTTTTAGTTGCACAACATCGGCATGCATCACTTGCTGTTTTGAAGAGTATTGCGCAGTTTGAAAATGATGAAGCAAGTTTGTTAGCCGTGAGTAAAAACTTGGCGGCAAACAGTGAAGTGCTAAGTTTGTTGCTAGATAGGTTTGAGTCAAGTTCGAGACTAGAGGCATTACAAAAAAATATAAGTGAGCATCCATCTACGTCTCCTCAGTTGCTTGAGCAGTTGTATGACAAAGGCGATGTGTATGTTAAAGCTGCGGTGATTGGACATGCCAATTGTCCGCAGCGACTGATTGATCAAGCAGTGCAAGACGAAAGTGTATTGATTCAACGGCAGTTAGCGGCAGATAGGCGCTTGAGTAATGAAGTAATTACTCGTTTGAGTTTACATCAGGATAAGTCGGTGCGATGTGCGTTGGCTTCAAATTTATCAGCTGCAAAAGATGTGATTAAGTCCTTAGCAAAAGATGATAGCGATGTGGTTAGGCGAGTAATTGCATCAAGAAGTGATTTAACAGCACAAAGTATTAATAGCTTAATGAACGACCAAGATGTGTGGGTAAGGCAGAAGTTAGCGCGCAATCAGATTGTTCCATATAGGGTATTGACTAAGTTGTCTCAAGACCTGCAAGCGGATGTGCGAAGAGGTGTGGCAAGAAATCCTAGGTGCCCAGTCAAGTTGCTGAGCGTATTGGCTAAAGATGAGGACTACTGGGTTCGCTCTGCAGTTGCTTATCAGCGCAGAGCTCCTGAGCAGTTGTTGGTTGAGCTTGCGGAGGATACAGCGGTAGATGTATTGAGTGGTGTGGCGAATAACCAAAATACGACACAAAAGCTGTTGAAGAAGTTAGCGGGTTCTAAAGAAGCAGATGTAAGGCGTGGCGTGATTTTAAACCAGAGTGCTACGCGGTTGACTTTGTTGCCATTGTTAGAGGACGACTATTATTTACATCGGTTAATGCTAGTCGCTAATACCAAGTTGAAAGATAAAGATAAATGGCATTTATGTTTCGATCCAGATTTTCAGGTCAGATTTACGGCATTTAGATATTTTGCAAATAGTTTTATAAAAAGTTGTGGTTGGACTTAATAGTGGTTTGACTAGGTTGATAAAAGTGTTGATAAGAGTTTCAAGGAGAAGATAAGTATGAAAATTTTAGTTGCGGTAAAACAGGTAGCGGCATTAGATGAAGACTTTGAAATCCGCGCGGATGAAAAAGATGTCGATGAGGATTTTCTTTTGTATGACTTAAACGAGTGGGATGACTTTTCACTTGAAGAAGCCATGAAAATCAAAGAAGCTGGCACCACAGAAGTCGAAGTGGTGGTAGTTTCAGTAGGGCCAGATCGCGTTGATGAAAGTCTACGTAAATGCCTAGCTAAAGGCGCTGATCGTGCCATCAGAGTGTGGGATGAAAGCATTGAAGGCTCTGATGCGATTGCCATTGGTCGTATTCTTGCTGCTGTAGCTAAGAAAGAAGCGCCAGATATGATATTTGCTGGTGTGCAGTCATCTGATCAAGCATATGCCTCAACAGGTATTTCAACGGCAGCCTATCTCAATTGGCCGCATGCAGCAGTGGTTGCAGATTTGCAATATCAACCGGGTAACAAAAGTGCCGTGGTTCGTCGCGAATTAGAAGGTGGCTTGTTGCAGGAAGTAGAAATTAATTGCCCAGCAGTATTAACGATACAGCTAGGCATTAATAAGCCTAGATATGCCTCATTGCGCGGTATCAAACAAGCGGCTGCTAAACCTATCGAGGAAGTTACTTTAGCTGATATAGGCTTGTCGGGTTCAGATGTTGGCGCAGGTAACTCAATGTCGCACGTTCGTCGCATGTATATTCCAGCTAAAGGTCGTGCAGAAATGATTGAAGGCACGATAGCTGAGCAAGCGGCTAAGTTGATTCAAATTATGAACGAATTTAAAGGAGTTTAAGCATGAGTACAATTTTGGTAATTGCAGAGCACCGTCGTAATGAGTTACGTCCTGTCACCTTTGAGCTCATCTCTGCGGCACAAGGTTTGAAAAAATCAGCCGATGACAAAGTCTTGGTTGCGGTTGTCGGTAGTCAGGCTGAGACCTTTACTACTGCGCTGTCTGTGAATGGGGTAGACGAGGTGGTAACCATTCCAGCACCAGTTTCAGAATTTGATCCTGACGTTTACGAAGCCGCAGTGTCAGCTTTGATTGTGGCTAATAATCCAAGCGTTGTCATGTTGCCGCACTCAGTCGACTCACTTGGCTATGCTGCTACATTAGCCAGTAATGCCGGTTATGGGTTTGCGACAGATGTATTCATGGTCGAATATCAAGGCAGTGATTTAGTCGCAACACGCGGTGGATATAATCAAAAAGTGAACGTTGAGGTGGATTTTCCAAATAAGAGTATTGTCGTGATGACAGTGCGTGCCAGCGTGTTTAAGCCTTTGGAAGGTTCAGGCAGCCCAACTGTAACTAACTTTGACTTACCAACTGTTCAGTCACGCAGTCAAAATAAAGACTTTGTAGAGCAGGGTGGTGGTAATGATATTGATATTACAACTGTTGATTTTATTATGTCTATCGGACGTGGTATTGGCGAAGAGACCAACGTTGAGCAGTTTAGAGAGTTAGCGGAAACAGCTGGTGCTACTTTATGTTGCTCACGTCCAATTGCTGATGCTGGCTGGCTACCAAAATCAAGACAAGTTGGGCAGTCAGGCAAAGTGGTTGGCTCATGTAAACTTTATGTAGCATTAGGTATTTCTGGCTCGATTCAGCATATGGCGGGTATGAAACATGTACCGACTATTGTCGCTGTGAATACTGATCCAAGCGCGTCAATTTTCACTATTGCTAAGTACGGTATCGTTGCCGATATTTTTGATTTTGAAGAAGAGCTCAATAGTCAATTGGCAGCTTAGTAACAAAAGAATTACAAGTTTTGAACTCTCTGAATGGCGTGGAGCTAAGATCTAGGCTACACGCCATTTCCATTAATTTTACCTAGACTTATCTCTCTATATTTACTACTTCCTAAGTAGTACACCTTCAAGAGAATTTTCTCGGGTTTTCCATTCCGATAATGTGTAATTAATCTCTTAACAATTACATCTTATTTAGTAAGGAAAATAATGCGAAATTCTATTCTTAACGGTAGACACGCGACACTTGGATCAAATTTGGATGGTGACACATGGAATGATATGGCTATTCCTTGGAGCTATCACACAGATCCAAATGAAGAAACGGTTGCGGTTCGCAGTCGTGCTGGTTTGTTTGATGTTTCAGCACTTAATCTTGTGGATGTCACTGGCGCTGATGCAGAGGCGGTATTAAATGCCATGGTCGCAAAAGATATTACCAAGCTTAAGGTCAATACTGGGATTATCGCTGTAGAAGTGAATGATGCAGGCATTTTATGCGACGACATTATGATCATTCGTCTGGGTGCTAATGAGTTTAAGGTCTCTCACGGAAGTGGTAAAACACCAGACAATCTACGTAAGTTATCTGCGGGCAAAAATATTAAAGTTCAAAAAGATAATGATACGCACGTGCTGTCATTACAAGGTCCAAAATCTCTTGAAATCCTAACGCCACATGTAGGCATTATCTTGTCTGAATTACCTTATTTTGGTTTTGTAAAAACAACGATATTTGGCATTGACGTGATTATTGGCCGTGGCGGGTATGCAGCAGAACGCGGCTATGAAATTTACAGCACTGCAAAAGACATTGTGACCATTTGGGACAAAATTCTTGAGCTTGGAAAGCCATTTGGCATCATGCCAGTTTCTTGGAATTGTCTTGAACTAACCCGTGTAGAAGCTGCTTTGCAGTTCTTTCCATTTGAAATGCCTGAAGGTGATACAACGCCTTGGGAAGCTGGTTTAGGCTGGGCTATAGATCTTGATAAATCTGTTGAATATACAGGCAAAGCGGCCGTATTGAAGTCAAAAGGTCAGGAGCGCGTTAAGCACGGCGGTTTAGTTTGCCAGAGCGAAAGCGCAGTTGAAGCTGGTGCCAAGATCATGAAAGACGGGGTTGAAGTTGGTGTAGTGACTAGCGGTAGTTACAGTCAATATTTAATGCAATCCATCGCGATGATGCATATAAAACCTGAATACTCAGCGATTGGTACTGAAGTAGAAATAGTCGGGACAAAGTCTAGCTGCAAGGCAAGAGTGGCTCAAACGCCATTTTATGACCCTATGCGCTTACGCACTTATCCTGAAAGAGTGAAAGGTTAGTCATGGAACGTGGATATTGGATTAGAAGTAAGCCTGTCTATACTTCATTGTTGTGGCATGAAAAAGCGACCTCGCATTTAGTGGTCGCACAAGGTCAAGGCGGAATGGCAGTATTGAAGCTATTTCAGTTGATGCATCCAAAGCAGGCAATCACAGTGTTATATACGCCTTATGCTGAAGCAGATTACTCTAAAACGCTTGTTAAAGTAGTGCCTGAGGGCTTGCATATATTAGAGACTGAGCAAGAAGTTTTAGCTAAGTTAGATAGCGTCTTGCAGAGTATGTATATGGGTATGCGTCTTTACATTGCAGGCTCTGAAGACTTTATGTGGTCGGTGGCGAAAGTGGCGAATAAGTTTGGTGTTGAAGATGCCGGCATGATGAAAGAGCTCACAGGCACATTGGCAAGACCCATATATTGCGTGCATTGCAAAGCGACAACGCATGGTGTCACAACCAATATTGGGGAATGTAGTGGCTGTGGCCGCATGCTTTTTGTTCGCGATCACTTTTCTCGCAAGCTAGGTGCCTACATGGGCTTGATGATAGACGCTGAGTCACCAGGTGAATTACCAGAAATAGAGGAAATATACCCATGAGTATGATTGACATCAAAGTTGCTGCCGTCGAGCAAGTAACGCCACTAGTTAAGCATTTTACTTTTGTTAAAAAGGATGGATCACCATTTCCTGCATTTTCAGGTGGAAGCCATGTAGTTGTATCTATGAATGTCGGCGGAAGGGTGCACCGCAACCCATACTCGCTCATGGGTTCGCCAGCAGACACTGGCGCTTATCATATCTCTGTTCGCAAACAAGAGCAGTCTAGAGGCGGCTCAGTGTTTATGCACGAGAACGTTGAGGTTGGCACCTCGCTACAAATCACTTATCCAGTGAATCTTTTTTCACTGGCAAAAAAAGCCCATAAACATATATTGATTGCCGGCGGAATTGGCATTACACCATTTATGTCGCAACTGATTGATTTGAATCGGTTGGATGCAAACTTTGAGTTGCACTATGCATTTAGGTCGCCAGAGCACGGGGCATTCGCAGACAAATTAAAGGCCATTTGTAGTGACAAGCTTCATTGTTATGCGGACAGCAAAGGTGAGCGTCTGGATTTACTTGCCTTGTTAAGCAAGCAGCCATTAGGTACTCACGTGTACGTTTGCGGGCCAAACCCTATGGTAGTTGCTGTCATTGAAACTGCAAGAAATCTGGGCTGGCCAGAAAACCATATTCACAGCGAACAGTTCCTTTCACCAGGTATCGGCGAGCCATTCAAAATTCAACTAGCTAAATCTAACATTGAAGTACATGTTCCTGCAGAAATGAGCATGCTGGAAGCTATAGAAGCCGCTGGTGTAGATGCGGATTATTTGTGTCGAGGCGGTGTTTGTGGTCGTTGTGAAGTCAATGTGCTTGAATCAGATGGCGCGCTGTTGCATCACGATCATTTTTTAACCGACGCAGAAAAGGCCTCTGGTAAAAAGATCATGCCTTGCGTCTCGCGTGCTAGATGTGACCGATTGGTTTTAGAGCTTTAACTCACGAGAATGAGTTTGATGTTTTAAGACCAATTGATATTGAAAATATAAAATTAAGGTGAACAAAATGGCGTTAGCATTTAAACAAGAAACATTTCGCAATGACTATAAATACAGCAACTCTCCGAATGCAATTAAACGCTTTCCGTTTCCGTTTGCAGAAGATCAATATATGTATTCGGTCAATATTGAGCCACACGTTAAAGGTAAACAGGGCGGCGTTTGTGAGTTTCCCTTTGATGTCGATGAGCACTATGTCGGAGAGTGCTTGGATAAGCAGATTACGCTTGATTTAGATCGAGGTAGATACAAAGCACTACCACACATGATGGATGCGCAGTGGGACTTCGTCGAGCTGACTATGGACGCACTTTCAAATGATTATCCTGAGCATTTTTCATTAAAGAAAGATGGCTTAAATTGGACATGGGAGAACAAACCATTAAACATTAAGCAAAGCTTCGTATTTGGCGATGCTTCAACAATGCCTATGGAGCCGTTTGAATTTATGAGCCGACAAGTGCAGGGTGACTTCGTTTTACTAGACCAGCGCGATGAAACCTTATACGCAGATGCTGGTTTTGTGACTAGTCAGGCTGATTGGTCTTTAGCATTTGACGTGGGAATGTCATGGAGAGAATGGCATGCTCCAGTGCCGCGGGCTACAGAGTTAGGTGTGATGGATAGAGCACTTAAATATTTGCTTAACCTACAATTGGGCAGCCCAGTACGCAGGCTTAATTGGACGATGACAGTGAATCCACGTTTGGATACCTCGCCTGAAAACTACCCACTGTGGGGTACAGATAGAAATACTGTAAATCCTGAGAACGTTGCAGACAAAGTACATCTTCGTGTGGAATTACAGTCTTTATTTAGATTACCACGCAGCAATGGGATTGTTTTCAGTATTCGTTGTTACTTGATGAGTTTAAAAGAGCTTTCTAGCTATCCAAGATGGGCAAAGCGTTTGCATCGCGTTCAAAAAACCATGCACCCAGACCTGATTGAATATAAGGGTATGACAAAGTTTCATCCAATGATGGTTGAATGGCTTTCTCAGTTTGATGATGGTTCAGCCATGGCTGTAGGAACGCAACCTGAGTAATCTTTACCGCTACTTCATCCTTAATGAAGTAGCGATTTAACTCTATATTGTTGCTCTGGAATTTCGGTAATAAAACCTTCCAGAGCTAACAGCTCACCTGTGCTAGAGAAGATGCCTCGTCCATATTCTTGTACAAGTTTAGTCTCACCTTTACGGGTGACAATGCGGTAAATGAGTTTGAACTTTTCACTTAGACCAAGTTGCTGATTCACTGATTCCCAAACGTCAGCTCGATCATCTGGGTGAATGATTAAATTGAAATTAAGATTATTACTGTTAAGAAAGTCTTGAGGGTCATAACCAGTAAGGTCGATACAGCCGTCACTCACATATTCAAATGTCCAAAAACGGTCGTTTCTGCCACGATAAACCAAGGCGGGGATATGGCTTAACAACGAGTTGGACGCTCGGCGGCTCGCTAATACGCTTGCCTCAGCCTCTTTATTGTTTTGTATGTTGGTCATGGTGCCGATGACGCTGGTTCTCTCACCAGCAGATGTAGAAGTGGTTTTAGCTCGCATGACAATCCAATTAGGATAGCCGTGTACGGAAAGGAGTCGCGCTTCTAGAGTGCAGTTAGGTCTTTTTCCTTGCGTTAAGGAGTTTAGTCTAGCTTCTAGCATTGGCCTGTCTTCAGGGTGGAAAAAGTCCAAAAGCGACTTGTTTAGGCAGTCTTGAATTCTTAGCTCGAGCAAATTTTCCCATGCCGGATTAAGGAAAATTATTTTACCCTCAGCACTGAGTTGAAAAACAATTTCCTCCAACCTATCAATAATGAGGTGGTAATTAAACTGAGATTCAAAGTCGTTTGTTAATGGGCTACTTGCAGAAATTGGTGTGAATTGAAAGAGTGTCAGGTTGTTTTGACCATCCTCACGCATGCGAGTGAGGCTGGCATTTGAGGGCAAAGTTGTGCCATCGGCGCAAATTAATCGAATTTTTGTTGGGTCACTTTTAGTTTTACCAGTCGTAGCCTCAGCATTGAGATTAGCAAAACTTTGATGGTCTGTTGGATGTATCAAATTGGTAAAGGGCATACCGATAATCTGGTCTGCCATATCGGCCATACCTAGCATTTGGAGAAATGGTGTATTGATAAATTTAACGACGTATCCATCAAGCATGGCGGCTGGTGAAGAGAGTGTGCTAGAAACCTCTCTGCCCCAGGCCGCTTCTTGATTTAAGTTCTGATTGATACGTGATTTCTTTGAGGTGAACAAAGGCTGAATAACAATCACAAGTGCCGCAGAAAATATGGCAACCGCTGTTGAAATTAACATGACAACATGTAGTAAAAAAGGCCCTTGAATGTTGTACCATGAACCCAGTATTACAAAGAAAATAATACCAATGATTAGCGTAGAAAAAATAAATATACTCATTACGTTATGCCCAATTTTGAAGCTGTAATATGACAGTATTAGAGTATAAAAAGAACCAGAGTAAATATGCAAAATATTTTGAATATTCTTAAATTAATACGTAAATTTGTCATGAAACATAAGCTTTATGCAAATTTACATGCATTAGTTGTTTCTATGGTATTGACGGTTCTATTGATGCAAGCAGGTTCACTATTTTTGTTTGATTATATTCCCGATCATCTTTCCGTCATTCACCGCGCCTATCAGGATCAATCAGCTTGGAAGCTAGGGGTAAGCCAGCTGGAAAGCAACTTTAATCGCAAGGAAGAAATTTTTAATCGATTGAATGAGAGCCAAAATGAATTTGAGGATGTTTTATATTCATGGGCTAAGAATCAGAAAGATACAAAATTAGATGTTTCATATAAAAAACTACTGTCTGCGCGAAAGGATTTTGCAGATGCAAGAGTGCATGGAGATACAAAGGAAATATTGATAGATAAAGGGCAGGGTGTTATTAAAGCATACGATGACTTTGTTATGGCTGCGGAAAAAGACATTGTCATTAAGCAGTCTTTAGTTTCCTTACTTCAATTGGTTTGCTTGGTACTCGTATTTTGCATTGGGGCATGCATTATGTTGATGTCCTGGAATATTCTGGTTAATCGACTTGGCAAAATAATCGCCTCTGTTCCAAACGATTTAATTTTGAGTGAAGGTAATAAGCAATTTGATGATGAGTTTGAGTTGCTAGAAAGATTATCAGCTGAAATGGCTGCTCGCCTTGAAGGCATTCAGGTGGAAACCAAATGGATCAATAAAACCAGCACTGAAAAAATGCGGAAGATGATTCTTTCACAAGATTTTTTATTAAAACTGACTAAGTTGATTGGAACCTCGGGGCTAAGTGAGCTTACAATCAAAAAGACACTTTACTCGCTTGAACGTACGTTAGGTGTGAGTAATGCTGCATTGGTTTTTAGCGAGAAAGGGTCGAGAATCTCAGCGCAACGCGCACTTTTTTCTAGCTACTGGCCACTGACTTTTGACGAGAGCATGTTTGATGAAAATAATAACCAAATTTTGGTTAATCATGAAACTAGGTTAATTAAGGGCGAATGTGTGCAATGCGTCACAATTCCACTACCAAGCCCCAATGGCTGGTTGGGTATATTATTATTAGAGACAGAAGCAAATCATTATTTTGAAGACACTGAATTACAATTATTTGAAGTGACAGCTCAGATGCTGGCTTTGTCCATGGGTTTTCAAGCCAAAGAGCAGGAAAGCCGTCGTGTAGCATTACTAGAAGAGCGCGCAGTTATTGCTAGAGAGTTGCATGACTCACTTGCGCAATCATTGTCGTATATGAAGTTTCAAATTGCACGTTTGCAGACTAACTTTGGTACGCAATTGATTGAGTCTGGCGCAGACAGTATCGTCAATGACATGCGTGAAGGTTTAGATAACGCTTATCGAGAATTGCGAGAGTTACTCACTACATTTAGAGTGCAGATGGATGTTCGCGGACTTGATCATGTGCTTGAAGAGGCCATTGAAGAGTTCTCACAAAGATCCAGCTTAAATATAACACTGGATAATCGTTTGCAAGAGTGTCGTCTGAGCGTCAATGAGGAGTTTCATTTATTGCATGTGGTACGAGAAGCATTGTCAAACATCGTGCGCCATTCCGGCGCTGAGAAAGTCACCATTGCGCTTGTTTTGCAGTCTTCTGGTGACGTGATAGTAACGATTGACGACGACGGTCACGGTGTAGCGTTTGACAAGACTAAGCCGCACCATTACGGCTTGGCGATTATGACGGAACGTGCACATTGTCTGGGTGGGAAAATAGATATTCTCCCTAGACGACTTGGCGGGACGCGGGTCAGGCTGTTATTTCATCCAAAATAGCTATAAACAATGCAGATTAGTACTAGTGAAGGCGTAAATTAAAATGAATTTAGAAAAGTGGAGAGCAATATGACCAAACCTACATCTGTCATCATTATCGATGATCACGCTTTATTCCGCAGGGGCGTCAGTCAGATGATTTCGGCTGATCCAACATTCGTTGTCATTGGTGAGGCTGCTTCGGGTGCAGAGGGCTTGTTGTTAGTCGAGCAGTTAAAGCCAGACTTAGCGTTGATTGATTTAAATATGAAAGGCATGAATGGTATCGAAACGCTCTCTCGTATTAAAGAAGCAAAGCTAGAATCGAAATGTATTGTGCTAACCGTGTCAGATGCTGAAGCAGATTTGCTCGAGGCTTTGCGTGCAGGTGCTGATGGCTACCTATTAAAAGACATGGAGCCAGAAGACCTTTGTGATAATTTAAAGAAGGCAATGTCAGGTGTTACCGTTTTACATGAGAGCCTCACAGAAATTCTTAAAAATGCGCTAATCAGCCCTTCTTTAAGCAGAAGTGAGGAAGAAGTGTCCTTGACTGAGCGAGAAAGAGAAATTCTCGAATGCTTAGCAAATGGCTTGAACAATAAGACTATTGCGCGCTCTTTGGGCATCAGTGATACAACCGTTAAAGTACATATCAAACATTTGCTGAGTAAGTTAAAGTTAACCAGTCGGCTTGAAGCGGCCGTTTGGGCGCATAGAAAAAAATAGATCTAGTCGGCTGGGCGTTAATCCATTGAGAAACCTTCATCAACAACACGAAATATGCGAGGCAAGAAGACGTTATAACGACGCTATTTTGCGCCGAGATGTAGATGCTATTTGTACATTCTATGCTTCGGACTATTTTGTGATGACAGGGCGAGGTGTTCAATCAAGAGGAATACAAGAACAGCGTCGACGTTGGTCAGAATCATTTGGTTCGGATCCAATCGTTTGTTATAGAAGACGAACTACAGGTTTAAGTGTTAGCAAGCAATTTGAATGTGCTGAAGAGCGTGGAAGCTGGGCGGGAAAATACTCTCTAAATCAAAGTGTTATTTTGGTAGCTGGGGTCTATTCAGCAAAATGGCAGATGCAGCAAAATGGACAGTGGTTAATTCAAACGGAAGTTTTTACTACTTTAAAATCTTTTACGGCTAACAGTTATAAAAGGTGAGGGATTCTCTTGGGCTTGCCAATCAAGGTTTTCTCATGCCATAGTGATAGATATACATATAGATAGGTTGTAAGTAATGTTAGCAATTATTGGCGGTACAGGTTTAACTCAGTTAGATAATTTAGAAATCACAAGACGTTTGATTGTACGCACACCCTATGGCGAGCCTTCACAGCCTCTCATATTTGGCAAAATTGAAGGTCGTGAAGTGGTGTTTTTAGCGCGACATGGTAACGGGCATACCATTCCACCGCATGAGGTCAATTATCGTGCGAATATTTCAGCTCTGCATTTACAAGGCGTCACTGAAATTGCTGCTGTTGCCACTGTAGGCGGCATTCATAAGGACTTGTCGCCAGGTGTAATTGCAATGCCTCATCAAGTGATTGATTACACTCACGGCCGAAAAAATACATATTTTGATGGTATAGATTTGCCTGTAAAACATATTGATTTTACTGAACCATATTGTCCAAACTTGCGTGCAAAATGGGAGCAAGCAGCTAAGGCAATCGGCGAACCACTAGTCACCACTGGCATTTATGCAGTGATGCAAGGTCCAAGGCTAGAAACTGCAGCTGAAATCAATCGACTTGAGCGCGATGGAGCTACTATGGTGGGCATGACAGGCATGCCAGAGGCTGCACTTGCTCGTGAGTTAGGCATAAGTTACGCGGCTATTTGCCCTGTGGCTAATCACGCTGCAGGGCGTGGTGATAGTCTGCATGGTATTCAATACGAAGAGTTGGTCGATAATCTAAATCAAACAATGGTGCGAGTACGTAACATTATTGCCCAGCTAGTTAAACAAAATGGGTTTAAGCAAAAGGATCATTAAACAAGATGGCAGTTAAACCAGTGTTACGCATGGGTGAACCATGTTTGTTGCTCAAAGCCGCTCCAGTTGAAAAGTTTGATACACCTGAGCTGCATAGTTTGATTCAAGATTTAGAAGATACCATGCAGGCAATGAGCGGCGCTGGCATTGCGGCACCGCAGATAGGCGAAAGCTTACGCGTGGTCATTTTTGGTCAAAAATCTACAGATGAAAATAAAAATCCACGTTATCCAGATGCTGATGCAGTGCCATATACCGTACTCATCAACCCCGTTATTACCCCTATAGGTGACGATGTGGAAGACGGCTGGGAAGGGTGCTTATCAGTGCCAGGCATGCGAGGTATCGTGCCGCGTTATCTGCGTTTGCATTACACAGGCTTTGATCAATACGGAAACCCTATCGACAGATTAGTAAGTGGCTTTCATGCTCGCGTAGTGCAACACGAATGCGACCATTTAGATGGCGTGCTATATCCAATGCGCATTAAAAATCTAAAAGATTTTGGCTACACCGAAGTGTTTTTCCCCGGACAAAATATTATTGATGATTGAGGCTTCCATATTACAAATTCTTTGCTATAATCCTGCTTTCGCTGAAATTGATGCGGAAATGAAGGAAGAGTGGCAGAGCGGTTTAATGCTACAGTCTTGAAAACTGTCGTGGGTGCGAGCCCACCGTGAGTTCGAATCTCACCTCTTCCGCCATAGAACATCCATAAAACCGCATAGTCATTGACTTTGCGGTTTTTTTATTTTAACTCGACCCTTTATAAGACCCTCTATTAGTTTTGTGTATTAATGAACTATGGACACCCAACTTGATAATCAAATTCCGTAAGAAATGATATTTCTTAACTAATACCACGGGCTTGTGTGGCCTGATTTAAAGGTCAAAAGGCCAAAAAAATGATCCAGTTAATAAATTTCGGAAAATTTATTAAATCGCAAATAAAGCTACTAAGCATGTCATCAGGTGACAACTTCTTAAATAATTTTTACGCCTTCCACTAAGGAAATTCGAAACCTTAGACTCTAGAATCTATCCCTTTTTCGCCTTTTTTTGGTCCATTAAACGTTGACCCATAACCGTAATTTCAAGGAGCTCAGACAATTGCTGTTTAATTTGATAGTCCACTGGAAACATATAAATATGCTGAATGACTATTTCTTTAAGGATGCGTGAACAGACTGCATTACTTTTTAATTTCTCAAGTGTCTGTTCAATAGTTGTTATGTTTAGGACACGCGTAAATTGCAACTCTATGGCTAGATTGATTAGTATGTAGGCTGGTGTATTTTCCTTTCCTTCTAAAGCGGCGTATATTTCTGCGGCTTCTTTTGATCCAACAGATGCGGCAATTTTTCTTATTACACCGTTGATGACACCATAAGTTAGTTGTAAATATGTATCTTCAGCAAGGTTTTGTATTTCTCTGTTTGTTAAATTGGGATGATCTACCAGTTGAGTCTCAATGAACTTGATTAACTCTAGTTTAAACTCATCAGATATTTTAATAAAATAGTCTAGAAATCTTAAGCCAGACGAGGTGCCACTATCTGCTAACTCATATATGGCGTCTCGCTTCATTGAGGCATGACGATTACGAATAATTTGACCCGCTATTTCCATACCTCTAAATGTTTTATTTATTTTGGCTAATATGTCTACGGGCTCGTCATTGTGCTGTTGTTCGGCCATCTCAATCTCATCGAGCTTTCTGTTTTGGTTATCTCTTTCGTTTTGCACCTCTCTCTGCTCAACTACAAGATTTGGGATTTTTTTAATAAAATCATCCATAAATGAAAGCTGATTTCTAGCTAATGTTGCTTTTTCCTGCCCTTCAAAAAGAGTAGCTAAAACCTGCTTAATTTTGCTTAACACCCACGAGTCCTTGGTATGGTGTGTAATAAATATCAAAATATTTGCGAAGTCCTCACGATGAAGCTTTTCAAGTAGGTTTTCTACCTCTTGTTTGATCTCGTCCGATTCAGAAAATCCTTCAGCAATTTTTTTTCCAACAAAAAAGTAGTATATATAAGGGTATTTAAAATCAATTAGCATATCTTTGTATGCTAATAATGAATGGTGGGTTAGCTTTGCGATAATTTCAGAACCATCAACCGACAAAAAGCTTTCCCCATATTGGTTAAAAAATACATCCAATTGATGTTTATTCAATCCTTTGTTTAGCTTAAATCTTGCCCATGAAAGCTCAGTCAAAACATTTAAGTATTTTTCATACTCAATGCTTTTAATTTTTGCTTTTTCAAAAGATTGATAAATAAGCTGTTGATAACAATGTCCGTAAGAAGTTAATTCCAGATTTTTTTGAGTATATGCTTCAAAAATTTGTATTAGCATCAATATGTATATTGGTTTTGTCGGCACAATATTTTTTTTAATGACCGTATTTAATTGCGCTTTTAGTTCATCGCACCTAGTGTATAAATCAGCTTCTTCAATGGTCTCCTCAACTCCTAAGGTTATCCATTTTCTGACAATTTCTTCTCTTTTAACATTACCAAACCCTAAAAGCTTTGACTCCTTAAACAAGTTTAGGTATTCAGCTTCAGAAGATACATAATTGTATGAGCTGTGACAGGTGATAATTACCCAGTTAAAGTTTTCAGTTACTTGCTGTATAAATATATTTCGATATTTATGATTTAATTCAATATTATCCAGATTATCAATCAACAATACTTTTTTATCAAAGGCTTGATACTGCTCAAATGACATGCCTACATATTGCTCACCCACTAATTTTTGTAAAAGTTTTTGTAATTCTGAGTTTTTTACAAATTTAGCATCTATGTAAATAGGTAAATACTCGTTTTTTAAAAATTCGACAAATGCGTGCTTTAATAATGTTGTTTTTCCTTGTTGCTCTTCACCATAAGCTAAATAATGACCCTGATTAGTAGTCAGAACATCGGTAGAAATGGTTTTTGTTTCTTTCTTTTTCGAGTCATCAAACTCAATATCAAGTGAAACGTAAATGTCACTTAAATTGACTTTATCAACCTTTCTATGAGTGAGCACAATTTCCGTATCATCAAGCCACTCATTGAATTTTGTGGAAACCTCTACTGGTTTAAGTATTTCAATAATATTGTTAATTTTACTTGCTGGTGTAAATTCATTGATGTGACGTTTTAACCCTGTAACGGCATCAAGCCAAGCACTATCTTCGTTATCCCATTTTGATATTGGTAAAGCATCTTTCGGCACAGCCTGAAACTTGGAGAACTCGCAATCACCCCAATCGCACGGTCTTACAATGATAGAAATAATTCTTGCTGTACCTGCGGCATGTTTCTCTAATGCTTTTTTCACTTCTACGTCAAAGCAATAATTTGAAGCCAAAAAGCTAGGACTAATTAAGAATATTATTATGTCAGCTGCTTCTAGGTTGTCGTCAATTTGATCCTTCCACTCATCACCTGCGAGTATTTTCCTATCATGCCAAAGTGAGATAGTATTTTTTCTTTTTAGCATTGATAAATGCTCTTCAAGCGCTTCTCGATAGGATTCATCTTTATGTGAGTAGCTAATAAATAGTTTTTTTGTCATTTTTATTCTTTCTGTATTTATTATTTATATTGCAAGGCCTTGTTTGAAGTTCAAATCCCACTTAATGACTCTGCAGCTGCCACTTTTAAGATTTTTGCACTAAAGCATTTTTTTGCAATGCCATAATGCACTGCCAATAGTTTTGATTTTGACAAAATTAAAATTACTGTAAAACGCGAGGAAAAAGCTTTGCGATGGCTGTTGATGGGAAATCAGTTATTTTAATAAAATTATTGTAGTTGAATTTTAACAATTATTGAAAGTTATTGTATGGCGGCTTTGTGTCCTTTGTGAGGGGTATGACAGCCTGCAATTGCCCTAAAGTGTCGATCTTGAGCCTCGCAATTTTAGGCTGAGTGCATTAATCAATTAAATATTAACCTTCAAGAAACCGCAAATCAAAACATTTAAAATTTAACTAAATCCTTCATAAAAATCGAATACAAAAAAAATTACGAAGATTCTTATATTTAATATTACAGCCCAATCATATTTTAAATTATTTGTCAGCACTATTTTTTTATAAAAATTGTACCGCTGACTGCAAATGTCTTCTTAGTTTAAATAACGTTAATCCAGTTCATTTGGATCTATTTGGTTTTTCTAAGGAGAAAGTAATGCTAATTGATATTAAAAAAGTTATGGAAATACTAGGGGTAAAAAAAACAGCAATTTATCAGATGATTGCTGATGGAACTCTACCTGCACCCATTAAAGTAGGTGGTTCATCAAGGTGGCTATCAAATGAAATTGATGATTCTGTAAACTCTATGATCACCCGTAGAAATGAATCTAAAGCAATAGTCACGCGTAGAGGTCGTCCACCGCGCTTTATATCAGCAATTAAATAATAGGTGAATATTATGAAAAAATCTGAATACAGAAATGCCGTATTAGATGCAGCAAGAGCATATATAAATATTGGATGGCATGTATTCCCAGTGCATTCAATAGATACGAACGGCAAGTGTACGTGCGGAACTCCGACATGTTCTAATGCGGGCAAGCATCCAAGATTGTCTCGTGGGCTTAAAGAGGCTAGTACTGACTTAGCCAAAATAAATACATGGTTCGGTGAAAATGCGCCTTTATCAAACATCGGCGTGGTCACAGGCGAGATATCTAATATCACCGTGATAGACATTGACATTGGGGAAGGTAAGTTCGGCGCTGAAAGTTGGGCTGAAGCCATAAAAGAACATGGTGAGCCACAAACCCTTATAGCTCAAACTGGCTCAGGCGGTATGCATGTAATCTTTAAATATAACTCTGCATTAAAAACTTCTACAAACGTCTTAGGAAGCGGTGTTGATTGCCGTAATGACGGTGGGTATATAGTTGCTTCGCCATCACTACATCGCTCTGGTGAAAACTATAAATGGCTCAATTGGGGTGATGAGCTAGCATCATTACCAGCACATCTTTCAAGACGTAAAGAATCAAGAGGCAGACCTAAGCGTAATGAACACCGAAATAGTAAATATAGCTTTGAGCAAGTAGAGTCAATGCTTGACCTTATACCATCTGATGATAGAGATCTTTGGCGAGCAGTAGGGATAATCTTGGGGCGAGAATATAACTTGTCTGATGATGCTTGGAATTTATATATTACATGGTCAGAAAAGTTTGAAGCTAATAAAGGGCGCAATCATGACAAAATTATGCATGATGCTTTTTATACAATTAGCCAAGAACAGACAGATAAAGAACTGACAATAGGCACAATTGCTAAACTTGCTATCGAAAAAGGTTGGGCACCATCTCAAGTGGGTGTTCCGATTGAAAATTTTATTTATCTTGCGGCTCTCAATAAATTTATGTACAAATTAAATCGAGGGCAATGGATAGATACTGCAATTAATGCTGCAGTTTCAAAAGTAAACTTTGAAGGTGAAATTATTCTTGCATCAGAATGGCTAAGAAAAAACCGACTTGTTACATCAATTACGTGTGATCCTTCCCTAACTGACGATTACATAAAAGGTTTTGATTCGAGTGATGGAGAGTTAATTCAGTCTGATGGTGCAATATTTAATACTTACAGACACCCAACAATAATTTCTGGCGATTCAAGTCTAGCTAAACCCTTCGTAGAACATATTCAAAAACTTTTCAATAAAGAAGGTGATGCTGAACAGTTTCTAAACTATATGGCGCACAGAGTTCAACTACCAGCAGAAAAACCAAGGTTTGCTTTACTTATTGGTGGTGGGCAGGGTGTAGGAAAGGACACGGCGGTCGAAATGTGCATCCCTGCTATAGGGTCATGGAACGTATCTAATATTGAGCCTAGCCACTTAGAAGCCTCGTTCAATGAGCATGCTGCTACTGCTTTGGTAAGGATAAATGAGGCGGCCAGTCAGCAAGAAATATCAAAATGGGCATTTAATGAAAAAACAAAAGTTTTGATAGCTGGTTTGCCCGACATTTGTACGATAAATCCAAAATTTGGTTTAAAGTATTCAGTGAAATTATTCTGTGGTGTGATTATAACTACGAATCATTTATTAAATGGATTGCATATCCCACCAGACGACAGAAGATATGACGTAATAGATTGTGCCACGCATGAGGAAATGGGATTTAAAAGTTTAGATGATAGAAAAATATATTTTGATTGGTTGTGGAATTGGTTCTACAAAGAAAAGGGCAGCTCACATGTTGCTGCATACTTACGAGAAAAAGACATTTGTAAATTTTCTGCATCAAATGGTCAAAGAAAAACTAAAGCACATCAATCAATTATTATGGCCGAGCTTGAGCAATATGGATGGTTTTTTGATATTGTTAATGAGCTAGGGTCACCAGATTTTATAAGTGTTCCAACAATTAAAAGACTGGCAGAGCGGAATGGTGAAATTGATACTTCTAAAGCTAGCCAATTTCAGGGGAAAATTAAACATGCTGCGTTAGCTGGTGGCTACACTAGGTATGGAAATCCTAATTCTCGCGAGGGTAGATGGACATTGCCAGAGGTTAACACTGGATTTGTCGTATATGCTCGAAAAGATATACCATTGGGGCGAGACCCTAGAGACTTAATAAAGAAGCATATGATGGACTTCACCCGTTTCAATAGACATATCATAATGTCGAAATTGGAACGGAGAGTAAATAATGAAAGGCATCAGATATACAGCCGAATTTAAGGCTGAAGCTATCAAACAAATCACTGAACGTGGTC